>Ga0315284_10014258_pt1 | contig 11323 bp, 7 predicted proteins | sample YL17G09_16_MG_FD_203696 | JGI IMG/M metagenome (GOLD analysis project Ga0315284, IMG submission 203696) | Sediment microbial communities from Yellowstone Lake, YNP, Wyoming, USA - YL17G09_16 | ecosystem: Environmental > Aquatic > Freshwater > Lake > Sediment | place: USA: Wyoming | collected...
CGTCATGCTATGCCGTAAACCTTACGCGAAAGGGAGTGCGGTGTCGAGCCGCCGCACTCCGAAAGTCAGATCACCTCTAAAGCATCCTTTGGCGGCAGCGGCAGGAAGGGTGCCGTCGGCAGCGTCTGATACCAGTAGGTGACGGAGGCGATGTCGTCCTGCAGGGGTAAATAACGTCCGCCGCTTCGCCAGCCCAGCGCCTGGATTGTCACGCGCAAGTCCTGCTCGAAGCGGATGGGGTCCATGATGTGCCAGCGATAGAGGCCGAAGCGGGTTTGCGACTGATACAACCCGTCCGGACGGATGACCTGCGGCAGGCCGGTGTAGGGAGTGGTGAACTCGCGATAGCCGCCGTTCTCCTTGCCCACATCGAAGTTGTAGGAGCCGCAGAAATAGTCCTCGGTGCCGGTGCCGCAGACCGTGGGGAAGTCGCCGTCGCCGTCCAGGTAGAACTTGAAGTGGTTGCTCCGTTATACGTCCTGGCGGAGGGAAAGTCAAGCCGTATCGAAACCACCTCACCAAATCGTCAACAGGAGTATCCTTCCGACGTGCGGAATATTCACCTAGATGTAAGCTGCAGGGGACAAACCTCGAATCTAAAGCCCGGGGACTGACCCCGAATCTAGGCCCTTGGCGCTCTCTACAGGACAATTTGTTGTCGTAGAACGAACTCAACCCGCACTATCGGTTGCGTCATCATTGCCCGGAGGGCCATTTTCCCGTCTGGAAGAGACGGGAAAACCTAGAGCCTGATCGGAAAGAATAAAGCTCGCTCGAGGGTCTGTCCCCACGAACAGGGAAGCTTCCTAATCATGGGGACTGACCCTCAGCCGTGTGGAAAATTGATTGCGGGTGGAAAATGCGGGATCAGTCCCCAACGAGGCCGGCATGACGCGAAATCAGCGGATTTTTCAACTCGGCGCTCTCACCCTCGGGCATTTCATCACCGACATGTTCGGGGGATTTCTGCTGCCGCTGCTGCCCACGCTGGCGGTATGGCTGAATAAAGATTTTGCGCTGGTGAGCATCATCGCCAGCGTGGCGGGCATGGTGGTGAACGGGATACAGCCCTTTGCCGGCATCGCCATCCATCGCTTCCGCCTGCCGGTCTTCCTGCTGCTGGGGCCGCTGCTGGCGGTGGGGTATGCGCTGGTGGGCGCGGTGCACTCACCGACACAGTTGCTGGTGCTGACCTGCATTGCCGCAGTGGGCGTCGGACTGTTCCACCCCAGCGCGCTGCTGGGTGCACACGTGGTCTCCGGCGCGCGGGACCGGGTGGGGATTCCCATCTTCCTCTCCGGCGGCGCGTTCGGCGTGGCGACCGGCGCCGTGCTGGCAACGCAGTGGGTGGCCTGGCAGGGGCACGGTCGGCTGTGGTGGCTGGCGGTGCCCGGGGTACTTCTCATCCTCGGCCTCTACCTGCCCACCGGCATCCTGCGCCTGGACATCCACCAGCCCATCCCGGAGCACATCCGGCGGGCCAACCTGCGACTGCCGTTCGCGGCGTTACTGGCGCTGGGCGGTCTGCTCGCCACCACCGTCACGCTGATCATGACCTACTTCCCCAAGCACCTGGAGTCGTCTTTCAAAGATAAAGCGCTGGTCTGGGGCGGGGTGGCGCTGGGGATTATCAGCATCAGCGGCGCGCTGAGCAGTTACCTGTGGGGCGCTTTGAGCTGGCGCATCAGCGTGCTGCGACTGCTGGCCGCCGGCCAGCTGGTCGCGGCGATAATCCTGGTGCTGCTCATCCGCGCAAACACCGTCGCGGAGGTCATGTGCTACAGCATGCTGGCCGGCCTCTTCGCCGGCACCGCCTTCTTCCCCAACATCGCCACGCTGGCGCGCCACGCCTATGGCCTGACGCCCGGCCTGCGTGCCGGCCTGATGATCGGCGGCGCGTGGGGCATCGGCTCGGTCGGCGGCATCATCTGCGCCGGATTGCTGAAAGCCGGCCTCACCGTCACCCAGGTGCTGCTGTTTACCGTGCCGCTGACCGTCGCGACCGCCGTGCTTGCCCTGGTCTTTGATTGGTATCATACAATACAGGTGCGCAGTCAGGCAACGGCGATGAGCGAAGCACAGGTCTAGCCCCGAATAGTTTTCGCCTCTACTCAGGGACTGTACCGAGCCCGAAGAACCAGCAAAGACGTGCTTATTGCATGCCCGGTTTTATGACCAGCGGGACTGTCCCCCCACGTTCAACAGAGAAGCCTATCCACGCGGGGGGACAGTCCCGTTGATCCCATTACCGGCACTAAACACGAGGAACGAGCATGGATTCCGCGGGCTCGGTACAGTCCCTGAGCAGACATGACAGGAATCAATCCCTTACTTGCGGAATATTCCTGGCGGGAAGGTTTCATCATGTCGTTATTGCACATCGGTTACTTCAGTCAATCCCTGGTCAAACAGAGCGGGATGTTCGTGGCGATGCCGGACATCGATCCGCCGTTCCGGACCGTATATCTGCTGCACGGATTGTCGGACGACTACACCATCTGGCAGCGGCGGACCAGCATCGAGCGGTATGCGGATCGTCTCGGCCTGATGGTGGTGATGCCGGACGGGGGACGGTCGTTTTACTGCGACCTGCCGTACGGGAAATACGAGGGGCACATCCTGGAGACGGTGCGCTTCATCGATCACACCTTCCGCACGGTGGACGCGCCGGGCGGGCGGGGCATCGGCGGGCTGTCCATGGGCGGCTTCGGCGCGATGAAGCTGGGATTGAAATACCCGGAGCTGTTCGGCTCAGTCGCCACGCATTCCAGCGCGCTGGATGCCAAACGCCTGCACACCTCCGAGGACTTGCGGGGCATCTTCCCCGCTCCGCTCGGGCCGGAAGACGATCCTTTCGCGCTGGCCGCCCGCGCGGGGGTGAAGCCGGCCATCCGCTTCGACTGCGGCGCCGACGATTTTCTCATCGAGGAGAACCGCCGTTTCCACGCACATCTGCAGGCGCTGGGGGTGCCGCACACCTACGCGGAATATCCCGGCGCCCATTCCTGGGAATATTGGGATGAACATATCGTGGAAGCATTAGCGTTTCACGTGGAACAGATGACCGGAGAGAGATGAAGACGCGGACGGTTACGAATAATATCGGTGACCCCTCCGGATCTTTCCGAAGGGGTCGCCGACATTTCTGCTCTACACGCATGACCACGAAGGGATTATTTCGCCTTCGTGGCGGCGGCGGTTTTCACCTTTTTCGGTTTCTTCGTTTCTTTCTTCGGGGATTTGTCACCCATGACGGACTCCTTTCAAGTGGGCATCAGACCCGTTGGCATGCGGCCGGTCGCTTCCCCCGGCAGCGCGGGTGCCGGCCTGTCCTCATTGTACCCGGTGTCATCTTTCCTGCCAAGAGTCGAAGCCTGTCATCTGCAGCCGATTCCTGTTAAAATATGCTGTAAGATCACCTCGAAAGGAGCGGCGCCATGCCGAAGACGATGACTTCACGCGAGCGGGTGTTGACGACGTTTGCCAGCCGGGAGGCGGACCGGGTGCCGATCAATTACCAGGCCAACCCGGGGATCGACGGGCGGTTGAAGGCGCATTTCGGGTTGAAGGCGGACGATGCCGAGGGATTGCGGCGGGCGCTGGGGGTGGATTTCCGCACAGTCAGTGCGCCGTATATCGGGCCGAAGCTGCACGCCGATATCCCCGACCGGCAGGTGGATCCCTTCTTCGGCTACCACACGCGCTATGTGGAGCACGAGACGGGCGGCTACTGGGATTTCTGCGATTTCCCGCTGCGGGACGCGGACGAGGAGACGGTGGCGGCGTGGCCGCTGCCCTCGCCGGACGATTTCGACTACAGCGCCATCCCGGCGCAATGCGCGCGGAATGACGAGTTCGCGCTCAACGGCTCGGCGGGCTACGGCGATATCATCAACGGCAACGGCTTCCTGCGCGGCACCGAGGGGACACTGATCGACCTGATCACCGACGACCCGGCGGGGATGCTGCTGGCTGACCGCCGCATGCAGTTCCAGCTCGAAGTGACGGCGCGCAACCTTGAGGCGGCGAAGGGACGGATCGATTTCCTCTGGCTGGGCGAGGACCTGGGCACGCAGATCGCCCCGCTCATCAGTCTCGAGCTCTTCCGCCGCCACATCCGCCCGCGCTACCAGCCGTTCTGCGACCTGGCGAAGAGCCACAACGCGCACGTGATGGTGCATACCTGCGGGTGCAGCAGTTGGGCGTATGAAGATTTCATCGAGATGGGCATTACCGTGGTGGACACGCTGCAGCCGGAAGCGGCACAGATGGCGCCGGCCTACCTGAAGTCGCACTTCGGCGGGCGGCTGGCCTTCCACGGCTGCATCAGCACCGCCGGCCCGGTGGCCTACGGCACGATGGACGACGTGGTGCAGTATTGCCGGAACACCCTCGACATCATGATGCCCGGCGGCGGCTACTGCTTCGCCCCCACCCACGAGCTGCAGGACAACTCCCCCACCGAAAACGTGGTGGCGATGTATGAGACGGCGTGGAAAGACGGAGTGTATTGAGGATAATTGAACCTTCAATATTGATATTTAACTGTGTGCAAATAATAATCGGACCGATCAGACCGATCTGACCGATCGGTCTGATCGAGAGCGAGACCCATTGCTCGGAAACTGCCTTCTCCCTAGCCCAGGATTGGGAGAATCCGAAGGAATGCTTGTCCACTAATATTCTCTGCCTCGCCCAGCATTGGGAGAGAGAGGGCCCGCGCGCAGGATTGCCTATCACTTCCACCCACCCCCGAGCATATAAACTATAAACCATAAACGATAAACGACAGGACTTTCGCTCTATATGGCTCGGTGTTTTTTGGTTGGTGCTCGAAAAATACATCGGACCGATCCGACTGATTGGACCGATCCGTTGGATCAAAGCTGGGCTTTAACTCGAAATCATCTCCTCCAAATCAATCCTTAATGAACCTGCTAGAGGAGAGCCTTGTGTGAAACTATGCAGTTATGATCCGTCTGATCGGTCCGATCGGTCGGATCGGTCCGATGTATTTTTCGCGCACCAACATATCAAGATGCAGAACCCATCTTGTACAAGCGAAAGTCCTGACGATAAACCAATTAACTGTCTCCGTACCTCCGTGCCTCCGTGGTTCAATTCCCTCCCGCGCAGGAGTCCGAGGGCGGGGGCGCGAATCTGAGTAGGCATGTGGGCTGCGCGGCGGATACGGGCGACCGGGGCGGGGATTGACCTGGGATTGCTGCTGGGGGTGCTGGCGCTGTTGTGCGTCGGGCTGTCGGCGATCTTCAGCGCGTCGCACATCAGCGCGGGGACCGATAAGGTGGTCAAGCAGGCGATCTTCGCGGGGGCCGGGCTGATCGGGCTGGGGGTGTTCGCTTGCGTGGACTACCGGGTGCTGGCGCGGTTCCGGCAGGTGCTCTACACGTTGACCCTGGTCCTGCTGGTCATCACGCTGCTCTTCGCCCCCGAAATCAACGGCGCACGGTCGTGGTTTAAATTCGGCCCGGTCAGCCTGCAGCCCGCTGAATTTGCCAAACTGCTGCTCATCCTCTCCTTCGGCGCGCTGCTGATCCGCTTCGGCGCGCAGGTGCAGCGCTGGTCGCCCTTCTTGCGCGGGCTTCTCTTCTTCGCCCTCCCCATCCTGCTGGTGCTGGCGCAGCCGGACATCGGCACCGCCATGGTGCTGTGCGCCATCTGGCTGGTCATGGTCTGGCTGGCAGGGGCGCGATGGTGGATGCTGCTGGCGGTGATCGGCGGATTGGTCCTGCTGGTTTTACTGGCGTGGAATGTTCCGATCGTCCCGGTGACGCAGACCGTCATGCTGGCGGATGGCCGGAGCGTGCGCGAACGGGTCTTCATCCCACCCATCAAGCCTTACCAGAAACGGCGGCTGAATTTCATTCACGCCGACCCGGCGGGCGCGGGGTATCACCAGGCGCAGGCGCGCATTGCCATCGGCGCGGGCATGCTGTGGGGCAAGGGGTATCTGCGCGGCACGCAGGCGCAGCGGGGATTTCTGCCGGAGCAGGACACCGACTTCATCTTCGCGGTGATCGCCGAGGAGTTCGGCCTGCTGGGCGCGCTGGCCGTGCTGGGCCTGTACCTGTTCGTGCTCTTCCGCCTGCTGCGCATCGCGGAGGAGGCGGAAGGGACGCCGGGACGCCTGCTGGCCGGCGGGGTGGCGGCGATGCTCGCTGTGCACGTGCTCATCAACATCGGCATGAACCTCACCCTCTCGCCGGTCACCGGCGTGCCGCTCCCCTTCGTCAGCTACGGTGGCAGCAACCTGCTGGTGAGCCTGCTGTCCATCGGCCTGGTGCTCAACATCAGCCGCCACCGCCAACCGCGGCGGGCATGGGCGGGGGAAGAGGAGGCGCTAATCCGGATGTAAAGTTGGATGAATGGAAGCGTGGAAGAATGGAAGGATGATTTTCATGACCACGTAATGCTCCGTTTACCTGGATTTCATCTACCTCCGCTAACCTGATTGGGATAGGAGGCCATTCTATGAATCGTGTTACTGTTCTTCTGATAACGTTCCTGATCGTCCTCACGGGCATTTCGCATAGCGATCCGGCCATACAGTCGGGGAAGACCGTCTTTTTACCATTGCGTCATGTTGTCCAATGGCTGGGGGGAGAGGTTGATGCTAATCGAAGTTCACCCGGTCCAACTCAGATCGTTATCAGGCTCAATGGCAAAACGACAGAGATCCTCCCGCAATATGGCAACGGCTATTCGATCTCCGGTATTGATGTCGTGATCGGAAAGCGACGTCTTCATTATCCCAGTTATAATGCCTGGGGTTATTACTTGCCGGTCGATTTCTTTACCAAAGAGCTAGGTATTCCCGTCAGCGTCGACGTAAAGCAGCAGAAAGTCTATATCACCGAGCCAGAAACAAAGGAATGCCTGACTATTTTCATCGGGGATCAGACAGAAAACTGGTATGATGCCGATCCTGCACAGGCGTTTGAAAGCGCAATGTTTGGTGGCGACATTATCAAGGCAAGCCAACTGTTGTTATGGAAACCGCGCCTCGTGAATGGTCACGGAGGGATGATGCGTGCCCCATTGATCCTTTACAGCAATAGGGATCTGGCCACGGTGCAATTGATGGTGCGGGGCGGAGCGAATGTCAATGCCGCCGAGGGATTCTTCTACACAACAGCATTGGATTATGTGAATTATACGGGACTCAAACCGGCTCAGCAGGTGAAAGAATACCTGATGGCCAATGGGGCTCGACCAAATTATGAACCACACATATCCCCCACTCCAACGCCTGTTTCGAAAACGTTGTTCTGGACGAACTACCGTCTGCATCGCGCGGCCCGGACGGGCAATTTGCCCATGTTGGAGAAGCTTCTGAAGGCCGGCGCCAGCCTGGAGGGGTGGGGCACCTGGACACCTCTTCACGAGGCAATCGAGCACAATCAACGTGAAATGTTGCTTTTTTTACTCAAGAAAGGAGCGAAAGTCACAACCTTGGATTGGACGCCGTTGCATGAAGCCGCATATGTTGGTAATCTGTTTGCCGCCAAAGAGCTGGTCAAGCATGGGGCTGATGTGAAAGCGAAAAACCTTAAGGCGCAGACTCCGCTGCACCTTGCAGCACTGAACGGCAATACAGAAATTATCCGTCTGTTGATCCACAAAGGAGCCGTGATTCAGGCGGCCGATACGAATGGTGTAACACCGCTTTTCGAAGCTGCCGGCATGGGGAACAGGGAGGCGACAACGATGCTGCTGCGCGCCGGCGCTAAATGCAACGTGGTCAACAACCTGCAGGAGACTCCGCTCCACTGGGCGGCGCGAACCGGCAACACGTATACCGTGAGCTTACTGCTTAATGCAGGCGCGAAAGTCAATGCGGTTGAAAAGATCTTCGGGGATACCCCTTTTCACTTTGCGATTGTAAGCCGGAACATATTCAGCGCTAGAATCCTGCTTAATCATGGAGCAAAAATCAACATGCCTGATAAAGATGGCGGAACACCGCTAATCGAAGCTGCTAATGCAGGCAATAAGCAATTGATAATATTCCTACTCCGTGCCGGTGCAAAGTGTAATGTGCATAATATGAATCAGGAAACACCGCTCCTTACAGCAGTTACCGGCGGTCATAAGCATGCCGTTCTCTTGCTATTACATGCAGGAGCCCATGTCAATACTGCAGGATTCGATGGAAATACTCCGTTACACATTGCAGCTCAATATGGATACTTATCAATCGTCAGAATTCTGCTCGACCACGGGGCAAAGATCAATATACATAATCAACAAGGAGAAACACCATTGGATATTGCCGGCGGTCCATATCAGGATAAGATGATCAAATTCCTTCGGGAAAGGGGAGCCAAATAGCAGTAGCCTATACTTATCACCATTTCCGCAGCACCACCACCTCGTTGATGCCGCCATCGCTAACCCCGGCGGGCAGGGAAGAAGAAGTATTGATCAAGGTATAATCCCTGTGATCCCCGGATTTACGGCACCGCCTTTTTGAAGCGCTCCGCGGGGTCGAAATCGCGAACGTTATCCTTCAGCCTCGTAGCACCTCCATAAAGGACACGGCCGGCATAACAACCCGCGTTGGTCAACCGCTGCCAGAGTGGATCGTTCTGCAACTCGGCGGCACGCATCACGCCGGTCAGCAACAACTCGGCATAGAATTCCGGATTTCTGGCGCACACGGGCTGCAAGGCCATGATAGTGGAGACGGGAAGCTCCGACAACTGCGTCACCAGATAGTGTTTTTCCTCTACCGGGCGGCCGGCATAATAACCCAGGCGCCCCGCGACCCAGTCGTTCAGTATCTTCATCAGTTGCGGTATGCCTTCGATCGGCATGACCTCGGCGATCCCCCGTACCATATCGGCACGCCTGGCATCCGGCACCGACTGCACCATTTTGAGAAGTCCGGGCAGATCGGTCTTCGCGATCTCCGGGGCCGCCGCCTTCACCATGGCGGTCAACTGCGGTCCGGGCGGCAAGGTGCGAAGGAGCTCGGGGGCCAACGTCCGGTCGCGTTCGAGCAGTTGCTTGCCCAATGCCGTCATCGTCTCATACTTCACCGGGTTCCGATCATCATCCGGCATCAGCTTCCACACCTCGACGGCATGCCGCAGATCCTTTTCGGACAGCGCTTCGACGATGATTGCGAGCTTGTCGGCGCTGTTCCGTCCCAAGCTATCGTTGCCCAGGGCTCGCGCCAGCGTGAGAACCTGGTCGCCTTTGTCCTGTTTCGCCAGGTCGATCAACACCTCCGCTGATGTTGCCGGATAGAGGACATTCGTGCTGTTCAACGACGAGTAGCGACGGAAATATCCGTCTTCTTCCGTGGCGGCCAACTTCAGGGCGGCGTCGAGCCAGGCCTGGGCTTCTTCGAGCTTCATCTCGCGGGCGAGGAGAGTGATGAGCCACACATCGCGGAAGCGGTTATCCGGCTCTTTGCCGATCTTCTGCACCATCTCCTTTACGGTGGCGACCGCTTCGTCCTGCTGTCCCCGCCCCGCATAGAAGTGCGCCAGCCGGTAAAGCTGCGGGATCGGGCTGTCCCCTTCCTCCGGCTTCCAGCGGGCGACGGCATCCTTCAAGCCCGCTTCGACCTTGGCTGCCGCTTCTCCCGGGAGGATCGCCGACGGCATGCCCTCGGTAATCAGGTTCAGTGCCTCGTCTCGATTCTGCGGATTTTTCATCATATCCCAGTAGGCGACCGCCAGGGAGGGATCGATCGCCGCCATTTGATAGGCTGCAAAAGACAGGCTGCGATCCGGCTCGTCGGTATAAAATCCCTGGCCGCGAAGGCCGCGCTCGCCAAGATACATCCTGACCATCTGGTAGAATTCGGGCGTGCACGCGGAAAACTTCGGCAGCTCCCATGCCATATATTGCAGCCACCCCTCATGTGTGATCAGCATATATTCCAGACCCGTTGCAAGATCGGGGTTGGCCGCGATGGCGTCATCGATCAGTTCAGGGGGAACGCTATACCCGTTTTGATTGGTGAACAGGGCCAGCGCGGTTTGCCCGATATCGATCGTTCCCGCGCGGTCGATCACCGTCTCGCGACGATCGAGGTTGTAATGATCCCCTTGTCCGATTTTTCCGATCACCGGCACGAAAAAGCGCTGGACATACGGTTTGAGCTCCTCGCGCTGGGCATCCGTGCCGGAGGCGATGGCAACCGGCAGCACCAGCGACTTGCCGGCGAGCTCATACCCGCTTTCTTCACCCAGGAAGTTGCAGACATTGTTCCACGTCGCAAAGCCGATCTCGCCGTTGGACACGCGGTCGACCACCACCTGCGAGGCCAGCGCCGCGCCGCGCCCGGCCCTGGTCAATTCCGGCTGCTCAATCAGCGTCTGAAGATGATCTTCCAGGCCGCCCGGGAAACAACCGGGGTCCGGCTCCGCCGGGAGCTTGGACCAGCCGTGATAGGCAATGCCGGGCAGGCTGGTGGGCAACGGCTGATACTTGTTCGTCACCCGAATGCCCAGGACATCGAGCTGCCGTACCAGCCTGTCATATTTATGGGAGTCGTCATGAATGCCAATTGGATAAAAATAGAGGGCCAGGGGTGTCTCACCGTAGAAGCGCACATTGCCTTCCCAATCGGCGCATTGGCCGTTGACATAGACCATCATGTGCTCTTTTTCCTGGTCATAGGTCAGGCGCACCCAGTGGATCGTTCCGCGGCAGTTTTCCAGGAGGTCATAGCAATTGCCGGTGTTGAATCCGGAAAGATAATAATGGCTGCCGGGATTGAATGCCAGCGAGAGATATTCGCCGTTATCCAATCCCTCTCCGAGGATCACGAGATTGGTCTTCTCGAATTTCGGCACGTTGCCGATCTCCAACGTGAAATTACACTCGCCGACATCGATATATTGGGCAACCCAGAAGTCAATGGTAAAGGCATGAGGGTCGATCTTATCGTTGCTGGCTATGGCGAACGCCTTGGTCTCTGTTTGGGGTGGTATGCTCAATCGCATGCGGTCATCGAGTCGCTGCCAGAATCCCTGCTGCGCAGGCGGCGGCGACCAACTGGCGGGGACGCCGGGCAGCGCCGGCGGGGGTTGCTGGGAGAGGCCGGGAAGCGCGGCGAAAACAGCCATCGCCAGCGAGAGCGCTAAGGTCAGGAACGGTCGTGACGGGGTCATCATGACAACCTCCTGGTGTATGCCGGATCAGGTTAGTGCTGTTGTATTATACATCCGGTTTGCCGTAATGGCGCGGGTTTGCCCGACTTATCGAGCGATTTTTCACGACTCCTGGGATCGCAGGCGTCCCGCGCCTGTCCTGGTAAGAAAGCCTACTTGTTACAGGGCAGGCG
>Ga0315284_10014259_pt1 | contig 11323 bp, 10 predicted proteins | sample YL17G09_16_MG_FD_203696 | JGI IMG/M metagenome (GOLD analysis project Ga0315284, IMG submission 203696) | Sediment microbial communities from Yellowstone Lake, YNP, Wyoming, USA - YL17G09_16 | ecosystem: Environmental > Aquatic > Freshwater > Lake > Sediment | place: USA: Wyoming | collected...
ATTGGGTATATCCTTGACCGAGAGCACGTGAAGAAGGCGCTCAAGTCCATCTTCGACCACAGCTTCATGCCGTCGGTCGGCGATTTCTCGAACGTCCAGCGGGTCTATGCTCTCAATGACGAGGCCGGGCTGCTCCTGTGCTCCTGGCCGCGCGGAAACCGGCCCGCGTTGCCGTTCGTCTACGCGGACGAAGTCTGGACGGGGATAGAGTATCACGTCGCCGCGCATCTGATCTACGAAGGCTGGATCGAGGAGGGCCTCGCGGTCGTGAAGGCGGTCAGGGACCGATACGCGGGGCACAACCGCAATCCCTGGAACGAGGTCGAATGCGGTCACCACTACGCCCGCGCGATGTCATCGTGGTCCGTCAAGCTCGCGCTCGATGGATTCACGTTCAGCCTGGTGGAAGGGCGCCTGGGATTCGCCCCGAAGCTGAACGCGGACGACTATCGCACGTTCTGGTCAACCGGCACGGGCTGGGGACGATACGCCCAAACGCCCGGCGAGGGCGTATTCGTATTGGAGGTGCTCCACGGCTCGCAGGTTCTGAAACGCCTGGATCTGGCGGACCTGGACTCGGACGGCGTGAAGGTCATCGGCCCGAGCGGCGAGATACCGGCGATTCTGGAGGGCAAATCGGTGATCCTCCAGGCGCCGGTGACCCTGGCCGCCGGTGAAAAACTTGAAATACGTGCGGCTGCTCGACCGAAATTGTGAACCATCCGCCGGTTTCGAGCGTCTTGAATACGGGGAGTCGCGCAAATTCCCGAATAACGCTATAATGTGACGGAATCTGCACGGGCTGCTCGGAAACACGTGTGCCGCCTTCTCTGAAAGGAACTCCATGCGACGATTGAAGGTCAAGTCGCTGGTCGCAATACTTACGCTGATTGCTCCAGGGATGCTTCGCGCCGAGACAATCATCCCGGCGAAGCTCTCGCTGGGCGATGCCGTGCGTCTGTCAATGGGCCTGAATGTCAGCCTCAAGAGCGCGGCCGAGGCTCAGAAAGCGTCGCTCTCCGGGTTGAGGATCGCCAAGCTCAACACCAGCTACTCCGTCGGCAGCAACCTCAACATCCAACACTCGTCGAGTTCCAGCGGGCTGTCGCAGCTCGTCTTCAGCGACTTGAACTATACGAATCCGATCGGCACCGAAGCCGTTCTCAGACTCTCGCCGTTCGGAGTCGGAAGCCAGTTCGGCTCCGTCGGGCTGCTCGTTCGGCAGCCGCTGATGAAGGGCAGGGGCATCCTGTCTCAACGCGGATCGCTACTGCGGAGCGCGCAGAGCGACGTGACCATTCGGGAATACGATCTGTACCGATCGCGGCAGACAACGGTCCTGAGCGTCATCGAGTCATACTACGGCGCGGTGCTCGCCCAGGAACGCCTGAAGGTCGAGGAGCAGGCGCTCTCCATCGCGGAGGAAGTGGCCGATGGGACACGCAAGCGCGAGGCGGCCGGGCTGATGACCGGCATCCAGGTCACGCGCTCCGATCTGAACGTGGCGAGGACCAGGGATTCCCTCAACCTTCAGCGCCAGTCGTCACGCGGCTCGCTCGACAAGCTCATGCTCGCTATCGGAGGCGGCATCGGAGAGACCCCCGAGCTGACGGACCCACTGCCGGAGACCGCGCCTGAGCCGCCGACGCTCGAAGATGCGATCAGGACGGCGCTTATCAAGCGGCCTGAGCTGAGGGTCCTGGATGAACGTATCGCGAACCAGACCCGCGCGCTGGCGATCCGACGGGACGCGTTTCGCCCGGCACTGAACGCGGTCGCGCGATTCGATTCCACCAACCCGGACACTGGACTGATCTCAGGCTCGATGTTCGACATGGGATCAACCGTCCTGGGCGTGGAGTTCAACGTCCCGATAGACACGCGCGCTCTCCAGGAGAACCACGATACCGCCAAGAGGTCGCTCGCCATCATCCAGGAGCAGCAAAACTTCGAAATGGACCAGATCACGGAAGAGGTAAGACGCGCGTATAGGGACCTGGAGGCGGCCAAGCTTTCATTCGAGATATACAGCCAGAACCTGGCTGTTGCCTTGGACGGACTTCGCCTCGCCAGGCGCATGGTGGAGGAGGGCGAAGGCTCGAACCGGGACGTCCTCGATGCGCAGGATGCTCTCACGAGCACGCAGAGCGGAGTCCTCTCGGCGAAAACCGATCTCTATCTCGCCGGCATCCGCTTGAGATACGCCATGAGCGAAGACTTGACGACTGTGGGGTCAAAATGAAACAGCAGATCAAAGTGTGGGGATCGCGCACGTTCGCGGTCGTGCTGATTCTCCTGGCGGCCCAGAAGTGGGGACCGCAGGGCTACAAGGTGTACAGGCAGTACTTGACGCCCAAGAAGGAAACACGGTACATACCGACGGCGAAAGCCCAGCATGGGGTCTTTACCGTGAGCTTCCACGAGATGGGCGCGCTTCGGGCGGAGAGGTCGGTGCCGGTGCTCTCCGAGATCAACGGTAAGATCATCTCCCTCATTGATGAAGGTACGGTCGTGAAGCCTGGGGCGAGGCTCGCCGTGCTTGATACGTCCGACCTCGAACGAGAGGCGCGCAACCAGCAGCTTGAGTTCAACAACCGGGCCGCGGACGTTGACAGAGCGAACGCGGAGCTCGACATTCTGAAGAAGCAGAATGAGACCGAGCTGAAGCAGGCTCAGGCGGAGCTCGACTTCAACAAGACCGAGCTCGCACTGGCGAAAGAGCGACTTACCAGGAAACAGAACCTGCTGAAAGAGAAACTGGTCACTCTCTCGGAGGTCGAGCAGGCGAATCTCGAACTTCGATCGAAGGAGCTGGCTGTTACGAAGGGCGAGGCGGCCCTGGAACTGAAGAAAAAGGAAGTCGAGAGCAAAGAGCAGCAGAAGTTGTCGGACGTGCGCAACTCTCAGTTCCGCCAGCAGCTCGCCAAGATGCAGTTGGACGAGGCGGAGCGAAGGGTGAAGAAAGCGGTGATCACCGCTCCCGCAAGCGGCATGGTGGTGCTGGAGAGCGACTGGAATGGTGGCGAGCACCGCAAGCTGCAGGAGGGCGACCAGGTGCGCCCGATGCAGACCATCCTCACGCTGCCCGACCTGGCGAGCATGCTGGTCAAGGTCCAGTTGGGCGAGGCCGACGCGCCGAAGGTCCAGATCGGGATTCCGGTGTTGATCCGGTTGGAGGCCGTCCCGAACCGCGTCTTCCACGGCACCGTTAAGAACATCGCCAGTCTTGCCACGGAGCCGCTTCCGTGGGAGAGGACCAGCAGCGGCAAGAGCTTCGAGGTGACGGTGGCCGTCAAGGAGGTCGAGCCGAAGACCCTCAAGCCGGGCATGACGGCGGACGCGGAGTTTGTCTGCAAGTCGGTGAACAAGGCCGTCTATATACCTATCGAGGCCGTGATAGAGCGGGAGGGCAAGACCTTTGTTTATGTGAAAGAGAAGGCCTTCCGCCGAGCAGACGTGCGAGTCGGCACGCACAACGACAACTTCATCTGCATCACAAAGGGGCTGAAGGCCGAGGACGTCGTTGCGCTGAGAGATCCTTACGCCACTCGTGATCAGCAGGAAACCGGCGCCATTCCCGGCACGGAAGAAGAATCAAGCAAGAAGGACAAGAACCAGCCGGTGCCGATACCGGGGGCAACGAAGAAATAAACTCGAAATCCGAAATTCGAAGCACGAAACAAACCGCAAGTAAGAAAAGGCAATGTCCCAAACACACGGATACGGTGGTTTGAGGTTCCTGATCTCGCTGATTGAGATTTGTTTCGAATTTCGAATTTCGTGCTTCGAATTTCGCACAAGATGAGCATACTTGACGCCATACAAACCGGCCTATCCGAGCTTCTCTCGCACAAGATGCGATCCATGCTCACCATGCTCGGCGTCATATTCGGCGTCGCGGCGGTGATCGCCATGGTCTCGATCGGCGAAGGCGCTAAGCAAGAAGCGCTCAAGCAGATCCGTCTCATGGGCATTGACGTAGTCCACGTGAAGCGCGCGATCATCTCCGGAGAGCTTCTCGAAAAGGCGCAAGAGCGCTCACCGTACGGCCTGAAGTACTCGGATGCGGCCGGCATCGGCGAAGTCTGCAGCTTCGCCAGGCGCGTCGTCCCCCTGCGCGAAGTGTTCGCGGACGTCAAGCTGGGCGACAAACCTGTCCCCGTCAAGATCGTGGGGACGACTTCCGGCTACGATGCCGCGAGCCGTTCGTATCTGGAGACGGGACGTTTTCTGCGGGACGAGGATGTCTCCGGCCACAAGGCGGTATGCGTCCTCGGCGCGGCGGCCAAGCGCGACCTCTTCGGATTCGATGACGCCCTCGGCAAAACGATAAAGGTCGGTGACCGCATATTCCGCGTGGTCGGCATAATGGCGCCGAAGGAAGTCGCCACCGCCAAGGCGTTCTCCGCCCTCAGGGACATGAACTCCGATGTCTATATCCCGATCACCGTCTCGATCAGCGATTTTCGTTTGTACACCCAACAGGCCATGCCGACGAGCTATATGGCGATCCGGACTTTGGCCCGAAAGATGATGGCGCGTCAGTCCCGCGGAAACAGCGCGATCACCGAGGTGATCGTCCAGGTGGACGGCGAGGCGGCGTGCGTGCCCACGGCGTCCGTGATCCGCGCGGCGCTAAACCGCTCTCACAGGGGCATTCGCGATTATGAGATCATCATCCCCGCCGAGCTTCTGCGACAGAGCCAGCAGACCCAGCAGATCTTCAACATCGTCATGGCCGCGATCGCCAGCATCTCGCTGCTCGTCGGCGGGATCGGCATCATGAATATCATGCTCGCGACGGTGACCCAGCGCACCCGCGAGATCGGCGTCCGGCGGTGCGTAGGGGCGACAAAGTGGGACATCATCCGCCAGTTCATGCTGGAGGCGCTCGTCATCACCTGTCTCGGCGGGTTGATCGGCGTTGGGCTCGGGATCGGCGGAGCGCGCGCGATAAGCAACTTCGCGCATTGGAGTACCGTCGTCTCCGTCCAGGCTGTCGTTCTCTCGTTCGGAGTATCGGGGCTTGTGGGCATAGTATTCGGGCTCTACCCGGCGATCCGCGCCGCGTCCGTGGATCCAATTGAGGCGCTCAGGTACGGATAGGAAAGGCATAATTCGTAATCCGTAATGCGTAACCGGACTGCTATTACGGATTACGCATTACGCATTAGTCTGCCATGTCACTCATACTGATCAGAGATCTGAAGAAGGCATATCGCATCGGGAGCGTGGAGATCCCCGCGCTCCGGGGCGTCTCGTTTCGCGTGGAGGCGGGCGAATTCGTGGCTATCATGGGCCCATCGGGCTCAGGGAAATCCACGCTGATGAACCTCATCGGCTGCCTGGACCGCGCGACTACGGGGATGTATAAGCTCGACGGCGCGGACGTGAGCCGCCTGAGCGACGCTTCGCGCGCGGCCATCCGAAATCGGAAGGTCGGGTTCGTCTTCCAGAGCTTCAACCTGCTTCCCAGGATGTCCGCCCTTAGGAACACGGTGCTCCCGATGATGTACTCCAGCCAGCACAAGAACCCGAGTCTGGCGCGCGAGGCACTGGAGTCAGTCGGGCTCGCAAGCCGCCTTCATCACACGCCGATGCAGCTTTCGGGAGGCGAGCAGCAGCGTGTGGCCATCGCCCGCGCGCTCGTGAACGATCCGCCGCTCATCCTCGGCGACGAGCCGACCGGCAACCTCGATACCGCCACCGGCACGGAGATCATGGCGATCTTCCAGCAACTGAACGACGAGGGCAAAACCGTCATACTCGTCACGCACGAGTCGGACATCGCCCAGTGCGCGAAGCGAATCCTCCGATTCCGCGACGGTCTCCTCGAATCCGACGAGCCGGTCACCGAGCGCCGGATCGTGAAGCCGAAACAGCACCGAGCGTGAGTCAGCGAGCCGTTCTCCTGCGGAAGGCGAGCAATGCGCTCAATCCGAGTCCGAGCGCCACGAGGCTGCCCGGCTCGGGAACCACCTCCTGGCGGAACTCCATCACGTATCCGTCGGCCAGCAAGTGCGTTTCGTCGTTCGCGCTTAGCGTCAGGAGCGGGAGACTCACCGACCAGTACCCGATGCCGCTGTGCGAGGTTGGTATCGGCAGCGTCCACGACGTGCCGTCCGCGGGCGCCCCCATGACGCCTTTGTTGTTCACCATCTTGAGTTTGTACGCGGCCTGCTGTCCGCCAAGGACCGTCTGGGGCGGCAGAGTAGGCATGGTGATCGTGCGGAATGTCAGCCGGATGAGGTCATACGTGGCATCCTTCAGCGCCGCTACCCTCAGCTCCCATATTCGGGGGTAGGGAGAACTCGACAGAAGGATCTGCTGATCCAGCGCGCCCGGTAGCCCCGCGGCCGCCACCACGGCCGAGTCCGAGCTAGTGAAGTCGAGCGGCGAGGTCGAGGTGCTCGAGAATACGCCAATCGTCAGGGTAGTCCCGACGTGTCCCCCAGAGCCGTCATCCGGCCTGATGCCGATCCTCCAACTGTCCTCGGACGCCTGGACTGCAACCCCGAGCAGCGCCACGCCTGCCAGCAGAAGAAGCGCTTTGCTCCAGAGCCTCATTGCTCCTTCCTCCTTCCTTAGCGTGTTGCCGGTAACACTCCGTTTAGCCCTGTTCACGAGCTCTAACACGCTATTAGCAGTATACACCCTGACAGTAGATTGTCAAGCGGTATTCCCGCGTCATCACTGGAGACGGCTGATGTCGCCCGCGCGATTTCGGCTGCGGGAGGACAATGGCGCCGCGCGGCGAATCAGCAGAATAGGAAATCCGAAGCTGAGAGGTGTACGCATGACCGATTCACGCATCGCCGCGCAGCTCTATACCCTGCGCGAATTTGCCAAGACGCCCGCGGACATTGCCCGCACCATGAAGAAGGTCCGCGAGATCGGCTATGAGGCCGTCCAGGTCTCCGGCATGGGACCCATTGACCCGGTCGAGCTGAAGAAGATCGTTGACGGCGAGGGGATCTACATCTGCACGACGCACATCCCGTATCAGAAGATGAAGGACACGCCCGAAGTCGTCATCGAGGAGCATCGGCTCTGGGGATGTAAGCATCCCGCGATCGGCGGCCTCCCGACCGAGTACCGGAACGCCGAGGGATTTCACAAGTTCGCGAAGGAGGCGTCCGAAGTCGCGAAGCGGCTCGCGGAGGGCGGTCTCACATTCAGCTACCACAACCACAGCTTCGAGCTGGAGAAGTTCGGCGACAAGGTCGGCCTGGAGATACTTCGGACGGAGAGCGATCCGAAGTACTTCAACCTGGAGATTGACACGTACTGGATTCAGCACGGCGGCGGCGATCCGGCGGACTGGATTCTGCGCTGCAAGGGACGGATCCCGCTGCTGCACCTGAAGGACATGACCATGCGCGGGAGCGAGCAGCTCATGGCGGAGGTCGGCGAGGGGAATCTGAACTGGCCGCGAATCCTGCAGGCCGCGAAGGAAGCCGGCGTCGAGTGGTATCTCGTCGAGCAGGATACCTGCCAGCGAGATCCGTTCGAGAGCCTCGCCATCAGCTTCCGAAACCTGCGCGCGATGGGCGTTCGATAACTGGTCTTGGGTTTTCGGTGTTCGGGGTCTCCGGCACCCGACACCCGACACCTGGCACCCGGCACCCGGCACCATCATGGAACCGCATATGAAACTGGAAACCGAGAGGCTGATCCTCCGGGCGGTGGAGGTGGATGACGCGCCGGACCTCTTCCCGATCATGAACGATCCGGAGGTGACGGCGACCCTCCTGCTCCCCTACCCGTATCCCGAGGAGCGCGTGATCCAATGGATCGTGAGCGCGGGAGAGGCCCATCAGCACGCCGAGCGGTATGAGATCGCCGTCGTTCCCAAGGATGTCGGCAGGGCGGTCGGCGTCTGCAGCCTCTATCGCGTCTCGTGGGAGCACCTCAGCGCCGAGCTTGTCTACTGGATCGGGAAGGGATACTGGGGCAGGGGATACATGACCGAGGCCGCGCGGCGGGTGCTTCAGTTCGGCTTTGTGGATCTCGGGCTGGAGCGCATCTGCATCGGCTGCTTCACGCAGAACGCGGCATCCCGGCGCGTGATCGAGAAGCTCGGGTTCCAGTACGAGGGCCTCGCGCGCGGTGAGTTCAAGAAAGGCGAGGAACGGTTCGATACCCTCCACTTCGCCATACTGAGAGAGGAGTTCGAGGGATGAAACTGGAGAGCGAGCGCCTCATCCTGAGGCCGATCGAGGAGTCCGACGTCCCGGCCCTTTTCCCGCTCATCAACGACGCCGATGTCGCGGCGGACATGCTTTCCGTGCCGCATCCGTATCCCGAGGATGAGTACGTTCCCTGGATCAGGAAGGCGCGCGAGGCGATGGAGCGCAGGGAGCAGTTTCCCATGGCGATCGTGCTCAAGGAAACCGGCCTGCCCATAGGGGCATGCGACATCCTGAACATCTCATGGGATCATATGCGCGCGGAGATCGCCTACTGGATCGGGAAGGAGTATTGGGGTCGTGGCTACACGACCGAGGCCGCGAAGCGCATGATCGAGTTCGGCTTCGAGGAGCTTGGCCTGGAGCGGATAAGCGCCGGTTGCTTCCCCCGCAACAAGGCCTCGGCGCGGATCATCGAGAAGCTTGGGTTCACCTTCGAGGGCCTTGCCCGCCATGCATACAAGAAAGACGGCGAGTTCCTCGACGAGCTGAGGTTTGGGATACTAAGGTCGGATTCGAGATGATAGATCGGTTTACCCACGCACCATTTCGCCTCGCAAGCCTGGACGAACTCCGTTCGGCAATCGAGCAACTGGGGCTCGATGTGGCCGTGAGCGAGGATGCTTCCTGCCTCGCGAAGGCGGTTGAGGTCAAGGGGCACACCATCCCGAACTCAATGGCGACTCACCCGATGGAGTCGTGCGACTGCGCCCCGGACGGGTCGCCGGGCGAGCTGACGTTTCGCCGGTATCGCAGGTTCGGGGCCGGCGGCGCGGGGCTGATCTGGTTCGAGGCATGCGCGGTCGTCCCGGATGGCCGGGCGCATCCCACTCAGCTCTGGATTCACGAGGGGAATTGGGGCGATCTCGCGCGCCTGACGGACGAATGCCGTCGGTCCGCCGCGGACTCCATGGGCGCGGAGCATCGCCCGTTCACCGTCCTCCAGATCACTCACTCCGGCCGATACTCGCACGTCCCCAGGATCGTCTACCACGACCCGATTCTCGATCCCGCGCGCGGAATCTCCCCCGATCAGCCGGTGATCTCGGACGACGAGCTGAGATCGCTCGAAGATGCGTTCGTCGAGGCGGCGCGCCTCGCGTTCAAAGCGGGGTTCGACGCGGTGGATGTGAAGGCATGTCACCGGTATCTGATCAACGATCTTCTCGCGGCCCACACGAGAGCCGGCGAATACGGCGGGAGCTATGAGAATCGGACGCGCTTTCTGAAGAACGTGATCTCCCGCGTCCGCGGCGAGGGAGTCGTCGCCTGCCGACTGAACCTCTTCGACGCGCATCCCTATCCCTACGGCTGGGGGATGGATGCGGAGAGTCCCGACGCGCCGTGTCTCGATGAGCCTCGGAGACTTCTCGGCGAGCTCCGGGACATGGGCGTGCGGCTCATCAACGTCACGATGGGCAATCCGTATCGCACGCCGCACATCAACCGCCCTTACGACAAGGGCGCATACTATCCTCAGGAGCATCCGCTCGTCGGCGTGGAGCGGTTGCTGAGCCTCACCCGGCAGGCGAGGGCAGGGCTTTCGGAACTGGTAGTCATCGGGACGGGATATAGCTGGCTGAGACATCTGTGGCCGCACGTGGCGGCCGCGGAGATCGGCCGTGGTAGCGCGCAGATCGTCGGCCTCGGTCGCCAGGCGTATACGTTTCCCGGCTTCGCGAAGGAGATCATCGAGACCGGCAGGCTCGACAAGAGGCACACGTGCGTCACCTGCTCGTCATGCGCGCAGCTCGTCCGCGCCGGGAAACCCACCGGCTGCGTCCGCTTCGACCCCGAAACCTACCGCCCGATCTACGGGCACGTGATCCGTGATGCGTGATGGATGACGCTTTCAGGGAAGGTGCTCGGGATCCCCAACACCCAACACCCAACACCCAACACCGCGCGTTCAGACGCGCCCCGGCACAGGTTCCGCCGGGCCGTGAGTATGCTCCCAGAGGTGACCGGGCCGCTTCCGCCCCTCCATCGTCGTCTCGAAGAAGACACCCTTCATCGGCGCGGATATCAGCGCCACATCGTGATGATGGCCCATCCCCGTCGCCACGCAATCGCCGATGCCGACCTCATAGTGCCGCCCCTCCGAAACCGCGACGCCGCGCCCTTCGAAGAATATCCAGTACTCATCGCAGTCGTGGTAGTGGTTGTCCAGCGCGTGATTCTTGGGGTAGTCCGCCGGGTCGCCTCTTTCCTGAACCTCATTGAGGAAGTCGAGCCCGAAGATGCCCGACCCGCCGACATCGTCGCCCCATCGCCCGCACATGCGGATCAGCACCGTGTCCTCCAGGACTTCGAGCACGTCGAAACGGGCGTCGGAAGACTTCAGGTCCAGATTCGCGCCCGGCTGAGCGTCCGTGACCTGATCGTCATGTGCGATGCGACATCGGCCCCTCCCGACGATCAGCTTTTCCTTCTTTCCCACGTGGGGGAAGCTGTGCTTCTGGCCGGGAGCAAGCGTGGTGATGTCGAAGTACTCCATCTCGCACCATGCGGGTGCGAGCCCCTTTCCGGATCGAAAAACAGGCAACGTAGACCTCCCTCGGAATGGTTGATGGTTGATGGCTGATGGTTGATGAGCGGACCGGTTCCCCCATTAACCATTAACCATCAGCCATTCTGCATTCAGAGTCTGTGATCCGCTCCATCCATGTAGAACCCAACGTTCCCATATCTGCCGGATACGAAAGCGCGGTGTACGAGGAGTCGGGATATCCCGTGTGGGAACCCGGCGAAGGCCACCTCATGTGCCTCCGCATTCTATGCGCACCGCTGCACGCGCGAGGTCGCCCAGCGCGAATTCTGTCTGCATCTTCTGCACCCCCGCTCGTGATGAAAAGTCCAGTATAGGCTCTTCGCCGCGGAGAGCCAATATCCTGTCTTACTTCCGTTCCAGTCGGACCTCGCTTTCCCCCTTTTGGCACGGTTCTTGCACGTATGATTGCTGGGTTTGTGTTCCGTAGACCTGAATCCAAGATTCGGGTTTGCGGAACACCGCGTTGCCTCATTTAAGAATGTTACCGAAGGGGCATTCGTTGCCTCACGATAGAAGGCACCATGGATCATGGGTTGTAGAGCTCCGAGGTGAGGTTCTGGATGTCCCCGAGAAACTGCACGGC
>Ga0315284_10014260_pt1 | contig 11322 bp, 8 predicted proteins | sample YL17G09_16_MG_FD_203696 | JGI IMG/M metagenome (GOLD analysis project Ga0315284, IMG submission 203696) | Sediment microbial communities from Yellowstone Lake, YNP, Wyoming, USA - YL17G09_16 | ecosystem: Environmental > Aquatic > Freshwater > Lake > Sediment | place: USA: Wyoming | collected...
TGAGGCGTCCAACTCTATCCTCATCAAGCTCAACCAGATAGGCACGCTGACCGAGACCATCGAAGCTATCAGGATGGCGCAGCAGGCCGGCTGGACCGCCATCGTAAGTCACCGCTCCGGTGAGACCGAGGATACCACCATTGCCGACCTTTGTGTGGGGCTGAACACCGGACAGATAAAGACCGGTGCCCCCTGCCGCTCCGAGCGTACCGCCAAGTATAACCGGCTCCTCCGCATCGAGGACGAGCTTAAAGAAAGCGCCGGCTATGCCGGCATCAAGGCATTCTATAACCTGAAAGGTTAATAAAGCAAGAACCTGACTATTGAGGGTCATTCCCGCGAAATATGAAAACATTCTAAAACCTGAAATGACAGTGAACGCAGTATAAAAAAATTCGTAATACTATGTCATTCCCGCGAAAGCGGGAATCCAGAAAAAACATTTTAATGAAATCCTATTATGTATATATCATGGCAAGCAAACGGATTGGCACACTTTATATCGAGGTAACCAACGACCTTATAAAACGTGTTTATGAACACAAAAATAATTTTGTAGACAGCTTTACTAAAAAATATGGTGTGCATTCATTAGTCTACTTTGAACAGTGTGATGATATTGAATCAGCTATTTTTCGAGAGAAACAGTTAAAGAAATGGAATAGGAAGTGGAAGCTTGAACTGATTGAAAAAGGGAATCCGCAATGGAAAGACTTGTACGAAGAATTGTAAAACTCTGGATTCCCAATCAAGTTGGGAATGACAGGATATATTTCGAAAGGTGTTAAAAGGTTCCAATGTAACTCCCTAACTCCAGAAAGACAAAGTGAAGTCTAGAATAGAGAAGAAATGACTGAAGTTTTTCCCGGCATCCACTGGTTCCAGCTGCCCATCACCATGGAGCAGTCGAACCTGGCTTTCATTAATGTCTATCTCATCGAGGGCACTCGTGGCTATCTTCTCGTTGATTCCGGCTGGAATACGGATGAATCGTTCGCCGCCTTCCACAACGCCCTGATAAAAAACGGCATCGGTTTTCAGGACATCGCCCAGATACTGGTCACTCATGTTCACCCGGACCATTACGGGATGGCCGGGCGCATTAAAACACTCTCCGGCGCTAGCCTCGCCATGCACCATATTGAAAAAGACTTCATCGTGCCGCGGTATGTCAACATGGAATCCCTCCTCCACCTGACAGACCGCATGCTCATCGCTAATGGCGTGCCGGAAGACGAGATGGTCAGCCTGAGGGATGCCACCGTAGGGCTGGAAAACTATATCGTCCCCACCCTTCCGGATAAAGTCCTCCACGATGGTGAGACTATTGCCACCGGGATATTTACCTTCCGGGTTATCTGGACGCCGGGGCATTCCTCCGGGCATATCTGCCTCTATGAACCGGATAAAAAAGTCCTGCTCTCCGGCGACCATATCCTGCCGAAAATAACTCCCAACATCGGCGTGCACCCGCAGTCCATTGAGAACCCCCTCGGCAGGTATCTGAAATCGCTTCAAGAGATGAGGCAGCTGGATGTAGCGCTTACTTTGCCCGGCCACGATAAGCCTTTCACCAATCTTAAGCTGCGCATCGACGAGATAATACATCACCACGAAGTCAGGAACCGGGAAATACTGGAGGCGATTGGGCTAAAGCGCAAGACTGCCTACGCGATAGCCCGGGAAATAACCTGGGGCGATAACAGCAACTGGCAGGACCTCCCTGATTTCCACAAAAGGATGGCTATCTTTGAGACCCTTGCCCACCTCGAGATGATGGCCGCCGATAACCTCTTGAACAAGCTGCCCGGAAAAGGCATCATCTCTTATAGCCAGAAATGATATAATAAATCAGGATGAAAAAAATCGGTATTACCACCACCATCCCCGCGGAAGTCCTGCTGGCCGCCGGCTATCAACCTCTTGACCTGAATAATATCCTCGTATCCTCCCCTGACCCCACGCGGTTCATCACTATCGCCGAGAGGGCCGGCTTCCCCCTCAACTGCTGCGCCTGGATTAAGGGTATCTACGGCGTCTGCCTGGATTCCGGTACCGAAGATGTCTTGTGCGTCACCAGCGGCGATTGCTCCAATACCATCATGCTCATGGAAGTATTAAAGCTTAAGGGACTTAATGCCATGCCCTTCGCCTACCCGGAATGCCCTGACCTCCGGCAAATGCAGCAAGTTCTGGAAAAGCTATCCGCCGCCCTGGGCGCCGCCCCGGATGCTGCTGACACCGTCAGGGAAAAGCTCCAGCCGGTGCGCGACCTCGCCCTGAAGCTGGATGAGCTTACCTGGCGGCAAAACACCGTCAGCGGCTGGGAAAACCACTTCTGGCTGGTATCTGCGTCTGATTTCAACGGTGATTATCATCAATACCGCCGCGATTTGCAGGGTTTACTGGACTTATGCGCCGGACGCCAGCCCCACCCCGAAGGAGAAATCCGTCTGGCATACATCGGCGTGCCGTCCGTCTACGCGCGGGAACTTTATCCCTACGTGGAAAAACACGGCGCCAGGGTCGTCTTCAATGAAGTCCAGCGCCAGTTCGCCATGCCGGCACCGGGAGAATCTCTCGCCGAGCAATATACCAGTTACACCTATCCCTATTCTATCCATGAGCGACTCCAGGATATAAAAACTGAAATTCAAAAACGGCGTATCGACGGCGTTATCCACTACGTGCAGGCTTTCTGCCACCGCGGCATCGGCGACATCGTCATTCGTGATGCCATCGACCTGCCGGTGCTGACGCTGGAAGGCAACGCGGACTTTTTCCTGAACGGCCACGTCAAGACCCGCCTCGAGGCTTTCCTGGATATGATACAGAGGAGACAGAAGATGATTAAAAAATCTTACGATAAACTTCTCTCCCCTGGTGGGAGAGATTGAGTGAGGGGGAATCCCGTAATTTCACCCTCACCTAGCCTCTCCCCTCAAGGGAGAGGTGATTTCTAATGTGAAAAATAGTATTTTATACAGGAGGCGAAAATGAAAACCAGAGTTGGCATCAATGGCTTCGGGCGCATCGGCAGACTGACCCTCAGGACCATCAACCAATATCACAAGGACAGGCTGGAAGTTGTCGCCCTCAACGACCTGACCGATACTAAGACCAACGCCCACCTGCTGAAATGGGACAGCGTTTATGGCCGCTACCCCGGTGAAGTGTCCGCTAAAGAAAAGGCTATCGTCGTGGACGGACAGGAAATTCAGGTTGTCTCAGAACGCGACCCCGCCACCATACCCTGGAAAAACTACGGCGTCGATATCGTCATCGAGTCCACCGGTCTTTTCACGGATGCCACTAAGGCCATCGCTCACACCAAAGGCGGCGCCAAAAAAGTAGTTATATCCGCCCCTGCCAAAAACGAGGATGTCACCATCGTCCTCGGCGTTAATGAGAAAGACTATGACCCCAGGAAACACACCGTGATATCCAACGCCTCCTGCACCACCAACGGCATCGCGCCGGCGGTCAAGGTGCTTAACGATAGCTTCGGCATCACCAAGGGGCTGATGACCACCATCCACTCCTATACCAACGACCAGAGAATCATGGATACCGTCCATACAGACATCCGCCGGGCGCGCGCCGCCGCTATGAACATCATCCCCACCACCACCGGCGCCGCTAAAGCCGTGGCCCAGGTTATCCCCGCCCTCAAAGGTAAAATACACGGCCTGGCTTTCCGCGTGCCCACCCCTACCGTCTCCGTCATCGACTTTGTTTGCGATACGGCGAAAGACGTTACGGTGGAACAGGTCAATCAGGCGTTCCAGAAAGCCGCTGCCGGGCCCTTAAAAGGTATCTTGGAATTCTGCGAGGAAGAGCTGGTCAGCATGGACTTTAAGGGCAATTCTCACAGCTCCATCATCGATGGCCCCGGCACTATGGTCATCGGCGGCAACATGGTCAAAATCCTCGCCTGGTATGATAACGAGTGGGGCTACAGCTGCCGCCTCGGCGACCTTGTCTATTACATAGCTTCTAAGGGACTATAGAGAATCTGCCCGAGACAACTAAAACTGCTGTTTTCCATGGCACTCGGTTTCGCGTGTACATAAATGAAGTGGTTTTATAAAAGAAGTAACTTCCCTCCGCTCGCCCTGAGCTTGTCGAAGGGCGAATTAAATATACCGCTATGGTTCGACAAGCTCACCATGAGCGGTTTCTAAACGACCTCCGTAAGTCCTGATTGACATACTATCGTAAAACTCCGTAAAATGGAGAGTCATTCTTATCAACAGGTGAGCTATGAAATTAGTTGTTGTTGGTTTCGGGCAGTGCGGCGGCAGAATCGCCGACGAGTTTGCCCGTCTTAATAAAAGGGCCCGCGGTCTGCGCGGACTCAGTATCATCACCGGCGCCTACGCCGTCAATACCGATATCGCCGATTTAAGCGGGCTGACCACTATCAAATCCAACTTCGACCACCGTATCCTCATCGGCAATAAAAAAACGCAGGGTCACGGCGTCGGTAAAATCAACGAGCTCGGCGCCGAGATAGCCCGTGAAGATGCCGATAAAGTCATCGAGACGATAAGGAGTACCGAACACTTCGCGGAAACGGACGCCTTTTTGCTCATCGCCAGCGCCGCGGGCGGGACCGGCTCCGGGGCGATATCCGTCATGACCCAGCAGATAAAAGAACGCTACGTGGATAAACCGGTCTACAACCTTATCGTTCTCCCCTTTGAACACGAAGTCCTGACCGAGGACCGGACGGTCTATAACGTCGCCACGTGTCTTAAGTCCAGCTATCTGGTGGCCGATGCTATCTTCCTCGTCGATAACCAGAGGTATGTTATGAAAGACGCCTCGCTGACCCATAACCTTACCAGGATAAACATGAATATCGTGCAGCCGTTTTTCAATCTCCTCTGTGCCGGCGAAGAAAAGAAGCCCCGGTTCATCGGCGCCAAGATTCTCGATGCCGGTGACATTATCCAGACGCTGGTCGGCTGGACGACCCTCGGCTACGGGCAGTCGCAGACCTCGATTTTCAAGACGTTCTTCAAAGGCACCCGGGACTTTAGGGATAAAGCCAAGGAAACCCAGAAAGGCATCCAGGCCCTCGATGAAGCTATCAGCGGGCTGTCCATCAAGTGCAATCCGCTGGATTCCAAGCGGGCTCTCTATCTCATTTCGGCCCCCGCCAGGGAAATTAACGTCGACCTCATTAAAGAGCTCGGCACCTATATTAAAAACATGGCCCCGGAAGCGATAATAAGAAGTGGCGACTATCCCAGGGAAAAAGGCACTCTGGATATCACCGTTATCCTCTCGGAAATGAGCGACGTTGAAAAAGTGAGGGGCTATTTCACCAAGACCATCAATCTCATCGCTGACCTGAAGAGACGGCAGGAAGGTATGGTAAACACACAGCGAGGGATTGATATCACGATAAAAGATATTCCCTCGCTGTTATAGACGCTTTATTCAGTTGTTTGCTTAGCTTTTTACTTCAAAAAAGCCCGATTCCCGCCGGCAGGTTTTATCTGTATCTTCGCCCCGCTGACCGCCTTCTGTAACCAATTATATTTTGCGGTCAGACCAGCCCTTCGATACACCTTACCGGTTGAAGGTAACTATCTGGCTATCTTGGAGTATATCTGCCAGGCTTGCTCGATGGTCTCGTCGCGGACCTGCCAGGCTCTTTCGATATTGCTATCGCGATTGCTGGCGGCCTCGGAAACAGCGGCGTCACAGGCGCTGTTCGCCAATTGCTCGGCGCTCTGATAGGATTCCTCAGCCTGCTGTATCGCTTCCTCGCGGGCTTTGGCGGCTTTCGCTATCGCCTCGTCACGGTCTTTCAAGGCACGTGTTGCCGTATTCTGATAAGACCGGTAAGCCTGCGCTTCCGCCCGCTTGTAGGCTTTAGCTACCTGTATTTCATTTTCATGGTAGGCCTTGGCGACTTGTCGCTCGGCGTCCATGTAGGCAGCGTAAGCTCTTTCGGCTTGACTCATTACTTCGTCAAGCGGGTTTCCACTGCGTTCTTCCTCAGTCACTGGAGTCTCCTCCGGAACATCGCCTTTTATTTCTGCCGCACTAGATGACTTTTTTATTCGATCTTTCTGGGTAGGCACCAGGCACCTCCTTATAAATTATATATTCTTTATTGAGTTTTTTTATTTAAACGACCGTTATTGTTCGGCCCCTACTTAGTGCCAAGTATATGGTGCACCATACAAAAAGTCAAGCCGATTTTACGCCTGCCGTATACGTACTTTCGTACTATTTCCTTATAATACCCCCGACCGAAAAACTATTAAATAACGGTTTAATCTCCACCGTCATCTTCACTTTCATCTTCAGGTGTCTTATTAACTTGCTGGTTCCTCTTGGTTTCATACATCTTGGCGAGGGATTCCAGGCGCTGCTCCATCTTGCCCTTGGATTCTTTGGTAGGTTCTTTAGGTGTCTCCTTGGGCGTTTCTTTGGGCGGCTTGATAGCTTTCCCCGCTTTGTCCGCCTTTTTCGCCGCTTCATTCGCTATATCTACCGGCGTCTCGTCAGTTTCATAAGACCCTTCAGCTTCTTCTTCGGCGCTCTCTTCAGCCGGCTTTCCCTTCGGGGCTCCTGTTCTTGGCGCGACCTTCTTTGTCAAGCCTTTGTTGAGAGTGTCCTGAGGTGTTTTCAATGAGGCATCGGCATTATCCCGGGCAGCCTGTCCGGCAGCTTCCGCCCGGTTTATGGCTTCCTGGAAAGCGGATATAGATACTCCGGCTGCTTCCCTGGCCACCCTGGCGGATGACTCCGTGGCTTCTTTAACAGCTCTTACCGTTCTGTCCGCCGATTCCCTCGCCGCTTTTATCAGGGCATCCGTCACTTCCCTGGCTGTCTTTACCGCCGCCTCGGCTGCTTCCCTGGTTTCCCCGCTTATTTCCTCCGCCCGGGCTATCGCCCGGTGAATTTCTGCCTCTGAAACCTCAGCCATTTTTCTGGCAGTCGCAATCGCGTCTTCAATAGCTTCCTGGACGATTTTCATGGACTCCTCAGCGGTCTCGGCGGCGACCCTGCTTAATTCATTGGCTGTGGCCACCGCGTCTTCGGATTCTTTTCGAGTTGCTTCGATAGCTTCCTGGGCTATCCTGGCCGATTCTTCAATGGAAGCCCTGGCGGTATTGTTAATTTCTTCAATTCTGGCGATAGTTTCCCGGAATTCCGTAGCATATGCTTCCGCTCTTTCCGATGCTTCTTTGCTTAATTCCGCGGCTTGGGAGATTGCTTCCTTTGATTTCGCGATTGATTTTTCAGAAATTTCCTGGGCGGTCCTGGCTGCCGCTTTGGCGGCTTCCTGGACTGATATTACGGCTGCTTCCGCGGTTTCCTGGACAACTTTGATAGTAGCCACGGTCTCTTCTCTAGCTTTTTGAGCCGCGGCTTGAGCGGCTTCAATGGCTTTTCTTCCTTCGTCCTGGGCCTGGACGACCGCTTCTTGAATCGTCTTCACCGATTCATCGGCGGCTTCATCAGCGTCCCGGCTGATTTGTTCGGCTTTCGTTATAGCTTCCCGGAACTTCTGCGCCGACTCCCCGGCGCTGTTTTTAGCCTCTTGAGCGATGATTTCCGCTCTGGCTATAGCTTCCTGCGATGCTCTTATCGAAGTTTCAGAAGCTTCTTTCGCCGCTTTCATGGCTTCGTCTGTCGCCAAACGGGTCTCTTGGGCAACTTCGTTAGCCTTGCGTATCGCTTCCTGGACCGCCTTCTGCGATGCTTCGGTGGCCAGCTTAGCTTCCTTGGTGATTGATTCGACCTGGTTCATTATATCCTGGGAAGACCTTTGCGAAGCTTCGGCCACCTCCCTGGCAACCTTGCTGATTGTCTCGGCCCGGTTGGCAGCTTCTTCAGACGTTCTGGCGGCGACTTCAGCAACTTCTCTGGTTGCTTTGCTGACTCTCTCTGCCCTCACCGAGATTTCTTTAGCGATTTTATTCGTTGCTTCAGCGGCGTCCTTGGCTTCCTTAGCCATTTTATCCGCCCGGCTGGTTGCATCCCTGGCAGCTTTTATCGATTCCTCGGAGGCTTCTCGGGCCGTTTTTACCGATGCCTCGGCCATGTTGATTGCTTCCTGGGATATTTCCTTGGCGGTATCGGCCTGTTTCTTGGCTTCGCGGCTTAGCTCATCGATGTGCCTTAAGCCGTCTTGTGATAACATTAATGCCGATTCGGCCGCGTGCATGGCTTCCTGGCTTATTCTCTCCGCCCGCGCGATGGCTTCCTGGAAAGCCTTCGCCATTGCTTCGGCGGTCTCCTGCGGTCTCCTGGCTACCTCTTCTGCCCGCTTGATAGCTTCATTAGCCGCTTTGATGGTAGCCTCCATGGCTTCCCTGGACTCCTGGCTGATTTTTTCCGCCCGGCTCACCGCGTCCTGGGCGGCTTTAGCCGCCAGTTCAGCGGACTCCTTGGCTTCTTTGCCTACCTGCTCAGCCCGGCGTGCCACATCCATAGCCGTCCTCGTTGATTTCCCCGCCGCTTCCCTGGCCACCCGGCTCAACGCTTCAGCCTTGGCTACCGCCTTCTCAAAGTCAAGGATATTGCCTTCAACCTCTTCTGTCAGTTCAGGAGACATTTCCCCACCCTCTTAAAATGACTAATTCCTTGTTACCGGCATAGACTATTATATTATTCGCTCAATAGTTTTTCAATAAGCCGGTAGTTTTAATGATTAAATAGCTTCGACATTAATAATTAAAAAAAGTACTAAGTAACATTGTACCAGAAATATAGAGAATAATTGACATTCTCACGTTATTATGCTAAAAATAGCATGATTCTATAAACTTAGGGGTGAAAGATGAAATTAGTTGTGGTCGGTCTGGGTCAATGCGGAGGCAGAATCGCTGACGAGTTTTCCCGACTTAATAGTAGAGCTAGAGCCCGGCGCGGCATGACCATCGTTACCGGTTGTTTTGCCGTCAACACGGATGCCGCTGATTTAAGCGGGTTATCCAACATCAGCAATGACCATCACCACCGTATCCTCATCGGCGGACGTAAGACCGGCGGCCACGGCGTTGGTAAAATCAACGAACTGGGCGCCGAGATTGCCAAAGAAGATTCCGATAAAATTATCGAAAACCTTAGAAACACCAAGAAATTCTTTGAAACGGACGCTTTTCTACTCATCGCCGGGACGGCGGGAGGCACCGGTTCCGGTGCTATCTCCGTCGTGACGCAGCACCTGAAAGAGCGCTATATCGATAAACCGATATGGAACCTGCTCGTCCTGCCCTTTGAGCACGAAGAGTCCACCGAGGAAAGGACCGTCTTTAATGTTGCCACCTGTCTCAAGTCCTGCTACTCGGTAGCGGATGCCGTATTTCTCGTGGATAATCAGAGATACGTCAGGAAAGACGCGTCCATCAGGTCAAACATCTCCAAAATAAATTCAATGATTGCCGAGCCTTTCTACAATGTGCTCTGCGCCGGCGAAGAGAAAAAGTCCAAGTACATCGGCGCTAAACTGCTCGATGCCGGTGATATCATTCAGACGGTCGTCGGCTGGACGATTATCGGCTACGGCAAGACATCGGCGCCGATATTCAAGATGCCCATTGAGCTGAGGAGCGACTTCCGCAAAAAGGGCGCGGAAATCCAGAAAGGCATCCAGGCAATGGATGAAGCTATCAGCGAGCTATCGCTCAAGTGCAATCCCGCCGACTCTCGTCGCGCTTTATACCTGGTCTCCGGCCCCGCCAAGGAAATGAACATGGACATGGTCAAGGAAATCGGCGATTACATGAGAGATATCGCCCCGGAGGCCATTATCAGGAACGGCGATTACCCCAGGGAAAGAGGTGTGGTGGATGTCACCGTGATCCTGTCCGAGTTAAGCGATGTGGAAAAGGTGAGAGATTACTACGTGCGCTCCACCGACCTTATCCCCGAGTTCAAGAAGCGCCAGGAAGAGACCGAGGACAAGCTCAAGGCGCTGGAAGACGTCTCCAAGGATATTCCCTCGCTGCTATAATACCCGGCAGGAACTATTGAAGAGCCAAAGAGTCCCGACGTGTCGGGACTCTTTCTTTTTTCCCCCTCTGTCATTCTGAGCCGAAGCCCTGAGCGAAGCCGAAGGGGCAGCGAAGAATCCGTATCTCCCCTCGTCAATCCCGCTTTTTCCTGTCATTCCCGTGAAAGCGGGAATCTAGAACCCTTCCCTCGACCGTCAACTGAAAACTTTCTTCATTTCTCTTGGGTGTTAGCGCTTTTTAGAGTATAATAGAGCCGTAATGGCTTCTCAGGTATTTTATCGTAAGTGGCGTCCGCAGCTTCTCTCGGAAGTGTTCGGGCAGGAGCATGTCACCCAGACCCTGCTCAACGCCCTGTCCAGCGACCGTATCTCGCACGCCTACCTCTTCTGCGGACCCCGGGGCACCGGAAAGACCAGCACCGCCCGCGACCTGGCTAAGGCTATCAACTGCCTGACCAACGGCAAGGGCGAACCGTGCAATACCTGCGCCATGTGCCAGCAAATCACTGAAGGCAGGGCTTTAGACGTTATCGAGGTGGATGCCGCCAGCAATCGCGGCATTGATGAAATCAGGAACCTGCGGGAAAAGGTCAACTATGCCCCCAACCAGGCCCGCCGCAAGGTCTATATCATCGATGAAGTCCACATGCTCACCAAGGAAGCCTCCAATGCCCTGCTTAAAACGCTGGAGGAGCCTCCGCCGCACGTTATCTTTATCCTCGCCACCACGGAAGCCCATAAAATTCTGCCCACCATTCTATCGCGCTGCCAGCGCTTCGATTTCCACCGCCTCGCCCTGGCCGACGTGGTGAAAAAACTATCGCATATCTCTAAGAACGAAGGTATCGAAATTGAGGCCGAGGCATTAAAGCTCATCGCCAGGTCGGCGACGGGCAGCCTGCGGGACGCGGAAAACCTGCTACAGCAGATGATGACCTACTACGATAAAAAAATCAGCCTCCCGCAGGCGCAGGCGCTCCTCGGCATTTCCGGGGACCGGCGCGCCCGGGAACTGGTAAATCACATTATCCATAAAGATATCGCCGCCGGCATTACCACCCTTAATAACGTCAATAGCGACGGCCTTGACCTGCGCCAGTTCCACCGCGAACTGGTGGAATTTTTGAGGGAGCTGCTGCTGGTCAAGACCGGTTCCAGCGATGCCATCGAGCTTACCGCCGAGGACATTAAAGAGCTCAAGGAGCTGGCTGGCAAGGCGTCCCTCTCGCAAATATTGAAGACCATTAAATGCTTCGGTCAGCTTGAGCTTAGCCTCGATAACTATTCCACCCTGCCCCTGGAGCTGGCTATAGTTGACTCCGCCCTCCCGGAAACTG
>Ga0315284_10014261_pt1 | contig 11322 bp, 14 predicted proteins | sample YL17G09_16_MG_FD_203696 | JGI IMG/M metagenome (GOLD analysis project Ga0315284, IMG submission 203696) | Sediment microbial communities from Yellowstone Lake, YNP, Wyoming, USA - YL17G09_16 | ecosystem: Environmental > Aquatic > Freshwater > Lake > Sediment | place: USA: Wyoming | collected...
GGGCACGAATCATCCTGTGGACGTTGTCTGGTTCGTCGGAGGCAATGCCCACGTCTTTGAAATCGTGCTGACCGGCCAGAGTCAGAACATCCTCAGCCACTTACGCAAGTCCCTCGTAGAGGCACGCGGAGTCGCGTCAGTCAGCATCGTTGCCCCGGAGAAGGCGATGCTGGACGCCCTGAAGACCACGGTCGAGGCCGAGCCAGATCTGGCTTTCTGCCTAGCGAAGGTGTCCTACCTGGCCATGGAACCCTTGGTTGAGGAGCTCTATTCATGAGGAATATAGCCGCTGTCTTCTTCCTTGCCCTCTCGCTCGTCGGCCTGTGGCTGATCTCGCGACAGCATGGCTTCAGCCTGTCGCACCTGCTCCCGTCGCCCGGTGACAAGCACGCCGGGGTCATCAACTGGGCGGCGCCTCTGATCATTATCCTCCTCACACTGTGGGCGCTGTCGCGCCTCACGAGACGCGGTGACAGTGCCTCCGATTCCCGCTCCAGCTCATCGGCGCAGTGCCCGAGTCCCCCGAGCGACGCCGCTGGAGACGCAGCCTACGGGGGAGACGCCGATGACTCGGAGGATGACGTTGCCTGACCGAACGTCCAGTCGCGACAATCGACCGGGCGCACCCGGCGGACATTACCCCGTCATCGGGGAAGCGCTCACGCGGTCGGTCCCGCGACGTAAGGAAGAAACTGATGCGTCATGGAGACGACGCTCCCTGCCCCCAGGGTCTGCGCAATAATTCATGCGCACGCACAAGGAGACGCGACTATGCAGCAACAACCCGCACGCGGACAGTTCCAAGGGCAGAGGCCCGTCTTCGTGATGCCTCAGCCGCCTGCGCCGAGAAGACGTTTCCGCTGGTCGATTATCGTTCTCCCAGGCGTCGTGCTTGTGGCCATCTACCTGGTCAGGGCCATTGCTGCGGCACTCTCGGCGTTCTCCTGGAACGACTGCCTGGACGCGCTGGGGATCCGGAACAAACCGGCCTTCTCGAGCTTGGCCTCACTAATCTGCGTCTGCCTGGCCATCGTGGCTCTGGCCAAGATCCTCAATCTGGGCAGGAAGGAATGAGGCCCAATGAGCACTGTGCGAATCGCCCACTGCACAGATCGCGGCCCCCGCGAGAGCCTTGAGGACTCTGTCCACGCCGCTGTCCTGGAGCTGTGTGGCCTCAAGAGACACTACGTTCCTACCGCCATGCTTTTCGACGGCGCCGGAGGCCACAATGCCGGGGAGGTGGCCAGCTCGCTTGGAACACGCCGCACCGCGTCAATCCTCGCAGGCGCTCTTGCGAGCTGGGCTGCCGGCGCGCTCGAGAGGATGAATTCGGAGAACATCACTCGTCTCCTCCTGCACGCCCTCAGAAAGGCTAACGCCGCCGTCGTCCAGGCGAGCACGGAACGCCCCGAACACAAGGACATGGCAACCACGGCTGTCTGCTTCGTCGTCTGGCGTAACATGCTGCACATGGCCTGGGCAGGCGATTCCCGCTGCTACGTCTGGCGGAAGGGAGAGATTCACCGACTCACTCGCGACCACACCGCCGTGCAGAAGATGATCGACCAGGGCGCCATCGCGCCCGAGGAGGCCAGGTTCCACCCGCTGGCCCATGTCATTGACCAATACCTCGGGATGCCGGTGGGCTTCGAACCCGGGGCGTCAACATTCGCCCTCGAACCCGATGACCTCGTGCTCCTCTGCTCCGACGGTCTCACGGACGCGATGACCGACGCCGACCTCGCAGACACTATCGCGGAGCAGATCGAGAATGGCGTGGAGGGACTACCTCGCCGTCTCGTCGCGGAAGCCCTCGCGAGGGGGACCACCGACAACGTAACCGTCCTCTGCTATGAACACCAATCCGAGGAAGTCCCGTTGGGGCGCCTCAGGCAGACGCTTACGGGTGCTTACCCGTGCGAGCTGGCCGCGGTGTTTCAACGGCTTTCGTGAAAGGAGAGCGGCATGTTTGAGCTGAAGACGCAGAAGGTGGACAGACAGGGGCCAGGCTTCTGTCCACAATGTGGTCAGCCACTGGGGGACAGCCCCAGGTTCTGCGGGGGCTGCGGCGCGAAGGTCGAGCGCGCCAGCGCGGCCCCGGGGGCCGCCTCGACCCCGGAGAACGCCCCTAGGTCTCTTCCACAGGACGCGCGCAGGCCCGACAGCGGGGACGCGGAGCCCACCTCGCCGCCTCCCCTGCCAGCGCCCATGACCGAGCGTGAGCCCCTGAGGGCTGCATTTGCTACCCATTGCGGTCGGCCCATGCCCGATGGCGCTCGTGTGTGCCCCTTCTGCGCCACTCCCCTGGTGCCGGAAGGCCCGCGGTTCTCGATCCTTGCCAAGACCAACGGCAAGCCCGATCGCCGGTTCGACATGGACGGCGACGAGTTCGTCATCGGCAAGACCGACCAGTGCCATCTGCGGCTGCCGAACGACGACTTCGCCTCCCGCCAGCACGCCCGCATCGTGCGCTCGGGCGAGCAGATGCTGCTGGAAGACCTCGGCAGCGCCAACGGCACGTTCCTCCGGGTCCGCAGGACCATGGCGCTGGAGCCGGGCGATGAGGTGCTCGTCGGCACGACAGTGCTCCGCCTCGAGCAGTTCCAGGGCTAGCGCCCCACCAATGGAGGCACTCTCATGGCCCTCACTACTCTCATTGGGAGAATCTTTTGCGGTCGCTACGAAGTCATCGATGTTCTGGGCATGGGCGGTCAGGCCATTGTTGTCAAGGTCATCGACCGGCAGACAGACGCGTTCCTTGCCATCAAGTGCTTGATTGCTTCCCCTGGCGACCCGAACTACCAGGAGCTGCTCAGCAGGTTCCAGCGCGAGAGTCGCATCTGCATCGGCCACCCCAACGTGCTTGACCCGCTCGCCTACTTCGAGGAGGACGGACAGGCGTTCACGGTGTTCCCCTTCCTCGAGGGCGTGCCCCTCTCGACCTATCTGGCCACCAAGGGCGGCCGTCTCACCGTAGCTGAGACCGAGGCCGTCATCGTCGCACTCGCGGATGCCGTGGCCGCGTGCCATGCCAAGGGGATCATCCACAGGGACATCAAGCCCGAGAACATCCTGATCCGACCCGATGGCACCCCCTGCCTCCTGGACCTTGGCATCTGCCGAAGCGTCCACGAGCAGACGATCACCAGCCGGGACATGGTCCTTGGCACCCTTGGGTTCATGGCGCCCGAGCAGCTCCGCAGCCCCGGAAGCGTGGACACTCGGGCTGACCTCTACGCGCTCGGCGCTCTGACCTACGTCATGCTCACAGGGCGCCCGGCGGTGAACGGAACGAGCACCCAGGAGATCCTCGCTAATATCGAGCACGAGACGCCTGTCCCGCCGCGGCAGCTTGACCCCTCCATCCCCGAGCGCGTGGATCAAGCCTGCATGCGCCTGCTTGCCAAAGACCCCAACGCAAGGTTCCAATCCGCCGCGGAGTTCGCCCAGGCGATCGAGGGGATCCCGCCGGCCGCCGCAGCGGCGGCCTGTCCGAAGTGCAACGCGCCGACCCGGCCGAACGCGCGCTTCTGCGGCGCGTGCGGGGCTCGGCTTGCCCAGAGTCAGCCCGAGTCTCTGAGGTGTCTCGCCTGTGGTACTCCCGTGGGCGAGGCGGACCTCCGCCCGGGCTGCGGCCGCACGTTCAGCCCCGATGACCATCGCCTGCAATTCACTTCGGGCACGCTGACAGGGATGGTGTTCCGCATCCCACAGGGGATCTATGTCGTGGGCCGAGAGCAGTTCGCCTCTCGCGACCAGCAGATCTCGCGGAGCCATTTCTACGCCGCCTGCTTCAACGGCTCCGTCCTCATTCAGGATGCCGGGAGCGTCAACCGCACGTTCGTTGGCGGCCAGTTCGCGGGCTCTCCCCTCCCGCTGGTCGCCAACCAGGAGTTCCGTGTGGCGGCTTGTGCCGCCATCTACACCCTCAGCTCGAGGAGACCAGCATGGTGACTCAGTGTCCGAGGTGTCGTGCAGTGTGCTCGCAGACCTCGCGCTTCTGCGAGGAATGCGGAGCGGATCTCAGGCCGGGTGCCGCACCCATGGGCCAGACGGTCAGGATGACCAGCGTGCCTCCGCCCCTACCTGGCGCAGGCGCCCCGCGTCAGTCGGGGCTTCTTCCCATCTCGGGGGCACCGTCCCGGGCCATCCCGGCGCACGAGACTGCCCTGATGGAGCACCAGGCGGCAAACCAGCGCGAACACTGCGCCGTCGTGACAGACCACTCAGGCAGCATGGGCGAGATGTACGACGGCAGGATGACCAAGCTTGAGGCGGCCATCCGCGCCGACATCGCGCTCATCGTCGAAAAGGCCCAGCTCGACCCTCACGACGAGGTCGGCCTTGTCATCTTCGACGACCAGGCGGAGATCATCCACAGCCTCGTGCCTCTTCACTCCCACCGGGCCAGCCTGATCAAGGCGGCAGAAGCCATCACGGTGAGCGGCGGCACCGACATCCGCGAGGGTCTCGAGAAAGCCGCCAGCGTGTTCGACTGGAGCCGCAATGGTGCCGTCCGCCGCATCGTCCTCCTCACCGATGGCCACGGCGGCCACCCGCTCAGTCTCGCCAAGGACCTCAAGGCGAAAGGGGTGGTCATCGATGTCGTCGGTGTCGGGCCCAACCCGAGTCAGGTCGATGAGAAGCTCCTCAAGAAGGTGGCATCGGTGGTGCACGGCGAGCTGCGGTACCGCTTCATCACCGACAGCCGCACCCTCTGCCGTACCTATCATGACATCGCCGGCAAGACTCGGGTGAGTACCCCTGCGGAGATGATGCAATGATCATCCACACCACGAATGCTCTTGCAGGCCCGTTCCTGCTGCTCGTGTGGCTGCTCGATTTCTACCTGGTGGTGAGCAGCATTCGTCTCATCTTACCCTGGATCGGCACAGACTGGGCGCAGCGCACCGCGCTGCGCCTGGCCCCCATTGTCGACCCCATTCCCGCGGCCATCAACCGATCCATGTCGCCGCGCGGCAGCAGGCCGCTCCCTGCCTGGCTGCCTTGGCTGATCGTGCTCTTCGCCGCCGTGATGGTCCGCCAGGCTCTCGTCTCGTTCATGCTGTGCGCCCGGTGAGTGCTCGAGTCGCCGACACCTACAGAAAGGAGTCCACCGATGTCCCAGCAGTCGAACAGGCCAGCCAAGGTATTCCGCGCCGGCAACATGCGGGCGAGCATCTGGCGCAATCAGGTCCAGGTCAATGGCCGTCCGGCTACGCGGCACTCGCTCAGCATCGAGAAGCGCTTCCGGGATCGCGAGGGGCAATGGAAGTCCTCGCGGCTGCACGCGTTCGCTGACGATTTGCCGAAGCTCGAAGTCGTCATCCGAGAGGCGTATGCCTACTGCGTCATGGGCGAAAGCCAGGGCGCATCAGGGACGGATGCCGAGGCCTGACCGCCCGCCCCACGGCACCACACATTCCACCACCCAGGGCGACTCATCACGGGTCGCCCTGTCTCATGGGGCTTGAAGCCACTCATCCAACTCCGCCTGCGCCTCTTCCGCCTTCTTCTTGCAGTAATAGCAGCCGCCATCCCGCTTGCTGCGGTAGAGCGGCAGGCCGCATTTGACACATCTCATCCCCGTCCCCCCCGTCACTCAACTGGAAGCCATTCGTCCAGGTCCACCTGTGCCTCCTGCATCAGCATCCTGCGGCAATGGATGCAGCAGAGCGCGTACCGTTCCTCCATCAGCATCCTGCAAATCGGGCATCTCTTCATCCTCAACACCTCAATACTCCGTCACCACATTCGGGCACGCACACACCAAGTCCAGGATTGCTGTCTTGACCTTCCCGTCCTTCCGGATTGCTTCCAGCACCTTGCTTGCGAATTCGTCTTGCTCCATTCTCATCATCCTCCGTGCCTGGTTCAGGCACTCTCCGGAAAACGAGAGTGCCTGAACTTGACTGACGCATCGGGCTGCGCGATACTGCCTATCGTCGTCGTGGCCACACCCGCCTGAAGATCCTGGCGGATTGGAAAGGTGTTGCCTTCCCCAACGGCCCCGCAGGGACAGGTGGCCTCGGGTATAGGCAAGGTCGGGAGGTCGGGAAGTGGAGAGGAACACACACGCGACTGTAGGTAGCCATCCGGGGGACCATGAGGCGGGAATCTCCCCACCCACCTGGCGTAGATGGCCCTTCCTCCTCCCACACCGCCCACAGTTCGCTTGACGTTGCCGTGAGTGGCATCTTCGGAGCCAGATAGGGCTTGTGGCACCAGAGAAGGCTCAGGGACGCGAATCTGGGCGGGGTTAAGCCCCCCATGGCGCACACGTATGGAAGGCGGTCAACCGCACCAACCCGCCTCACGGCCTCCACACCGCGCCCGGTGCGGTCCTCCTCGCCTGGGCAACACGTCCTTGCGACTCACCCCCTCCGCCCTTACCTTCATCACCATGCGTGGAGGTCAGGCAGCGACTTCCTCAGCTCGGAAATGCCGGCGTCCCTTACTTTCGTGCCACGAGGGTAAATGCTCCGCAACCCCTTCAACTCCCTCAGGTGAGCTAGGCCGGCGTTCGTCACCTGCGTGCCCGTAAGGTCGAGCGACCGCATCCCTCTCAACTCCTTGAAGTGAGCCAAGCCGGTGCCCGTCACCTTGGTGCTCCAGCCAGTCCTTGAGCGTGGCGACGAGGAAGGCAATCACCGCAGCGACGAAGGATGAGATGGTCTTGAGGCGAGCAACGCAGCGGTTTCTTGTCCAGAACGGACTTCGGGCAGGCCCGCGACCCAAACAGGTGCCCCCTCCCCACCTAACGGGTCAAGCCTGCCCTCCCAATTCAGGCACGGAGGGGACGCCATCATCCAGAACTCAACTCTCACGCGCTGGACACAACTGTGATGGAAGACCATCCTGGGAACTGGGTGCCCGGCTGCTCCATATGTGGGACCAGCGGGGATGTGTTCTACTGCGTGATGTACAGTGTGCGCCCGGTCAGGTCTATGAGGAAACGCCACAGCGGCAAGGACCGAACTGCTGTCTACTGTCGAGCGTGTTTTGAGAGGGAAGGCACGCTGCACCTGAAGGTGGGCAACGAGTTCTACTCCCTGCCGAAGTTCCCCCGGGTGTCTCCGGAAGAGCCGCAATGCGTTGTCTGCAAGGCCAAGGTCTACGTCCCAAGACAGGTATACGGCATGCTCACGTCTACCCTCGTGATCGGTGGCTCGACCGTCGAGCACTTCCAGCTGGGCTACCTGTGCGCGGCTTGCGTGGGGAGTCACGAGGTCAGCTTCCCCTCCACGCGTTAGGCGCGAGACCTCCACTCAGCCTCCCTGTAGCCACCTCACCAATCCCTCCCCTTCGTCTCCCCACCCACCCTCATCCACTCAATCCTCGCTGCCCTTGGTCTCTGCCGCCATCCCCCCACCTCAGTACTCCGTCACGACATTCGGGCACGAGCACACCAGATCCAGGATGGCTGTCTTCGCCTTCCCGTCCTTCTGGATTGCTTCCAGCACCTTGCTTGCGAACTCATCTTTCATTCTCATCATCTCCGTGCCTGGTTCAGGCACTCTCTGGAAAACGAGAGTGCCTGAACTTGACCGACGCATCGGGCCGCAAAGCGCTGACTTGCCGACGTGGCGAGCTTAGCCAGACGGGCCGTCGTATGCAACGCGATGCAGGTGGGCGTGCTTACACAACTGCTGGATTCGCCGGGCTCAGAACGCCCTGAGCTGGCCGATGGGCGTCGAGAGCCGCATGGTAGACGTCGACGACGGCGGGGAAGGGGTCGAGAGCGCCACCGAGGATGCCGAGCGGTACGATGGTTCACGTGTTCATGTTGCTTCCTCGCCCCTACCCATGGCCTTCTTCATGATGCCATCGTGACCCAGGCATCCATGGGTCACTTCTTCGCCTCTTCCAGGAAGAGCAACTCCGACACAGGCGAGCCCCTGAGCGTCACGTCGAGCCCCTTGACCATTCGACTGTTCTCATTCCCTTCCTCAAACCACCGATTGTCTCACAACTCCCGCAACATCCGCACGGCGTCTTTGGCAACTTGTTCCGCCGCCGTCGGGGCGAACGGACTGGTCTTGATCTCGTAGCCGCCCTCGCCATAGCTCTGCCGGGTCGGCAGATAGCCCGCAGCGCCGTTGCAGTGGGTGATCACAAAGGTATGCGGAAACGGTGACGCGGCCTTGATGGCCCTGCCAATCTCGTTGAACACCTCGCCGCCAAGACCGACGAACGCCACGTCGCCTACGCGACCCACGGTGAGGTTGAGCTCCATTGGCGCGCCGTCGGTGGCCGCGCCGGCCTCGCCTTGCGGCTTTCGGGGCAGCGGGAGCGTCCTGAAGGCCGTCTTGATGGGGCTGTTCGTGCTGGGCTTCTGGATGCCGTTCAGGACATGCACCACTTCCTCGCCGAGCAGGGCGCCCATCAACACCGCCTCTGGAATCCAGCCGTGCGTGGCCCTGAATTCCGGCAGTACGCGGTACCAAGGGTCAATGTCGCCGGACGCGCCGGCAAAGGCCGAGGCGATCACTCCAGCACGAAGGTACTTCTCAAGGAACTGCTCCGCCAGCCCGTGGACGTCGCCAGTGATGAGGTAGTTCCCCGGCCCCATCGAGGTGCTATGCGTGGCATACGCAAAGACAACGGCCGCGAGAGCGCCGGTGCTCGTATGGGAAACCTTCAGCACTTGGACTTCCCGATCCGTCAGCACGGAGGGATTCCGGCCCAGCCACACTCTGGGATTGCCGTCGGAGTCCGGGACGGCTTCACGCCGGTTCACCCCAACAGGAGACGAACCCGACCCGACTGCAACCTGCGCAGGCGCCAAGCGGGCAAGCGCCTCTCGAACCCCCTCAACCAATTGCCCCTCGAGCGTCTTCGTGTACTCGACGTTATTCGCGTGAACCGTCTCGCCGTCCAGCATGACCGTCGGCGCGCCGTGCGTGTGGATAGCCGCGAGGAAGAGCTCCGACTGCTGGAGCCCGCAAGCCGCCATGACCTCCTTCCGGATGCTGTCGGCCGTCCCACCGTAGAAGCCCAGGACGTCGGTCGACAGTAGAACCAGCCTCTTCTCGTCCTGCTCGAAGGCGACCACGCGTGCTGAGAGTGGGTCGTGAACCCCTTGAGACAGCCCTTTCCGGCTTGCGTACCCCGCCAACACGACAGGCTTCGTCGGCGTGATGTCCTTCCTGGCCGTCCCGACCCGCAAGATACCTGGTTGCGCCGTTAAGCCCATGATCGCTCCTTGGGTTCACGTCCACCGATGTCGCTCAGTAACCCGCCCACCCGAACTTCCCGATCAACAGTCGCAGCTTCTCGCCCTTCACTTCGCCGCCAAGTTCGATGCCCGACCCTATCCGGTACGCAGCGTTGCACTGCGAACAGACAACTCCAATGCCAGGAGCCAGATCCCTTCCCTCCTGACCGATCCCCCGATGGGTTTGAGGCGTTGTTCAGATTCGGCGCATAGTCTACCCTTCGCCCAGCGGGGCTGCAAGGGGCCTGGCTGTCGAGTGACTTGGTGGTCAAGCCGCCCACACGACGCCCATTGAGCGAGCGCAAGCCAGGTGACGGCCCGTTCCGCTGGCGTAGTGCTCACCTCAAAGGAGCTTTGAGCAGGAGCGACTTGATCTCGAAGGGGCCGAAGTCGAGCTCCACGGCGCCCTCGGTCACTTTGAGTGCGCGCCCGGGGTCTTCCATCAGGTTGGTTTCTACCATCGAGGCCGTGTTGGCCGGCAACCGGATGCGGGCGGCGCGGGCAGGCTGCCCCGCCGCTTCGTAGAGCCGCAGCACGGCGGCGCCCCCCTGGCTGGGCTTGAGCGCAGAGACGACGAGGCTGGGGTGAGCGACCTCCAGGAAGCCCCAGCGGCCCGGCAACGTGCCCGGGTGCGAGGCCGCTGTGACGGCGATCAGTGGGTGGTTGAACTCCAGGCCATCTCGGCAGACGCTTGCCTGCGCCCAGTCGCCCGCGTGGGGAACGAGCGCGTAATCGAACGTCAGCTCCTTTCCCAGCTCGAGGCCGGAGTCGGAGGACATGCCAGGCTCGTACCCGCCGCCGAAGCCGTAGGCCACGATGCGCGTGCTGCGCAGGAGCGAGAGCATCATCGTCCCCTCGGCGACGTTGTTGCCGGGCAGCCCGCGGTTGAGGAGGGCGATGCCCCTGTCGGCGTTCGCGTAGTCCGCCCAGTTCTGTGCGGGGAACTCGATTCCCTCTGGCCGCCGGACGGCTCCGAAGGGGATTTCGTGGACGCCCTGGCCGTTCTGGATGGCCACCGGGAAAAGGACTCGGTAACGCACGAACTGCTCGTTGTTGAGGAGCTGTGTGCGGATGTCAATGCGGCGCAGGCCGGCATAGAGGCGGACGCGCGTGGCGAACCGGCCCTTTTGGCCGAAGGGGTGTGCCACCGCGAACTCGGAGACCACGGGGCCTCGGCTCACGGTGCCTCGGGGGCCGGCCTGCTCCGTGCTGAAGGCCGCCTTGCCAGGCTGAGGCGCGGGGTGCCGGGTCCTCATGGCGATGCGGCTCCCCCCGTCGAGCTGGCGGTAAAGCTCCCACAGGTCGCCGCGGTCCTCCTCGCGGGCCACGACGTTGGCTGGGCCGCTCAGGGCGTTCCATTGCCCTTGCTTGACGAGCAGGCGCGTTATGGCGCCGCCGGCGGCATCGAACTCGACGCGGCAAAGCTCGTTCTCGATAGCCGGCTCCTGGCTCTGCGGGGCGACGAGGGTGCCGGGCGCGGGCGCCGACTGGAGCGGAAGAAGGCGATAGACGGCGTGCCCCAGTGCGGGCACATCGCGCGCGACGAATGCGATTTCCGCCCTCAGCAGTGAGCCGTCGCTGTGGTGCTGAGCCTTGAAGAGCTGGACCGGGGCCGCTTGCCCGCCCGGGCCGACGAGCCTCAGGTCGCGAACGCCCGCGTCCGAGAACCCAACGTCCACCGTGGCGATGTCCGTCCGCGTCCACCCGAGCGTGTTGAAGACGACGATGGCCAAGCCGTCGCCCCGGGTGTCAATCAGGGACGCCAGGGCGCGCAGCCTGGCCTGGACCTCCTCGTCGGCGATTCGCCTGGAGAAGTCGTAGCCGCGGAGGGTGTCCTCGTAGACGCGGTCGGTCATGACGCCGGACATCAGGTCGTGGGCCTGGTTGAAGAGCATCGGCTCCCAGGCGTGCCAGAGGGCCTCGTCGTCTGCGGACCCTCCCGCCCACCTGAGAAGGACTCCGAGCTTCTCGGCCGTCGTAAGCAGGCGTTCAAGCTCCCGCGTGCGCTGCTTGAGTTCGATGCGGCTGCTGTAGGTGCCCTGGAAAACAGGGTTGAGTTCGCCCCGGAGGATTGGCCTTTCGGGACGCCGGGCGACCATGGCCTC
>Ga0315284_10014262_pt1 | contig 11321 bp, 14 predicted proteins | sample YL17G09_16_MG_FD_203696 | JGI IMG/M metagenome (GOLD analysis project Ga0315284, IMG submission 203696) | Sediment microbial communities from Yellowstone Lake, YNP, Wyoming, USA - YL17G09_16 | ecosystem: Environmental > Aquatic > Freshwater > Lake > Sediment | place: USA: Wyoming | collected...
AAATTATTTTTAAAATAAGAAAGGCCTCTTGGCACTGGCTTTCTGTTGGCGTTGCCTGTGTTCTTTCGTCATTATTTGCCGCACCTTTTTTCGTGATTATTTCCGATCGGGCGATTCGGGGGTTTGAACAGCGAGAAGTAGAGAGAATATACCTCATTGATACTGGTAAAGTCGTCACTTACGGCAAGAACTATGTTTTTATTCCTATTATAGGGGACAAGGCCAAAGTTCTGCCGATTGAGGGCACTGATATTTTTAGTAGTAAGATTGAGCCGTGCCTTGTGAAATATCAGTCAAAATCCAACTGGTTGTTTTATGATGAAAGCGTGGCGACAAAATGGCAGGTGTATTTGCCGCCAGGCACATTAGTGGCTGGCGGGCGGATATGATGGTGCCCCGAACTATCAAAAGAATGAAAGGGGGTGATCGGGTGTGTTGAGGGCGTTGGTAGTTATTTTGATATTAGTGTTGCCGATTTTAGCAGGGTCGTGCTAAGTCGGTGGCAAGGATTGCGGCTTGGCTAATGGTAAAAACATTTAGCTAAGCCGCTCCTTTTTGTTTTAGATAGGATTATTTCTATCAAGAGTATAAGTTGCTGTGAGTATCCACGGCCACAAAAATATATTCGGTTTCTGAAAGCATCTTGAAAACAGCTCTCAAATCGCCGGTGATATCAATACTACGATAGTCAGTATATTTGCCTTTGAGCGGGTGGTTATGAAGCAAGGGATTAAAAGGGTTTTCTAAAAATAACTGCAATCTTTCTTTTACTTTTTGTTTTTCACTGGCTTTTAATTTTTTATATTGTTTTTCAAAATTTTTGTGCAGTTGGATTGTCATAAAGAAGAAAGATAGCTTTCCATTTCCCTTTTTGATGCAAGTGGCTTGGAGAGGTTTTTATTTCTTTGGATGTCGTATTCCACGCTTGTTAGTAAATTTTCCAACTCATTGGACATTTGGGGCGTTATGCTAAAATAGGCCGCCTTGTTTCTGACAAACTGTCTTAGATAACCGTTGATGATAGCGCTTAAAGACAAGCCCAAATCGCCAGCTATCTTTTGGGCGCTGGCCTTTAACTCTTTTTTAGTTTTGATGTTAATGACAGTTGTATTGTTCATATAACAAAAGTATATACAAAGGATAGGTGATTGTCAAGAGGCGGCTCATGCCTTGTTTTTTTTGGGAAAAGTAGTTAGATGAAGCCGTTGCCATAGAAATTGTTAAGGCGTTAGTCAAATTACTGGTTTGTGGCAACCCTAACCGCGGGTAGGCGGCATTGCTTTTTCAAAATTAAAAGGGGGTTATAAGTATGGGTTGGGGCAGAGAATGCGAGTCTGCAGAAAAGCTGGTTTATGAGGCAGCTGAAAAATTGCGTGCAATTAAGCCAAATCATGAGTTGCTGAAATATCTTTTCGTGCCCGAAGGAGAAGAAATAAGCGACGAAACCGAGAAAGCGATAAGAGAAGAGATGAAACATCGCTTTTGGAATAGAGATGAGCCATGGGAGAATAAGCCCAAGGCAATGGTTACTGCTGTGGTGATGGGCAATTACTACCTTGCCCTTGAGAGGACAAGGTACGACATTTTAGACGCAAGATAAAATGGTGCGGGGAGGTGTAGTGGATTAAACCGCTATGCTAAACCCCGCTTCTTTTTGTTTTTGGGAAATTTGGTGGTTGTGGATAACCGCGTAATTGACAAAAGGTATCTTTTGTATATTATAGAAATATAGACGATTTATGAAATATTTCGATTGGGACAAAGATAAAAATGAATTCTTAAAACAGGAAAGAGATATTTGTTTTGAAGAAGCGCTTATGGCCATAGAAGAAGGCAATATCTTAGATATCGTTGAAAATCCTAATGTTGCTAAATATCCATACCAGCAGATATTTATTATAAAAATTAACAACTATGCGTATTTAGTGCCATTTGCGGAAGACAAGCAAAAAGTTTTCCTAAAAACCATTATTCCTTCCCGTAAAGCAACTAAAAAGTATATAATTAAATTAAAAATATGAAATATTTTGAATTAGATAAAAATGAAAAAGCTGTGCTAAAAGATTTTGAGCAAGATAAGCTTAAGAAAGTTCCTAATGCGAAAAAGGAGGTTTTGCTTTATAAAGAGTATGCTAGGCAAACCTTAAATAAAACAAAAAATATCAACATTCGGCTTTCTCATAAGGACTTGCAGGGAATTAAAACAAAAGCGATAAAAAAGGGTATCCCCTATCAGACATTAATCAGTTCTCTGCTTCATCAATATTCAGGAGGTATTATTAGAGACGGCGAATAATTACTTTTATAGGCATTGGAAAGAGCGGTCTTGTTTGGGCCGCTCTTTTTGTTTTTGGGAAATTTGGTGTATAATTGTTCAATAAGTAAGATTAAAATATAATTTATGGTAAAGAAAAATAAAAAAGAAAGTGTTAAAGACAATCAAGATATTTTCGGCGACCACAAGTATAAAATCTGTGTTTCGGGCGCGGCTGATATGAGCTGTTGCGCGCCCAATATTAAAGAGTTGGGCGAGGAGGTCGGGCGCGAAATTGTCAAACAGGGCTGTATTTTGCTTACCGGCGCTACCACGGGCGTGCCTTATTACGCCGCCAAGGGCGCTAAAAAGGCCGGCGGGGTGAGTATCGGGTTTTCGCCCGCCGGTAGTCGGCAAGAACACATCAACACTTTCAAACTGCCGGTTGATTATTTTGACTTGATTGTCTACACCGGGTTTGATTATGTTGGCCGTAATTTAGTGCTGACTAAATCGGCTGATGGGGTGATTATTATGTGCGGTAGAACGGGTACGCTTAACGAGTTTACTATCGCCTTTGAAACTCACACGCCGGTTGGTGTGATGCAGGGCTCGGGAGGCACGGCTGATTTGATTGAGCCGGTTTTGGCCAAGGGTTATCGGCCCAAAACCAAGATTGTCTACGACACTGACCCTAAAAAATTAGTAGAAAAATTAATTAAAACTATTGCCGCGGAGCAAAGAAAAACTTCTAAAAAAAGGTCGGTTAAATAATAATTTTCAATTTACTAATTTTCAATTTTCAAACCAACGCTTCAGTGTCACCCTGAGTGAAACGAAGGGTCTCGGAGATTCTTCGCCTGCTGACTCAGAATGACAACTAAAATTTATTGAAAATTGGAAATTTTAAGAACTATGCCAGTAAAAAAAACCGTTAAAAAAGTAGCACCCCGAAAAGCCAAAGAAAAATTAGCGGGCGAGGTGGTGCATTATTTTGACCACATCAAAGTGGCGGTTATCAAGCTCAAAACGCCTCTGGCGGTGGGCGGGAATATTCGCATTGTAGGCGGCCAGGATACTGACTTTAAGCAGAAAGTTCAATCAATGGAGGTTGAGCACAAGAAAATTGTCAAAGCCAAAAAAGGCCAGGAAGTTGGCATGAAAGTGAAAGAAAAAGTTAGAGACGGCTACAAAGTTTTTAAGGTTGACTAAAGCGATTTCAATATAATGAGCAAATCAATTTTGGCTTTTTTTACTATTGTCGGCACAATAGTGGGAGCGGGCGTTTTCGCATTGCCCTATATTTTTTCTCAAAGCGGGGTCATCACTTGTCTGCTTTATTTTTTGATTTTAACGCCCGTGGTTGTTTTATTGCATTTGTTTTTTGGCGAAATAACTTTAAGAACCAAAGAAGAACAGCGATTATCTGGCTATACGCAAAAGTATTTGGGCAAAAAAGCCAAGCATATAGTAGCCTCATCAATCATTATCGGCGTGTTGGGGTCTTTGGTTGTTTATATTATTTTGGCGGGCGATTTTTTAAGCATTCTTTTCCCGCAATGGCTTTCTCCCGCCCAGTATTCTATTATAGCTTGGGGAGTTTTGGCCTTTTTGGTTTTTTTGGGCACTCGCTCGGTGGCTTGGGTGGAGGTTTTAATAACCAGCGCGCTTTTTTTGGTGGCGGCAATTGTTTTGGCCGCTTGCCTGCCTCATTTTAAGATAATCAATTTATCGTTTTTTAATTCAGCCAAAATTATCTTGCCTTTCGGCATTATTATGTTTAGCTTGGTGGGCTGGTCTTCAGTACCCGAAGCCGAAGATTTATTAACTGACAAAAGAAAATTAAAAAAAGTTATTATTGTAGCAGTTAGTTTGGCGGCTATTTTTTATTGTTTGTTTGCCATAATTATTAGCGGAGTTACCGGTCAGCAAACTAGCCAGGAGGCCTTGAAAGGTTTGGTGAGTGTATTGGGCTACAAAGTGATGATTTTTGGGGCTTTGTTTGGGCTTTTGGCGGTAGTTACATCTTTTTTAACTTTGGCCAATTATTTAAAAAACACTTTTACTTTTGATTATAAACAACCGCGATATTTAGCGTTTTGCTTGGCTTGTGTTTTCCCTTTGTTTTTATTTTTACTGGGCTTTCGCGATTTTATCGGGGTGATATCTTTCTTGGGAGCGATTATCGGTTTAGTTGAGGGAGTGGCTTTGATTTTAATTTATCTAAAGGCCCGAAAAATCGGCGATCGAACTCCAGAATACGCCCTTAAAATACCAAAGCTCGTGCCTTATCTGATGTTATTCATTTTATTCTTTGGCGCCTTGGCCCAGCTTTTCTACCGATGAGATCATAATTTGTTTTCAAAAAAAATCGTTTGGGTGTATCACTTCATCACTACGAAGCGATAAAGTGATATGGGCATCGTTATTAATTATTTATGGCAATGTATGTAATTAATTCTCGGGGAGAGCAGGAGCAATTTTCTTTGCAAAAAGTAGAAAGATCTGCCAGAAGGGTCGGCGCTAACTTAAAATTGGCTCAACAAATCGCCCGACAAATTGAACGGAAAATTTATAACGGCATACCTACTTTTGAGATATTTAAGGAAGTTAAAGACCTGCTCAATCAAGCTCAACCGGTTTTTGGCTTGAAGTTTAGCTTGAAGCAAGCCATGAGGGATTTGGGGCCCGATGGGTTTGCTTTTGAAAAATACGCGGGCGCCATTTTCAGGGAGGCGGGGTACGCTGTAAAACTGAATCAATTTATTTCAGGAAAATGTTTAAGCCAATATGAAATTGATTTCACCGCTGAAAAAAATGGCATTTTGAAAATTGGCGAATGTAAATATCACAGTCAAAGAACCGATTTATCGGTTGATCAAGAAGTGGCTTTAGCTAACTACGCTCGGTTTGTCGATATTCTGCAAGGGAAACTTGCTTTAGCAAAAATCAATCAGGGCAAAAAAATATCCAGTATTTTAATAACCAACACCAAGTTTTCCACCAGAGCTATTCAATATTCAGAGTGTTCGGGGGTTGAGCTTTTGGGCTGGAAATATCCAGTTAACAAGGGGCTGGAAGTTTTTATTGATCAAAACAAGCTTTATCCCATCACCATTTTGCCTTCGTTCAAAAAACAATGGGCTGATCTTTTTAACCAACGCAATATTATCTTGGCGGGCGATATTCTAAAGCTTAACCTTGAAAGAATAAGCCGCGAATCAAATATAAGCATAACAGTTTTCAACAAAATGGCCGCCGAAGCAAAAACCCTCCTTGAGGTGTAAATTTATGCAAAGCCAAGAAAAAGATAATTTAATAATCGCGCGGCTTTTTCCCGGGGAGAATGTTTACGAACAGTTGAAAAGTATTTGCCAAAAGCACAAGGTTAAAACCGGGGTTTTTGTGTCAGGGGTTGGCCAATTGGGCTGGGTCGAGCTTGGGTTTTTCAGAGAGAAAGGTGATTATTTGCCGCAAAAATTTGCTAGGCCTTTGGAAGTTTTAAGTATTTCAGGCATTGTTTTGGCAAACGAAAGCGGCTACGACTTTCATTTGCACATTTCATTGAGCGGGGCTGACAAAGCTGTGGTGGGCGGGCATTTTATCGCTGGGGTGGTGAGCGTAACATTAGAATTAGCGATTTTAAAGTCGGATATAAAAATAAGGAGAGAGATTGAGGAAAAAACAGGATTGAAAGGGCTAAAACTCTAATTTCTAATTGCTCTAATTACTAATTTCTAAATAATGTCCAATGAACAAATCCCAATGAATAAAAAACAGTATTTTCCGTTTAGATATTGGGTATTGGTGCTTAGTTAGAAATTAGAAATTAGGTTAATTAGTAATTAAAAAGTTTGTGGTTCAAAATAAAAAAGAAGTAATTAACATATTAAGCAATGGTGGTGTGGGTATTATTCCTACCGACACTATCTATGGTTTGGTTGGCTTAGCTTTACGCAAAGAAGCGGTGGGGAAAATTTATCAGCTAAAAAAACGAGGCCAGTCCAAGCCGTTTATTATTTTAATAGCCGACATTGAAGATTTAAGAAAGTTTGGAGTGGCGCTTGATGAGGCAGTAAAAAATATTTTAGATAAGTTTTGGCCCGGGCCAGTGAGCGTAATTTTGCGATGTTCTGAACTAAAAAGAGAACTGTCCTACCTGCGACCGTTAAACAAAACTTTGGCCTTCCGTTGTCCTAAGGACAAGTGGTTAAATAACTTATTAAAAGAAACCGGCCCATTGGTGGCGCCCAGCGCCAATATAGAGGGATTGCCTCCAGCAGAAACCATTAAGCAAGCCAAAAAATATTTTAACAACAAGGCGGATTTTTATTTTGACGAAGGGACAATTAAAAACGCGCCCTCGGCCTTAATTTCGATAAATAATGGAAAGATTAAAGTTTTAAGACAAGGAAAGATAAAAATTAAAGCGCCGTTTAATTCCTGCGATCACAGGAATTAAACAGCGGGGTTTGTTTTTAGTTTTCAATTTTTTATATGAGACCGCTTAAACATATTATTGCTTCAGCTATCTTAGGGATTGGCTTTTTGCTTTTTGTGAAGCCGGCATGGGCTGGTTTGATTGTTTTTTTGACAGGCATTTTTATTGATCTGGATCACTTGGTTGACTTTTGGGCGCTCAAGCCGCTTTTGCCTTTTGACATTCAAGATTTTTTGAACGCGGAAAAATATGACAAGCAAGTAAAATGGATTTTTGTATTTTTTCATAGTTATGAAATAATCGCTGGGCTTTGGCTTTGGGCGGTGTTGGGGCATTGGCCGATATGGCCAACTGCCTTGGCCGCTGGCGCTACTCTGCATATGATTTTAGACATTGATAACTTAAAACACCCCTGTAAAATGCATCCCCTTACTTATTTTTTAATTTTTCGGATTATCAAGAAATTTAAAAAAGCTAATTTGTCTGTTGACATCAGATGTCAACAGACAAACTAAAGCAAGCTATGAAAATAATCGCTGACTTTCATATCCATTCTAAATATTCCCGCGCCACTTCACCCCAAATGGATTTGGAGCATCTAAACGAAACCGCCCAAACCAAGGGAGTGCAAGTGATTTCCACGGGCGATTTCACTCACCCAGCTTGGTTTCGCGAGCTAAAAGATAAATTAAAGCCAGCCGAAGAAGGGCTCTATAAGTTAAAAGTGCAAAGTGCAAAGTTAAAAGTTAGGGAAAATGCCACCCGTTTTATTCTTACCACCGAGATAAGCTGTATTTATTCCAAAAATGGCAAAGTGAGAAAGACGCACATTTTAATTTTTGCTCCGGACTTGGCCACGGTGGAAAAAATCAACACTCGCTTAGCCGCAATTGGCAACTTAAAAGCCGACGGCCGACCTATTTTGGGCTTGGACGCCAAAGAATTGGCTAAAATTGTTTTTGACATTTCGCCCGATTGCTTGGTTATTCCTGCTCATCTAATGACCCCTTGGTTTTCTTTGTTTGGCTCTAAATCTGGGTTTGACTCTCTTGAAGAATGTTTTGAAGAATATTCAAAACATATTTTTGCCGGTGAGACAGGTCTCTCGGCCGACCCGGGAATGCTTTGGCGTATGCCTGATGGTCGGAGAATTACCTTGATTTCTAATAGCGATGCTCATTGTGTCCATCCAGATACTTATATTTACAGTATTGGAGATAAACCCAAGGCAATTGGGAATTTGAATCCATCAAAAGTACTAAGTATCGATTTAGTTGGAAATTTAAAGCAAAGAGATGCTAATGTTTCTATGCTGCATAAATTATCCAGCCCCCCTTTTTTATACAGTATAGCTACTCAAGCTAAGGAAATTATTACTACTCCTAAACATCGTTTCTTTGTTTTAGAAAATGAAAAAATTACAGAAAAAAAAGCGAGTAGTTTAAAAGCGGGAGATTTAGTAGCTTGTTTGAGGCAGATTTCTAATAAAGGCAAATCTCATCGGTTGCCTCATTTTAAATTTGATAAACGAGTTAGGGTTTCGCCTGGGGGTATAGCTTTTCTTATTAATGCTCGTTTGAAAAGTAAAAAAACCCAGAAAGATATTGGCGGGCGCATTGGAGTTGCAGAAGACTGCGTTGGGATATTTGAGAACCACAGAGTTAAATTTCCAAAAGAATCTTTTATAGAAAAATTCTGCGAGTGCGTTTTTGTAGATAGCGGCAAATTCAAAAATAAATTTTTGACCCCCAAAGAGAGCCCGGGGAGATTTCCGAAGTTTACAAATGAAAAATTTTGTCAGATCTTAGGGTATTTAATTGGCGATGGAGGGATTGGGCACCATAGAGGGAAGATAGATAATCTTTCTTTTACTGATAAAGACATAAATTTATTGACTTGTTATCAAGATTTAATTCAAGAAGTTTTTAATATTAAAGGAAAGTTAAGAAAGAAGCAGGGGAATTCAAGTGATGTGAGATATCCTGCTTATTTGGCTAAATATTTTCAAGAAATAGATCCCCAGATTTTGGCCCCCTCTCCAGAGCGACAAATACCAAATTTTATTTTTAATTTGCCCAAAGGACAAATAGCAAGTTTTTTGGGAGGACTATTTGATGCCGAAGGGACCTTTGCTCATCACTCAATTCAGATTTGTTCTTCCAGCTTGTTTTTAGTGAAGGAGATTCAGGTGTTATTACTAAATTTCGGAATCACTTGTAATATTTACCATGATTTTGAGAAGAATAAAAAAAGATGGAGGTATAAAATTAGCATATATGGACAAGAGCAGTTAGGGGTTTTTGCTAAGGATATTGGGTTTAATTCTATCCCCAAAAAGGAGAAATTGTTTAATTATCTTTTTTCTCTTCAGCAAAATCCAAAAAGTTGTTTTAATGATTTTTTGCCGCTTAAAGAAGAAATTCTTAGGGTTAAAAAGTTGCTTAACCCTTCTTGCTATGATATTTCCAGAAAGCTTTATTCGAATTTACGGAATAATACTTTAAAGCGATGCAATATAAAAGACTTTTTGGGGATATTTTCGAAATGCTCGCAGTCATCGGATATTTTAATGAAGATTCAAAAATTTGTTGAAAGTGATATTATTTGGGAGCCAATACAAGTAGTAAAAAAAATAAAATCTAACTGTAAATATGTGTATGATCTGACAGTTCCTATGTATGAAAATTACGTGGCTAATGGATTTATTACTCATAATTCTCCGCAAAAGATCGGCCGCGAGGCCTGCGTGTTTAACACGGAGTTGAGTTATCCAGCCATTATTGAAGCGATAAAAAGCAAAGACCCCAAAAAGTTTTTATACACCATTGAGTTTTTTCCCGAAGAAGGCAAATATCACTATGACGGCCATCGCCTTTGCAATATACGATTATCCCCGGTTGAAACTAAAAAATATCGCGGGCTTTGTCCGGTTTGCGGCAAGCCGCTGGTCATCGGCGTGACTAGCCGGGTGGCGGCATTAGCCGACCGCCCCGAAGGTTTCATTCCACCCCAGGCCATTCCTTACAAACGGCTTATTCCCTTAAGCCAAGTAATTGCTGAAGTGTTGGGAGTAGGCGAATCTACTAAGAAAGTGCAAGGAATTTACCAGCGGCTTGTCTTAAATAAATTAGGGACAGAGTTATCTATTTTAATTGATTGCCCTTTGCCTGAAATAGAAAAAAATGGCGGCTCGGCCTTGGCTTTGGCTGTACAAAAAATGAGAGTGGGCCAAGTAAATATTGAACCGGGTTATGATGGCGTTTATGGCAGGATTAGCATTTTGTCAGCCAATGAAAAAAAAGACCTTGGCGCTAGGCAGGGCTTGCTTTTTTGAGGCCTTTACAGGGTGATTTGTTATGCTACAATCTAAGGGTTGCGTTATGAAAATTATACCAGCTATTGATGTGATTAATGGTTGCTGTGTCAGGTTGCTCAAGGGTGATTACAATTTTCAAAAGGATTATTTGCCCAGTCCTTTTGAGGTGGCTAAAAAAGTTGAAGAGGCTGGCTTTAGCGATTTGCATTTGATTGATTTAGAGGGCGCTAAAGAGGGTCGGGTAGTTAATTGGCCAGTGATTGAACAGATAACTCAAAACACTAAATTAGCTATTGAAGTGGGCGGGGGCGTGCGTACTAAAGACGAAGTGGCGCGGTTGTTGGCTTTGGGTGTTAAAAGAATTATGCTGGGCAGTTTGGCAGTGCAAAATCCCGAGATCTTAAAGGATTTATTGGTGGCCTTTGGTTCGGAAAAGATAATGGTGGATATTGGCTATAAAGACGGCGGGGTGTATTATCACGGCTGGCAGGAAAAAGCGGATAAAGAATTTGAGCAGGTTCTTAAAGAGTTATTGGCTCTAGGTGTGAGCCGTATTTTGCTTACTGATGTTGATAAGGATGGCGCTTTGGAGGGGCCGAATTTTGGGCTTTATAAGCGGATTTGTCGGGATTTTCCTAAGCTATTAGTAACCGCTTCAGGCGGAGTAAGCAGTAAAAAAGATTTGCGTCGTTTGAAAAATAGCGGAGTTGAGGCGGCGGTGGTGGGCAAGGCCTTTCACGAAGGCTGGCTTTCTTTAAGCGATTTACAAAACTATGAGCGATAAATCAAAAACAATTGAGGCCAAAAATATCAGCGATTTTGTTGACCAGGTTGATTGGGTCAAGGTTAATGGCTTGGTGCCGGTAATTACGCAAGACTATTGGAAGGGGCGAGTTTTGATGTTGGGCTATATGAACCGAGAAGCCTTGCAAAAAACATTGACAGAGCGTAAAATGACTTATTATTCGCGAACTCGAGCGGCCCTTTGGACAAAAGGTGAAACCTCGGGTAATTTTCAAATAGTAAAAAAGGTTTTTCTAGATTGCGACAATGATACTATCTTAATAAAAATAAAACAAAAAGGCGCGGTGTGCCACACCGGCCAGTCAACTTGTTTTTATCAGGAAATCCGTTAGTGTCATTCTGAGGACTAATGGCCGAAGAATCCGACGGCACCAGCCGTCGCCCTGAGCAGTAGTGAAGGGTCTCAATTGAGATTCTTCGCCTGTTGGCTCAGAATGACAAATACATAAATTTATATATGCCAACAAAAAATAAACTTCGCTTAGGTATTCCCGGTCGCGCTTTAA
>Ga0315284_10014263_pt1 | contig 11321 bp, 22 predicted proteins | sample YL17G09_16_MG_FD_203696 | JGI IMG/M metagenome (GOLD analysis project Ga0315284, IMG submission 203696) | Sediment microbial communities from Yellowstone Lake, YNP, Wyoming, USA - YL17G09_16 | ecosystem: Environmental > Aquatic > Freshwater > Lake > Sediment | place: USA: Wyoming | collected...
GCGTGGAGTAAACATCTCAGACAGTAGGCCGCCATTCTTAACGGACATCTTGAAAGGTTGTATGGGCCAGAACATCCCGCCAGCATTCTTGACAGACACCTTAACTGGTGAGCGTGGAGTAAACATCTCAGACAGTAGGCCGCCATTCTTAACGGACATCTTGAAAGGTTGTATGGGCCAGAACATCCCGCCAGCATTCTTGACAGACACCTTAACTGGTGAACGTGGAGTGAACATCTCAGACAATAGTCCGCCGTTCTTGACAGACACCTTAATAGGTGAGCGTGGAGTAAACATCTCAGACAGTAGGCCGCCATTCTTAACAGACACCTTTGGCATTATTGAGAACATATCACTAAAGAAATTATCAGCGTTCTTAATCTTTATATCAATCATCTTAGGATTCCTTTTATATGTACTTATAAATCCAGCAGTCATTATTTTCTCGTCTGGATAGATAGAACTTAAAGATAATTGGTTGTCAGGTTTAATAGGAAATTTAAATAAGTCTGGTCGAGGTATTCCAAACTCATCCTTTCTTATTATAGGTTTAGGGCTAGAAAATATATCTGCAAATGGAACATCTCCAAACTGGTTGCCTTTTAAAACTACTTCATAAACATTAGGCTTTAGGTATTTTAATTGATACGGTGGAATATATGGTTCTTTCATCTTATTCAATCTTCGTGTACTAATCCGATCTTGATACTTTGGTAACATAAATTTTTCTGCACTACTATACAATGAACTTGAAGCAAACAATCCTATCGGCGCAATACTTTCACCAAACTTAAATGCCCGCATTTCTGTTGGTGTCATTAATATATCAAAAGTAGTTCCAACTCCATAACCAGTCAGTGCAGCCCTACCGCCCCATTTGATAGCAGAACTTGCCATCTTATATTTAGATAGTCCTGCAAATAGTCCTTCAGTTAGAAGTCCACCAGCAACTAAAGGATATACTTCTTTAGGGTTTTCTTTAACATATTGTTTTATTCCTATCAATACATCTAATCCTACGCTGGGTTTTATCTGTTGCCATTTGCTTAATCCTTTTTCTGCATAAGGCATTAATGTTGTTATTCCAGAAGCAGTGAACTCCGTCGGCATATCATACAGGCCACGCTTAATTAATCTTGCAGGCTGAATCATTCCAAGATTTGTTAGCTGGTTAGCCTGTAAGTTTTTAATTATGATATTAGAACGTCTTGATATTTCGTCAACGGCAGAACTGCCCTTGCCATATACAAATGCGCCAGCTTGTATTATCCCAGTGCTTTCTATGATTTGTTTTTGATAACCGAATCTGCGTTGTAACTTATCCATAAAGTTTGCTGCACGATATTCTTTCAATGGGATAGTTCCTATTGGTCTTGTATATTGAACGCTGACAGCACCATCATAAAGCGGATAGTTGCCTTTGCTGTAAAATTGCTGTGCTGCCTCAAACTTATTTAATACCTTAGGCTGTTGCGCTGCATAGTATTGTTCTATCTCTGGCTTGCGCTGCTCGTATAATGCAAACGCTTTCTCTGAGAATACAACTCCTGCTGGCTGTGGCGGACTAATCTGTGTTCCTTCGATAATGACTGGAGCTTTGCCTACTTGGCTTATTGGCCTATAAACAAATTGGGGATGTCCTGCAACTGTTTCAACCACTGCCCTTATTTGAGTTTGTTGTTTAGCTGTTTTATAAGCTGGGTCTGATAACGGCTGCGCCGTTGACGGCGAGTAGCCTAACTCTTTCTCCGACTGTGGTTTGTTTATAGCACCACTTAATCGTGAGACATCTTCTGACCTGACTTTATACTGAGAAGCAGATTGATTTATCTGTTCCTGTGTTGGTTGATTGCCTGCTGCTTTCGCAGCATAGTAAACCTGATCCTCATAATCACGTTGTCCAATATACACAATGCACCCTTTTAAAAATAAGCTATGGCGTATTTATAAATGATGAATTATATAATACTTTCCATGCTGATTTAAATAGTAACATTTAAATATATGATAATTAATATATATAATATAACTCATTTCCAACACCATATACAAATGCCGTTTATGTTTCATTCTAAGCCCCGAAACTTAAACTCCTACATAAACGGCATTTATAATTAATAACCATGCCAGTAATATCAATACTAATAACTGACGAGCAGAAGACTTTCTTCGACGCTAATCATTTTAATGTTTCAGCATATACCAGAGCCGTCATTGACGCAAGCGAACACTTTAAGCTCTGGCGAATCAATAAACTAAAGAATGGTGTATGATGATTACTGAGATGGTTAAGTTTCGTGACTTGCACTGGCCGCTTAAGGTTGCCGTCATCGGCGCATGGGTTTATATTGTTGCTGCGGTGCTGGCTGTTCTAATAAACTTTGTAGTGGATTAAAATGCCTGACGTAGAAGAATTGGGATGGAATATATTTTTTCTTTTTTGCGTAATCTTATTTTTTGGTAGTATAATAGAAATTGGTATTTTCATGTATGCTTATTATAATGCTGATACTGTTAGGTGTAGTTGGTATGGATGTGAGTTTACAACTCAAAGGAGAACAATTACAGAAGATTGTTTTATGAATGGTATAAAAGTTAATTGTTCAGAGATTAGACAATTTGATGCATGGCAATAAAATGGTAGACGATGAAATAGCAATGTATGACGGAGACAAGTCAGAATTTAATGCGGGCATTGCTGCGCTCATGCGTGTGCATGAAGCTAAGAAATGGCTGCTTGCGCTGACGGACACTACTAACATTCTGGAATATATAAAGTATCTAAAGATGTTCTATAAAGAATTATACCCAATGATGACTACTAAGAAGAATAAAGTCCGCAATGAACAGAATGAGTTTGTAGACGAAGAAAAGAGCGAGAGGGATAAACAGAAGGACAACTATAAGATATGCCAGCAGATACGATACAGATTATTAGCTGGAGATAAAATAACTAATGATGAACGAGACTTTCTTGAGGAATGGGAACTGGAACTAAGGGACATTGACCAGCAAAAGGATATGAACATCCCGCGTAAAGGAGATATGCGTTTCGCATTGAGCAGCCGACGATGAGTAACTTTTTTTTAGGTGAACAGAAGTATTACATTAATTCTTTGCTTGCCGATAACCTGAATAGTCTGGCATATAACATCAAGAAAGACTGGGACTTTGTTATTCTTGTGACGGGAGATAGAAGCGTAAGGACTGGTAAATCTGTTCTGGCTCTGACCATCGGAGCATACCTAACAAGCGCACTCAATAGGATGGGTATTGATTCAAAATGGAGTACCGAAAATGTTTTTTTCTCCAGCAAGCTCGCAATAAGCGAAGCTTTGAAAATGCCTAAACATTCTATCATAGTCTATGACGAAGGCCGAGAAGCTTTGGCCAGCAGCAAGTCATTCACTGACGCTCAGAAAGATATACTGGATTATTTCGCCGAGTGCGGCCAGCTCAACCATATTTTTATTATAGTTTTGCCAGATTATTTTAATCTCGTTGAAGAGATTGCGGTTGCTCGTGCAGAAATTCTTGTGAATGTATTCCGAACCGAGAAAAGAATCGAGAAAGATATATTTAATGACGGAGTTCTGCGCCCTGTCGTAAAGTTTGAGCGTGGAAGTTTTGGTTTTTATAATCGGGACCAGAAAAAAAAGCTGTATGACAAGGCAAAAGCTATCAGAGTAAAGAGTTATGGACTAATTCGCTGGAATTTTCCTGGCGATTTCATCAATCAATACACTATAGATGAAAATGCCTATAGAAATAAGAAGAAAGAATGGCTAAAAAGGTTTCAGGAGCGCAAAAAAGAGCAGATAAAGGTTTCTCCTATGGATGTATTCAGGGATAGAATCATAATGGAGCTTAATAACGAAAATAAAAACGCCAGAGAAATAAAAGAGTATCTAATTGATAAATATAAATACGAAATAAGCGACAGATGGATACAAACAATCATAAAAAAGAAAGAAAAAGAGTCTAAAATGATAGACATGGAAGAGCAGGAAGAGAATTGTGCAGGAGATACAAACAAGATAGGAATTGTTGAACCAATTGAAAAAAGTGTGAGTTCGGGGCTTGGGGAATAAACCTTTTTCTGCTGCCTATATATAGATAGCCATGCAGCCCTGATCTTCTCTCTATATTCTTTCTATTCTATTCTCATAGGTATATAGATAGTATAGCCTGGCTATATCCCAATAGGTATTCTTTCTTATCCTTGTATAAGATTATATCTATTAGAATATATACTTTCTTGTATGTAAGAAAACCGAAAGGTTTATATACTAGTTCATCTTTCATAGATGTAAGAAAGACAAAGGCAAGAAAGAAGCTGAGTCTTTCTGATAGGAAAGAAAATCAATAGGTGAAAAAAATGGAAACAAAAAAAGTATATAATGAAAAAGTAATCATAACTGAACCGTCACAGGTATATAAGGAATGTGTTGATATTCTATCAGAAAAGAAAGAGCTGTTTATAGCTTTTTTTCTTGATGGAAAAAATACAATAATCGCAAGAGAAATAATCCATATTGGGACATTGAATCAGTGCCTTGTCCATCCAAGAGAAGTGTTTAGGTCTGCCATATTGCACGCTGCAAATAGTATTATTTTGGCACATAACCACCCAAGCGGGGACCCTACCCCAAGCAAAGAAGATATACTGATAGACAAGAGACTTAGAGAAGCTGGGGAAATTGTCGGCATAGCAATACTTGACGATATAGTTGTAGGAAAAGATGGTTATAAAAGCATAAAAGATGAGGAATAAAAATGGCGGAAGAAATAATAAACATAAACATACACAGAACAGAAAACAGCAGCAGTCTGGAGCTTGGCACGCCATCAAAGGTATATTTCGACGCTAATAAGCTCGTATGCAAATGAAAAAATAGGGGTGCAACCATGAAAACAAGAATAACTTTGGAAAAATTTAGAACAGATTCAAAAAATCCATACAAACAATTTGGAATAATTTTGGATGATGTAAGGGTAGCAGTAGCATATCAGGAAAAACAAGGAAAAAAATGGATATGGAGTCCATTATAAAAAGGTGCAACCATGAACACAGAAAAATATAATATAACAGTAATAGCAACGAGAAAATTTAAGAATGTAGAAACGAAAAAGTTTTATCAGAAAGGCAATGTGTTAAGTCGGATAATGAGTGAGAAGAGAATGTATTGGTTTCTTTTACAAATGACCAACACCGAATATAGGGAAAGCCAGCCATACCATCTGATAAGCGTTGAATCAATATCAATCTAAAAAAAGGTGCAACCATGAACATAAAATATCTAATTGCCATAAAAACGGCAACAGGAAAAAGTAAGATATATGAATTTCCATCAGAAAAGAAAAGAAATATTTTTGTGGGAGTATTGAAAGATATGGGAGTGAATGAATATGCTCTCTCTGAGGTGAGAGCATGAGTACATTACAACTTTTAGCACTGGGTAGCCTTATCGGCTTCCTGCTCGGAAAATTGGTAACATTTGATAACATAAAAAAGATAATGGATTTCATAAGGGAGATGAAAAAATGAAATCATTTGAAATAATAATAGAAAGAGTAACATTACTTTTTTTATTTATTATTTTAGGTATGGGCATATACTTATCATGTGATGGCTGGTTTAAATTACAAAATATATCGCATTATAACGGTTTGCTGAATCAACAAATGATGCAAGTTGCGATAAATTCTTCTTTTTTATTATCATTTGGATTAATTTATGTTTTTTTATCAGTTGTAGTTATGATATGGAAATTTAGAAATAAGAACAGATGAGGAATACATGTGATGCCTGTGCAGGCGTCATAGAAGGGGCATGCAGAAATGAAAACAAAAAACAAGCTCCGCCGACTTGGTATAGCCGTCTACTGGGCTTTTTTTTATTGTTCAATTTTGCTTAGTTTTGGTATGTTGATTAGTGGTATATTCCTATATGGAAAAATACCATTATCAGCATGGATTACAAATGATATATTACTTATAGTTTTTTTGAATTTAATCGTCAATTTTATGTTTAATAGAAAATAAATGATGAGGGAAAAATAAACATGACAAAAGAAAAAAAACCTATGAAATGTTATGCATGTGAAAGAATTATTACAGATGATGAGTATGAGTTATTATTTGACAAAATTGTTTGTCAAATTTGTTTTAAAAAAAGAGGTAGTATAAGTAGATCTACAAAATATATGCTTAGTCTTTTATTTTTTATGATTGGGGTATTAATTGGTTGTGTAACTTTAATGGTAGTAACGGTAATTAGAAGATTACTATAATAAAAGAAAGATTTAAATAGTCTTTCTTTTTTAGGATTATGATAAATAATAAAATAAAATAAATGGAGCGTGAGACAGTGACAGAAGAAAGAAAAAGTAAGATATTCGGGAATAACCAGCTAAAGCTACTCGAAGAAAGGATGGCAGGCTCAAAAGATGACCCAACAGGCCAGTTTCAGCTTCAGGTAGTCCCAAAAGTCAGGGAGATTTTGACCGTTTGGATTCCGAAAAAGGCAGAGCTTGAGCAAGTTTTAGTCATGCGAAAGAAAGCAGAAAAAGAAGAAGTTGCGCCTACTATTGAAGATAATAGCGACGCAAAAACGGCAGATGAATGTGACGGAGAACTGCCTGAATATAAACAAGATGGCACATTAGGAAAAGGAAAAATAGATGGAGAATGAGACTGTTATGTTTTGGGGTGTTGTAGTTGTTGTAGGGTTTATAATATATTTGGTGTTTGATGTTGTGCGAAAATTGAAAGGGGATGCTATGAACATCTCGGAGCGTGATTGGCTTGAATTCCTCAGAAAGTGACATTGAAGCATGGGAAGAATCGGAAATAAAACGGCTGAAAAGAGAAATGGAGAAAACCATTAACCTGCTCGAAAATTTGCAGCTCGAAATGAAAACGTTTAGATGGCTTTGGTTTTTGATATTTTATATCGGAGTGATAGCGACAATAATCTTAGTGAAAATCATATTTTGGGGTTGAGAAAAATGACGTTTTTAGGCAGCATGACAGAATTTTATAACGATTTTTGTGATGGATTAAAGATAAATTTTTGTAGATTAGTGTTTCCTTTTTTGCTGTTGACATTAGTATGTTTTGGTATGTTTTATTTTATTGTAATACCTACTCAAACATTATCTAATAGAATAATCATTGTATTATTTATGGCTTCAATATATGCTTATGGGATAGTAATTGGTATAATATGCTTATGGGATAGTAATTCGTATAAAATTGAAAGAGGAAATGATAAAAAATGTTAAAAGATTTGATAACTTTTTTGATTATGCTTGTTATTTTTTTAATTTTTGTTATATTCAGTCCGTTAATAGATTATCATTATAGAGGAAAAAACACAATGATATTTACTCATATTAGTCTTTATGATTTATTATCCAACAAATATAAGAAAAAAGGATATATTGGATTTTTTGGTGGAGATATAGAAGGACAACTTAATCATAGGAGGATAAAAAATGTTTGAAAAGCCTAAGTTTTTTGCGCTGTCCATAATCCTGCATTTTATCTGCTGGCTGACGGTGAAAAAATGAAAATTTTGACAGTGATTATAATTTGTATAATAATAGGTACAATAATCGCATTTTGGATAATGAAACCTATAAAAATAACGGTGAGAAAATGATGTGTATAAATGACTTTCAGGCTGGGGGAATTATTGGTTTTTTGTTTGGTATGGTCGAGGGGGTACTTACCATATTCGCTTTATTTATTTTTAACAGATTTTCTAAAAAAAAGGTTGAGGTTTAAAAATGCCAGTAATAAACGGAAATAATGCGGTATTCGAGAAAGACGGCCTGACACTGAAAATATTATTATTGTTAGGAATATTATTTTTCATAAGCGGAATAGTTATCGGGGCACTTATCGGCGGGAAAGTGATAGAAAATAGATGGCAGGAATATAACACAGAACGAGAGATTGAGATTAATAAAAGCTGTATCTGCCAGAGCCAGATAAATATTGACTATTATAGGTGGGATTATGAATCTTGAAAAACGTTGCAAGAAATGCGGGCTTGAAATACTCAGGGAAGGCGATGTAGGCACATGGTTCGCTGGCAAAAAATTTTGTAAATGTATACTAACAAAAAAAAAGGAGTATTTGTATAATTATGAGAGGAAACTATGAAAAAAGAAGCATTTGAACATTTTGAACATTGGTATGATGATTATTTTGGTAACGCACAAGGCGAAGATAGCCCATATAGATATGCAGATGTTAAAGACGCTTTTTTTGCAGGATATAATCTTGGTAGATTTAATCCTTATTTTAGTCTTAGAAAAAAGATAAAAAAATGATAGCCATCTATTGCAGGGTTTCAACCGATGACCAGAACATTGACCAGCAGCGCGCCTTGCTTGTGGAATACTGCGCCAAGAATAATCATATTTTCAGGTCATTCATGGATGAGGCTGTCTCAGGAAAGATAGAAGATAGGCCACAATGGCAGAAGCTGCTTGCAGACTGCGAGAAAGGAGAATTTGAGGCCATTCTGGTGGTCAAGGCTGATAGAATCACTCGAACCCTGAAATATGCGCTATGGTTCTACGATTGGCTACAGGCGCACAAGAATGTTAGGCTTATAAGTCTTTATGACAGTATCAACTTTGACACGCCAGATGGTTATTTTGTGTTCATGCTGAACTGCCTGCTATCTGAAAGGGAGCTGCTTGTGAACCAGTGGCGTATGCGGATAGGCATAGAAAGGGCTAAGAAGGAAGGGAAATATAAAGGTCGTGTTGTAGGAAGCAAAAATACTATAAAATTTACAAGAAAAAGTAATAAAGGAATAAAAAATGAAAGTAATAATAGCCTGTGAAGAAAGCCAGGAAGTTTGTAAAGCCTTCAGAAAGTTAGGGTATGAAGCTTATAGTTGTGATTTGGTTGATTGTTCAGGTGGACACCCAGAATGGCATATAAAAGATAATATCTTGAAACATTTAGATGATGGGTGGGATTTGATGATTGCATTTCCACCTTGCACAAGATTATGTAATTCGGGGGTTATGTGGCTGGATAAGAGAAATTTATGGATAGAGATGCAGAAAGGAGCAGAGTTTTTCAGAACTTTACTTAATGCAGATATTGAAAGGATTGCTGTTGAAAATCCTATACCTCATAAATACGCTTTAGAAATTATAGGCAGAAAGTATAGTCAGATAATCCAGCCTTATATGTTTGGTCATGGTGAAACTAAAGCTACCTGTTTGTGGCTGAAAAATCTGCCTTTATTGAAACCATCTGATATAGTTCCTGGAAGGGAGCAGAGATTACACAGATTACCACCATCATCAGACAGAGCAAAGATAAGAAGTAAAACCTTTCTTGGAATAGCTGAAGCCTTAGCTACTCAATTTACTGCGTTTGTTAATAGTGGATTGACTATCAGGGAATGGGAGAAGAACATATCAGTTACCTCTGCTGAGATCGTTGAATAAAGGCTAAATTCAATAGCCTTCGGCTACTTTCCCTCTGGGAATTTAGCCTTATACATTATATCCAATTTTGGAATGGGACTAAAAATGATGCAATGTGAATTTAAAAATTGTAAACAAGAAGCGTTTACTTGTGGAAATGTAATTTGTTATACAGAAGATGGAGATTTTGATACTATCTGTTTATGCAAGAAACACGCTTTAATGCTTGTTCCAAAGAAGCTAAGAGATTATGCTGAAAGTAAAGAATATCCCCATTGGTTAGAATCAAAGATACCACCAGAAGAACAGATTAGAAGATTACAACAAATGATAGACATAATCAAATCCCATTCCAAAACTCTTATGCCATCTGCGGATGGGGATATAATAGCGGTTTCAGAAAAGACCGCAACGGTAGATAATAATTTAAAATGGTGCGGTCAATCCAGAAACTGCATACATTCAGCGAAATTAAATTTGACCACGAAAAAAGAACGGAATTGATTTCAAAATGATAGAAATAAACAAGATACATTGTATGGATTGTTTGGAAGGGATGAAGCTAATTCCAGATAAATACTTTGATTTAATAGTTACAGATCCACCCTATGGAATAGGAATAAATAAGATGAATTTTGTTACTTCAGGGGCTATTAAAGTAGGTGGTGCATATAGAAATGACTATTCCAACCATAATACTGAATGGGATAACACAGTATTGCCAAAAGAATATTTTGATGAAATGATTAGAATAAGCAAAAATCAAGTTATATTTGGTGCTGAACATTTAGCCCATTTATTACCTCGTTCAAGATGTTGGATAGTATGGGATAAAAGAGTTGAAGAGAAATACTCTAATGACTTTGCAGATTGCGAAATGGCTTGGACATCTTTTGATAAGCCATCAGTAGTATTTAGATATTTATGGTCAGGAATGATTCAATCAGAAATGGGCTTATATAAGGATAAAAGAGTTCATCCTACTCAGAAACCTATAGCATTAGGAAGATAGATACTAAATAAGTTTGCAAACAAAGGAGATTTAATATTTGACCCATTTGCAGGGAGTGGTAGTTTTTTAGTAGCCTGTAAGCAGCTTAATCATAACTTTATAGGATTTGAGATTAATGCGGAGTATTGCAAGATTGCAGAGAAGCGGTTAGCACAAGAGCAGCTCCAGCCGTTTTTAGGGACGTGCCTAACCATACCAAAGGAATAGCAAGGTTTAAATATTTGTTCAGTGTTATTATAATATTATTGTAATAGGGTAATGAAAAATGCAAAAACGTGGAGGAAAACATGAAACAAATGAAGATGAAGAAGAATAAATATGTTATAGTGCGCACATACTCAGCTGGTGTATTTGCTGGAGAATTGGAAAGCAGGAAAGGCCAAGAGGTAGTATTGACTAATGCCAGAAGGATATGGTATTGGGATGGTGCAGCAAGTCTTTCTCAGTTAGCTATGGAAGGCACAAAAAAGCCTGAGAACTGTAAATTTCCAGTAGCGGTTAATAGGGTAGAACTATTACAGGCTATAGAAATTTTGGATGTTTCAGAAGCAGCCAAAAAAAGTATAGAGAGTGTCCCAATATGGCAGAAGTAAATAACGGATCTGGGGATGGGTATGGGTCTGGGTTTGGGGCTGGGGATGGGTCTGGGTCTGGGTATGGGTCTGGGTTTGGGTCTGGGTATGGGGCTGGGGATGGGGATGGGGATGGGTCTGGGTTTGGGTCTGGGGATGGATAATTATTTTTTTAATTTAATTAAGGTGAGCTAAAATGCAAAAAGAAGATGAAAATCAGGATGATATGTCTGATACAGATGATGAAATAGATTGTGATTGTGCAGAAGTTCCTTG
>Ga0315284_10014264_pt1 | contig 11321 bp, 18 predicted proteins | sample YL17G09_16_MG_FD_203696 | JGI IMG/M metagenome (GOLD analysis project Ga0315284, IMG submission 203696) | Sediment microbial communities from Yellowstone Lake, YNP, Wyoming, USA - YL17G09_16 | ecosystem: Environmental > Aquatic > Freshwater > Lake > Sediment | place: USA: Wyoming | collected...
CAGAGGCACCCCATCGTTTATCGAAGAAAGGGATGAAGAGGTTGAAGCCAAGGCTCAAGCACACTAAAAGAAGTAGAACGCTCGAAGTCCTCGGCATCTTCATCTAAAAACGCCTGCGGACTACATGTAGCATTGGAGTTTGTATGAGGTGATGTTGACCTGCTGACCATGCGTGATGGTGTAGCCCGCACCGCCGTTGTTGATGTAGAAGTTCATCCACATCCAGGTGCCTGTGGTCGTTATCGAGATGCCTACCATCGCGGTGTCAGCGCCTATGCCGAGGTTCGCGCAGGTGATGTTACTGCGGACCCATGCCGTCATCCAGGTGCTTCCAGTCGTGTTGTAGGCTTCCGTGACGTTCACCCGTATCTTATAGACGATGTCGAACGTGGTCGCATACGGCACGTTGCCGGACATGGCTGCATTCAGGTTGTTCGCTTTCGCATAACAGTCCGCGCTCGCATTCGAGAGGTTCGTATTATAGACTGCGGCAGGGGTCCCTGTGTGTTTCCAGATGTAGACCTGAAGGACGCCTCCAGCCGCGGCTCCAAGACTGCCTCCGCCTTCTTGCGCGCTCGCGACGATGTTCCACCCACGCTGACCATAGGATGATATTATCTGCGGTATATCACTGGTCGACAGCAGCATCAATGCTGACACTGCGCCAATGACGATGCATGTCAGCATCAAACTTCCTAATATCGTTCTCTTCATTTTTTCTCACTTACCTACACATTATATCAATAGGGTTATAAAGAATGCTATGAAGATGACTGGTATGAACGGGAAAGGTTTTTTTATCTCCAGAGCAGCATGTCCTTCCTGACGAAGACGGTCAATCTGCACTCCTGTAAGACCATGCATGAAATTATCAGAGGACAGAACATCACCGACACGGACATCCCCGATAGGAACAACCTGTTTGAAACCAGAGAACACACCGCTTAACGTGTTATCCTTCCTGTATCGTATCAACCAGTAGACGGTCCATGGGATGCTCACGATAGCGATAGCGAAAAGAAAATGCTGGAAACCTGAGAATGTCCCGATATACCATGAGAGTGCACCGATGACCATGGCATCACCTATGCCGAAATGTCCTTTGCTGAACACAGCAATGGAGATGAACATAATGAAACCGAAAAGAAAAACATATGTTGTCTGCAACGACATTGTTTCTGTCATCACCGAATATAACGCAACGAGGATGTAAAGACAGATGACGTGCAATGAGCCTATCGTTCGTTGATAGATGTCTTCAACGCTTGCGTGGAATAAAAGAAGAACGATGATTATTGTTAATATCATCCCTATGATTGCTGCTACTATCAATAGTATTTCACCTGCCGTCCTTGTTCTCCAGCAGGGTTTGCATATTCCCCTCTGGGACTTGCGCGGATGCGAACTCTCCATTGGCATCGAGGACAACTTGTTACAGCCATTTGACCCTGATAAAGCCAACTATATCCACAGTGTCCGCATTGTGTGAGCATGCCGCTTTCGTTCCTTGCTCCCATACTGCGATGGTATGTAGTTCGTAATATAAAAAATGTAGCGTAAACAGAAGATAGCATTAAATAGTATATACACCATTTAGTTTTAAGAGTGATAAAAAAATGCCGAAAGAAAAAGAAAAAGACGGGAGTGAAGAAATATGAAAACCTTTGAAGTCGAAGAAATCTCGTTGGGAGAAACGGGAAAAGGCGATAAGATAATTTTCAAGACCACACAAGACCTTAAACTGGCACGCATGGAGATTGATGATGGCAAAGGCATCTACGTGCGTTCAACAGATGGTCTGATAACCGAATTGCCACATCGTATGATATATCAGAAAATCTACGATGGGACCGTCCGTCTTTGTGCAAGAGTTGTTTCAAAGGGGGATGAGTGCTGATGGATATACTCAGTTTGGTTTTAGGATATTGGTGGGTATTCGTCCTCTTGACTATCGTGATTGTAGTTGCCGTTGCCATCAGCATCTATACGATAGTTCCAGCAAATGAAGCACACGTTGTCATCAAGGGAGGAAAACGTCGAGTGTTCTCATCGGACAGTAACTATAGCACCGATGGTAAAGCAGCATATTTCCATGTCCCAAAATGGTTGCCTTCTTATGGTATGATTGTCCATAAGATGCCTCTTGGAATCCTGTCGATTGCTGTCCCTGAGTTTCTTGCATGGGACATAAACCGAGCAAGATTCACCTGTGAGATACGAGCATTCGTTGTCATCCATGACCCGATTGCGTCAGCGATGCGTTTCCCTGGTTTGAAAAGCACCATTGATGTTCAGGAACTCGGTGTTCAGGTTTCCAAGATAGTTGAGGCGACAATGAGAGACTCAACGACGAAGAAAAACATCCGTGAGATAATCAACAACCGCCAGGGTATCATCGACTACATCAAAGCACCATTATCAGAAGTCATCTCAAGTTGGGGATTGACACTCACCGACATCGAGTTGATTAATTTCAGCGACCCGACAAAAGCAGAGTTCGGGGAGACAGCACCACCCCATGTGGTCCGTGACATCAGCGTCATCGAAGAAGTCAAGATTAACAGTGAAATGAGAAGGAAGAATGCGGAGGAACTTAAACTTGCACGTCTCACCGAAGCAGAGACAAACGAGATAGCGACAAAACGAGAGATTGAACAGCACGAAGAAATCGCAAAACGAGAACAGATGAAGAACCAACTTGTCGCTGTCACACGCAAAGGTGCATTGGAGAAAGAACTCGATGTTGAAAAGACACAGCGAGTCACAATGCAAGAGATTGAGAAAGCACGTGCTCTCGTCGAGGCTGAACAGAGAAAAGCAGTCGAGGTAATCAACAAAGAGCAGAAGCAACTTGTCGGACAAGGAGACAACCTGATGAAAACAGAACAGGCGAAAGGAGATGCTGCACCTATCCGAGAACGTGGTTTCGCAGAAGCAGAGGCAAAGGAGAAGTTACAGATGGCTCTGAACAAGTTCGGTGATGCTGCCATCCGTGCTTTGGTCGCTGAACGGATAGTCGACATGCAACAGACCATTGGTGTCGCATCAGCGAAAGCATTGGAGAATGCAGACCTGCGTGTGTTTTCAGGGAATGAACAGACAAAGGCAGGGTTCGACCTTGGGGCGATGCTTGAAGGCATCAGGACAAGCAGTGATACGACAGCGATGGCGACATTGAACAAACTCGCCCGACCAAACGACCTTGGATTCAAGGAACTGCTTGGTGCGATGCTCGGTGTTCAGGCAGAAATCAATGATGAGAAGGTGGCGAAGCGAGAGAAACAGGTGGTGGCGAACGAGCCATCGCTTTCCCCAATACAATCAGATGAACCCGTGATTGTCGATGCACCAAAGAGACGAGTAAGGAAAGGGAAATATCTCGGTGATGACCATGGTCAGTGATGCTCTTTTTTCTTTCCGTGGTAAAGAAGTAGAAATCCTCATCGTAGACCAAGACGACATAACAGCATTTTTTGTTGACAACGACAGCAACGGCATCGTGATAAAAGGGAAGGATGAGAACGATGATGAATACATCGAGTATATGCCGTTCAGGAACATCCTTGGAATAAGGATGCTCACCAGCACAAAACCAAAGAAGATTGATGCAGGGTTGGAGATAGAAGACTCTGATGAGATGCTGGAACGTAAACAGAACGCAGAGATAGAGAACGATGTCGCTGTCCTTCTTGGTAAAGAATGCGAGGTCGACTATTCCGAAGGCTCGATTACCGTTACGGATGATGAGGGGAATGAAGTCATCACAGGAGACCAAGACGGCATCACCGTCCTCGATGAGAAAGCGTTCGAGTTGTCGAAGAAGATAGCGGTCATCATCGGTGCGAAGAAAATAACAAGAGATTATCAGGGGTGAGGAATGGATACATTCCTCTACATTATTTTTTTGACACTTCCACTCATTATTTTATTGTATGTGTCGATGACCGCAAGCAGATATACATGGACGTCGTTCATCAGCATCATGGTCGTCGCGGTCATCGGAGTCGCAGTCGTCATACCCATACTCAACAGTCTTACTCCAGTGAACAATACGACAGGGGAAAACATCTCGAAAACATGGGATGAGATGATGGACAACAAAGCAACACAGCAGATTGTGTCTCTCCTTCCCATAGTTGCATTTATAGGTGCCATTATGTTTTTCCTCTACGTCATCGGAACAGCCATCAGTCATTATGAACCAAGGGAGAAAAAAGAAAAAAAGAAGAAACCTAAATACATCGAAGTAGATGCACAACCAGTCCATTTTAAAATAGATGATAAACAGAAACAACAGAAGGACAAAGAGGTTGTGACATCTGGTTGGGGTGATAAGAAAACAAAATGAAACCACGGATGGTTGCATTTGGCATCGGGTTCACCATCGCTTTTTTCTCCGTGCTGGTTTTAAGTCATCGTCGGAGATAACAAGGTTATGCAACCGTAGTTTCCCCGCATAGCGATAAAAAGTAGTGTTGTAGTGATGCATGCAATACCCATGGCATCGAGCACCGCTTCCGCATCCTTCCACACAACAGACTTGTCCTCTATTCACGTCTCTTTTTCCATTGGTCGTATTCATCCCATCCTCCTCTTATTTTGTCACGAAAAAGGAACAGCATCCCGTAGAGACGCATCTTTATGTTCATCTCACGCAACCTTGGTTTACCAGGAAGAACAACGATAGCGAACATCTCATAGATGCAGAAGATGCAACAGAGATGCATCGCTATGTTTCGATAGAAGAAAAAAAAGAAAAGAAACAGAGACATTGACATAAAAAACAATAGATAGTTCATTTTTGTTACCTTGAACGGCATAATGATTATATAGTGTTTAACCTATTTAGTTTAATATGGTGCGTGAGAAGAACCACACGAAGAACACGAAAAAATACAGGATGGTTCAGGTGTCCAGTGGAACATATGATAAACTCCTCCGAGTTAAACATAAACTGGAACAGGAATCATCCTCTTCGTGGTCATTTTCAAATGTGATTGAACATATCATCAACTCCAAGGAATCGTGGTGAGAGATGTGGCATATGATGACGGGATTAAACAAACGACGGGTTCGAGCGAATACCGCGACATCCTTGTCTATCATCTTGATGTCCTCACCATGAAATATCGTGATTTCATACAGGAGAAAGCGAACCTCCACTATGATGAACAACTCTTCACCGAGTATCTTTCGGAGATGGTGACCATCCTTGGTCTTGTATTGCCGAAGTTGAAAGGCGGCGGTAAAAGAACAGAGGTGTTGTATAAAGAAATGAAAACATTCGAGCCGTGGATTAGCGACATCTTGATACCACGTGTCCAGCAACGAGAACGTGTGTTTGAACTTCACAGGCTCATCGGTGAATCATATGAGGCGTTGGGGTTGAGTCCGATATGAAACATAGAAAAATTAGACGCATAAAATCAGCAATGTCACAATGTAAAGACTGTGGCGTCATGGTGCGTAACATGAGACGGCATAAGGCGAGAAACCGATGCAAGGCTGTCCGTGAAAGGAGAGCACTATGAGGATAGTGTGGCTGTTGATAGGTATTCTTGTCGCAGTTGGTATTTTTCTTTTTTACCCGAATGCGTGGAACTCGCTTGTCTCTGGGGTCCAATGGATTTTCAAGACAGCGGGGGGTTGGTTCAACAACCAGAATGTAACAAATATAACAGGAGGTAAATAGATGACACAAATAATGTATGAAGACCTTGATGCCTTTTTCGAGCAGATGAAGAGCACGAACAAAACAAACCTTGTCTATATGACAACGGTTCGCACACGAAAGGAACAACAGATGGGTGGAGCAATACGCGTCATGTTCAAAGACGATGTAGGGATATTCCATTCATACAACCACACGGAGGACATCCCCGAACTGACGTTGCTTTCCGCAGGGGTGTTCGACCTTATCCCCAACGAAGAGCAGAGCAAGACAGCAAGAGCCGCATACCTGGCATCCATAGAGACGTTCGAGAAAGCACTCACCAGTGAATACGAAAAAATGAAAACAGTCCTTATGAAAGAGTTCGGGGTAACCAAGATAATCAACGCATACCTGGGGTGAACCCATGAGGATACTGTATAAACAGGCGACGATGGATGAGACGAAACGCAAACTGTTCATCGCTGATTTAGTGGGCTACAAGATACAACGAGACATGGAGATGAACAAAAAACTACGGGCACTCTCCGGTGACAGCAGAACATTGACTGCGATAATGAACGCAGCGAAAGGCTCATCGACAGGCATGACACTTGAACTCATCCTTGAGAACATCAAGACGGCATCGTCAATGGATATATTCTCATTCAAAATAAACGGGGTCGACTTCGTGAAACTCGCAGAGGAACAGATGAAAGGCATAGACGGGTTAGAACTCGAAGTCTACATTAACCCATTGTATTTCTCCAGTGAAGTAGCGTTGCGTGGTGTGGTGATGCCAGGGTTCCGTAAGAAAAGCGTCGATGAATCATACATCAACGAACACGTTAAAAAAGCAGAGAACGCCTGGGTATTCAAATTCGAGAAAGACATTCAGGAATACATTGATAAGGAGATATTGATTAAGACTGTGCTGGAGGACAAAAAATGTTGATAGAAGTAGGACAGTCCTGTCCGTTAGAAGCAGCGTTCATGCTTGGATGGGTCGGAGGTATCGCCCTGCTTTTCGTTGGAGCATGGGTCGTCATCTACAGTTGGAGAGAGGGATTAAAAAAATATTGCTTGAACCAAGACGATGCAACGAAACGTGACATCATGGACAGGTTGACAAAGATAGAGAACGAGTTGGATTATCTGGAGAAAAAAACCAACACTAAATATTGCAAATGGAGACACAACGGTTTCGTTGATTTGATTTCCCATCTGCGAAAACAGAACCTATGAAGCGATGGCTCGTTCTTTTTTTTTTATTTTCTTCATCATCCCTATAGCATCAGCAGAGATAACAGAGGTCAGGACATCGACGACAACAGCGTATGTCAATGAAAACGTCACTGTTGAGATAGGGTGTGACCCTTCTACATGGATTAAAGGATGGGAGATTAAGATACGGTTCAACCAGACGTTGCTTTCAGCGACCTCTGTCACCATGGGTAATTTCTTCGATGGCTATCAACAGTTCCCTATAACAGGTGTCATTGATAACGTCAATGGGACCATCATCAACATCTACAACCTTATCGTTGGTAAGACAGGGAACGTGTCAGCAAGCGGAACACTGGTCTATGTTAATTTCACGATGAAGGGCATAGGCAGGGCCGTGGTGACGTTATATGACGTCGGGGTGTGCAATGAGACCCGTTACCTTCCAGTTCGTGTGGTGAACGGCTCTGTGATTGTTTTAGAACATCGTGATGACCTATCAACAACAGCAGCAGGATGGAACACCTTCGGGATGCGACAGACACAGACATCAGGATGGAACACCTTCGGAGGACAGGGACAGATATCAGGGTGGACCTTGTTTAAGAACAACGAAGAAAAAACAGACGACCATCAGCAGATAGCATTGCAGGACATCATCGTCCCTATAGCATGTGTGCTGCTCATTATCGGACTGGTCATTATAAGAGTAATCTACGATTAAAAAGGAGACGGGGGGATGATGAAGCCGAAGGTGGTGAGGAGAGGAAAAAAACCTCATCATCCCCCAAGGATGAGTTATTCAATAGTAACGCTGATTTTTATTAACCTTCAACAGGTTCTTCAAACTGTTGTTCCCGTTTCCTTTATGGACACCCTTCGAGCCGAACAACGATGTCTCTTTGTGTGAACTGAACAAATCAGCGGTCTTCTTGTTCAGACCAAGACCATCACCTAACAGGTCGTTCTTCTTCTTCCCGATAGTGTTCTTTCTATGACCGCCATAGAACCTGATGTTCTGTCCACCGACAAGAGCACCAATGTCGTTTGTGTCCTTTCTTGAACGTGATGTTGAACCAGTGGTCGAAAGCATAGAGCCACCGAAGTAATCAACAGATGCTTTCGGTCCGCTTATCTGTGTTTGACGCTGACCGATGAAATCCTGTTCTGGTTTCTGCTGGTTATACATACTTGATATGCCAAGCATCAACCCGACTGATTCTGTTCTTCCGCCACCATATCTTAATCCTGCTCGTGAGACGTATTCATCTTGACGTGTTCTTTGACTTTTGCGTCTACCACGATTTCTGTATTTATATGCCTCACCACGGATAGTAACTCCTGTGGCATCGAAAGACCTACCCATTGAATCGGTAAACTTTTTTCCTGCATGTAATCCTGCCTTTAGATAAGGATGTCCGCGTAGTTCCTGTTTTTCTTTTTCTCGCATCGTCTTTGTCGCATACCCTATTTTTTCTAACTCGTATTTTGATTTAGCGATGCTCAGTTCGTTTAGCCGTGCCTCACGTTCTGCACGGTCTTTTGATGTTTCTCCATAAGAAGTGGCATCTCCCATGAACGGAGCGTTCGGCGAAGGATTGAGTGGTTCTGCTTTTGGTATTGCTTTTATTGGGACTTCTTCTTTGCTAATCCCTCCTATCCCTGTGACACGAATCACTTTCTTCGTTTCTCCGCCGCGCCACATAACGCTGGTTGTTCCACCGGGGTAATCTCCAGGGGTGTAATCTTCAGCAGTGTCCGCGGCTTCTTCTTTGTCTTTGTAACTTGATAATGTTCTCTGTCTTCCACTTGCTACTTCTTCTTGTTGTTCTTCTTGTTGTTTTTTCTTTTCTTTCTTTGAAAAATAATTCACAGAACCAATATTGTCATCTTCCGTTTCCTCTTCCGCCTCTCTCGCAGCACGATAATCAGGCTCGAACTTACGTCTCACCTTATCAACAACAACATCTGTCCGAAGCGTCTTTCTTGCTTTATCCTTAATGATTTCCTTGACGTCTTTAGAACCCCTGAAATCACCACGGTTCTTCAACACCTCGCGCTGCCCCCAAGCACCAGCACGATTACGTTTCGGTCGTGGCTCCTCCTCCTCTTCATCATATGAAGGAGCATGGCGTTCAGTGGGAACATCATCATACGATGGTTTATACGGCATTGCATCAGGAGAATAAGAGACGGAAGAATACGATGGTCTCTTCTCGTCTTTCGCATATGACGGCTCATACGGTTCCGTAGGCACATCGGAATATGGTTGTTCTTCTTTCTCCTCTGATTTTTCTTCTTCTTCTTTCTTCTTGAATGGCCATACCATGATAATCAACTCTCTTCTTATTTCAACGGGTGTTTACCGGTGTTACTTGCTGCCTCAATCATATGAATGTAACCAAATTTACATTTCATCCGCTTCGGCGTGCTTATCTTTAGTTTCTCCATACTCATATCCTCCAATGATGTTTATTTGCTGTCGCATACGCGATGCCTGTCCCTTTCTTCTTCCCATACTCTTTCCGGCAGGCACGCAGGAGTTTGGTGAACTTCTTTGTTTTCATCACAATCCCAATATCACTTGTATGATGATGATTCCAAGGATAACGACAACCATCAGAGTGATAAGGGATTCCTTTGTGATTCCTGTAGTGAAGATAAGACCAACGATGAACATCAGTATCGCAGCAGCGATAAGCAACGGAAGTATCTCCGTGAGGATGTTCTTTGTCGTCGGGTCAAGGTCATCATAGACAGAAGGTTGGTCCTCTGGGTCAGCCAACGGCTCACCAGAGATACTGGTGTCGACCATGAAATACAGCCAGTTGCTGCTGTCGTTGAAATCAAGGAACAGGGGGGTATCAGCGAAATCCATACCATCGGTCGCTGGATACGGGGTGTCATCATCTGTCGGGTCGTAATCCTGCATGTAGACACTGTCATCCTGGTCGTAGTCATACCAGCCGATGCTCATGCGACACAGGTCATCTCCGACACGCAGACCAGAGGAGCCATTGTATATCATATCCCAGTTGATGTTGACCTCCCATTCGTAATACAGTTTATCACGGAAGATGTTGCTGAACTCATCAGGTCCTCCTCCCGAGCCTGACCATATATCAGCGAAGAACGGACTGGTAAAAGGTGTCCAGCCCTGATACAGAATAAGGTCGGTGTCGTTGCTCCAGATGGCATAATCGTAACTGTCATAAGCATCATTGTTGTCCGTGTCGATGCGCAACACCATGAAATCAGTATCATTTGAAGAACCGTCAATAGCGTAAAATGCGTGCATGAAAAGCATATTGTCAGGGAAATCAGTGGGCAACGGACCAGGGAACATGTTCTCAAAGAAATCTCTGGTGTCGGTGAACATCAGACTGAACAGATACACGCTGTCGTTCTGGTTATAGGGAAGTAACGAAGTCTGATAAATCGCTTCGCTGTAGATGACCTGGAGGTCCCAGTGGTTGATGAACTCTTTGAGCATCTGCGACTGGTTGTAGATATCATCAGGGTCCATGTCTGCATACTCGTCATACATCACGTAAACGTCGTCGCAGTTGATGGTCGGACAGGATATATTTTCATTCACGATAGGTAGAGAGGGTGCATACAAGTCGTATGCGACATCCCAGAAAAAGATACGTCTGAAATCCGTCTCTGACGGGTCGTTGTCATAGCGGCTGTCGACGAATAACCCAGGATGAAAAACAGTGGTCGTGATTGATGGATGGTTCGGGAACTCAAGGTCCACCATCCACAAGGGGTATTCATCACCAGCAGGGTCCCACATCTTGAAATGTAGGCTGCATCCGATGGTGCTTTGGAAATCCCACATTACTTTCACTCGAAAGAAATCACCGTTGGAGTATTCCTTCTCCCAGTCATTGTCAATGTCAGAGGCATTACTGAAATTACTCTCGAAACCAGTTCCGTTCCAGTAATCAAAATGGTCAGTATCATAGCACATCAGATGACACTCTGGTCCGCCATCGCCATGGTCAGTGCTATCATAATAATACACAAGGGCATAATAAGAAGTAAGGTTGACAATCATCGCAGAGCCGACACCTATCTCGCCTCCATCAGAGACGACCTCGAAGGTGTTGAACCAGTGGTCAGCAAGACCAGTCTCATTAAAAGTGAAGGACACGTCTTTCGTGACCGTGCAGTTATACATCCAAAGACCAGAGACGTTCTGCGGCTTCCAGTCAACAGTCTCGTTCTCGACCCATGTCGATGTTAGCGTTCCATTAGCAATGTTCTCCCAAACAACCAGAGAGTTTATCTGCGCGGATGCAGGAATAATCATTGCTAACATTAAAAATACACAGCCTACCACACAAAGCATTTGTTTTCCTTTCATTTTTTAAACACCAAGGAAAGATATCGTTTTAGAATTATTAAAAATGTAGTAGCAGATTATATACCTCTAAAGAAA
>Ga0315284_10014265_pt1 | contig 11320 bp, 22 predicted proteins | sample YL17G09_16_MG_FD_203696 | JGI IMG/M metagenome (GOLD analysis project Ga0315284, IMG submission 203696) | Sediment microbial communities from Yellowstone Lake, YNP, Wyoming, USA - YL17G09_16 | ecosystem: Environmental > Aquatic > Freshwater > Lake > Sediment | place: USA: Wyoming | collected...
TTCTCAGACCCACTAGTATTACTATCAAAAATGTATGATAAAGCAAAAGAAGTTGGCGGAGGATACGCAGCTATCTATAAAGCTCTTCAAGATTTTAATAATGAGTATTATACTGAAATAAATATAAGCTCATATAAAGATATGGTTAATGACCTTATAGATAAGGTACAAAATGACCTTATGCGTAGGGCGGGAGGCGCCGAAGGGCTAAGCAAACCAGATAGCCCAGAAGTCATTAGTGAACTTAAAAACTATTGGAAAGAGCTTGATACTGGAATATCCAAACAAACATTAGAGGGCGAGCCAGAAGAAGCTGTAAATGAGGATGCCGGTTCTGCGGCAAAAGCATCTGAAGCTGCCGCGACTCCACATAGAATTGCCGCTGAAATAAACAAATATCACGGTCTAAAAGCAATAACAGATGACCCTGCAATAGAAGAGAAAATTAATAAATTAATTCCAATATTAAATAATTACAAATTTGATGTTGAAGCAATTGATGAATTAGAGAAGCAACAAATATTACAATCAGAATCTCCAGATCCCGAGCTTGCGGAACAAATTGAACCATTAAGAATACAAATTGACAAATCAAGACGTGAAATAGCTAGAATCAAACTATCTATTAGAGATCATGAATTACAAAATAAGTCTAAAGAACTACAAACTGAATTACAAACTACATTAAGCACAGACGAAAGACTAAAACTACAAGAAAAAATTGATTATTATAATCTTTTATCTAGTGGATTGATCGGTACACGAGAAGAGACTTCTAAAAGAAGAGCGCTCCTTAAATTGATGAAGACCAGAATGCCATCACCAGATGAGCTTAAAACAATTAAAGAAGAGATTAATGCTGCTGCAAAAAAGAGACGTACACTAGAAGAATATCACGCAATGCAGCAGGCAAAAAACTTAACATTATTCGCTCCGCCAGCCGCAGGAACAAGAAAAAGGGTGGCACTTGGATTAGCCGGACTAACCCATACTCTTGGAATGGCAGCAACAGATCAATTAAGAACTGCTATTAATTCAAATATTAAAAATATTAAAGATCAGTTAGCACCAATGCTAAAACCATATATGGATGCATTTGATGCCGCAAAGCAAACAAATGATTTGGTTTTACAGAAAGTCGCTGCGGCGAAAATTACTGAGGCAACTAAAAAAATTGGACCCCAATTAGCCGCACAATTACCAAATATAAAAGTTTTTGAAGAAAAAATAAAAGAATTGCGTGTATTTAATAATGCTTGCAAAAGACTTGTACCAATCATGACAAATAACGATCCATTAGATGAAAAATCTGCTGGACATATGTCACAACTATTAGAGCTAGGTAAGCGACTTGAAGATTTTTTTGTTAAATCTCCTGAAAAAACTGATCCAATAATATTTACGCTAAGATTAATTATAGCGGAACTTAGCGCAAAATTATCGCCAGCAGAACAACCACAGTCTAAACAAATAGAAACTGAGGCAACTACAATGAATAAAGAGGATAGAAAAATAGCATTAGCAAAATTACTAAAAAAGGCAGAAGATGAATCATCATTCATTGATCATGCAATTACTACGAGCAAAGATGCTGAAACGCTTCTTGATCAAATTATCAATCATTTAGAAGAAGAGTAACGAAGAGTAGCTAAGTAATTCTCTAAATGAGAAATTACTTTGTTTATTGACTTAATAATAAACACACTATTCTTTGAACCTAACACTTTAACCGTATCAGAATCTTCGCCCGGTATCTTAAAATTGTATTCTAACCACTGCTCTTTTTTCAATAAATTAGCTGAAGATAACCAAAAACAATAATCTCTGATTACTGAGACGCCAATATTTTCATAGTCTTTATGATCGGAATCATTCTCAATTCTATTTAAAAATACAACTATATCATTATTATAATCAAATAAATCTATAAAATCTTTTGGACTAAAAATACCATCAATAACATAATTTTTATTATTATAATAACTTATTATATATAAAACATAATTTGAAATAGATCTAGACCACCTTATAAGGGTTTCAGTTATACTGCGATGATACTTTTCATCATACGACTCAATTGTATCTGATAATTCTTGTTTGCAAGAAGATTTAAGTTCGGATACAGCGTCAATATAATTAAATTTGCCATCTTTACATAAAGCGTTGGCAACAATGGTACGACCACTTTTAGGAACTCCAATTAAAATTATCTTCATATTATCCCTTTAAATCTTCTATTTTAATCGCATATTTTATAATGAATAAAATTTGGAAGTTTCTTGCCAAGATATATTGCGAATTAACTCTAATTGGATTTAATATAGCTCCTCACAAAAAACTTTTTAATCAACCAAAACAAAAATTGGATTGGAAATATTCAGAGGACATACTTGCTGATATAACATTCACCGCAAAAGAGCGCGTTAATATTTTAGCCGGTATTAAAGATTTTGAAGATTTTTGCAATGGAATGATAAAATTTTCAGTTAGATTTGAATTGGAGCCAACAACATTAGTTTCAGATAATTGTTCTTTATTATTGAGAAACGCTATCGCAGACCCAATTGTTGCCATGTCAGATAAGAATTTTAAATCTCAAATACTTGGGCTTTGTCAGGTTACTAAATCGGGCGCTAGATTAATTTATTTGGTGCATGAAAGATTGAATAATAGAACAATATGGCGAACAACTACGTCTCATGAGTTCGGACATTATGTTGGAATGGGTCACACCGATCGACCAAGTATAATGCATAAATTAAACTACGGTAATGTATTATTCCCAACTTACATAGACGCAGTTGAATTTGCTAGAATATTTGGATGCAGCCCAGAAGATTTGAAGTATTTCAAATTATAGATAAATTACTTCAATAGCAGCTATTGCCGCCGCAACCTCTTCTTTGGTAGCAGGAGTGCGATTCTTAGAGATTGCGAACTCAACCATGTCATACATCATGTTCTTCTCTGCGACGGCTCTAGCAGCCTCTAATGAGTCGTAAAAGGCATAGCTATGCCATATCACTGGAACTAACTTAGCTTTAGTGCTAGAGTCCTCTTTCTCGTGAAATATGGCTGGTTTTAATATTCTTGCCTTATATTCTCCATTAAATGAATATAATACAGAAGAGTCTTCAAGTGGTGTTATTTTTTCACATTCGACCTCATAGATCGAAGTGGCTCCTTTTTTTGAATTAATAACAAATTTTCTCATAACGTTACCTTAATACTTTAAACAATCAAATGTATCTACATACTTCTTCCAAGAAGAAGGATTGATTATTGTTTCAAATTTCATTTCGGCGAACTCTGACTTCAATTTATTGAAGTCGCGAATGCCTTCGTTAAAAATGATTTCATTTAGAGGAACATCTGCAAATTCAACTAATTGTTTATTAATTGACACCGAAGCTCTATTTTCTTCTAATTCCATAAATTTTTTTAATAATTCTGGGTCGTTGCAGTAAGCAAGTGCCTTTTTATCTGACACTAATCTTTTAATATTATCGCTTTTATCGCCCGTCAATGTTTTGAAAGCATTAAATAGATAATCTGGTGCAACCATATCTACTTTTTTAATAGGATTATAAACTCTAATATTATTATAGCCCCGTTGTAATAGCTGAATATAATCTGAATCGCCAGTAATAACTGAAAGATTTTCATCTTTCATATTCTCTGTTAATGTACCGATAACATCGTCAGCTTCGTAATTTGAAGCTCTACAAATAGTAATCGGCAGGTATTGCATTAAATTAATAACAATATCTTTAGTCTTTAAAAACTTATCATTAGTTTCCTTTTTGGAAGCTAATTTTATAATACGATTTGCCTTGTAGTCAGCATATAGTTCATATCTAAACTGAGGTCTTCCCTCAAGAACAAAGAAGCATTTATCTGGACTAAACATTTCTATTAACGGGCGCAAATTACGAAAAAAGTTGAAAGCAAAGACAATGCTATCGTCAACTTCTTGATCTATTGTGGCACCGAACTTAATACAGGCACGCCAGATTAGATTCATGCCGTCAATAAAAAGAACTTTATCCATTTAGTTCAAATCAATGTCAGAATCTGAATCGCCTGATGCAATAGTAGCCTCAGTATCAGATATCATCTTAGCAACCTTAGCTTCGATTGCATCTTTGATTTGCTTTTTCTGCATATCTTTTTCAAATTTAGAAGCCTCTTTCTTTTCATAAACTTCTTTTCTCATAATGCCGCCATGGGCGCCAGCAGTTACGTGCCATTTTGGATGGCGGCGGACATAATCACGAACTAACGGATCGTGTTTTCTGACTTGTTTCTCGTCCCAATTTAATTTAACAGCCATCATTCCGAGCAATACTGGGAACTGTAAATTAACGGTACCGGTCCACTCATTAAGCACGGTATTGATTACTCTATATAGTGCGCGGTATTCCTCTAACGTCTCTTCAATCATATCATCACTCATTTGTTTCATCTTCTTTCTTAATTAGATTCCTAATTCTATGATGCAGCTGAATGTATATGTATACGGTTACAGCTACAGCTAGTGTAACCGCTTCAACAACATATCCTTTGTATCCAGCTTCAAGCATTTCAAGCATAATCATACCGCCAAAGGTAAATGATATAATCATGTCAATTAACGTAGTCAATATAATTATTGGTAATACAAATAATAATTTCTTTAAAAGATTCATTTTGGCAGTATGTCCTTAATGTAACAGCGATCGAAGTCAATCAATTTAAAATAGCCTGCGCCATCCTTCATTATATTCCGCGGATGCAAATCAACATGATGAATTGGTCCGTTTATTAGGTTATCATAAAAAAATATAACTCTACGTTCGTCAAAGTCAAGCCCCTTGCTTAAACCTTTTAATATGTCTTTAATTTTTTCAACTGAGTAATTTTTAACAATATTGCGATCCTCATGGGATATAATGCTGTGGAATACTTTGTATTCGTCTTCTGATATTTTATTTAGCTTGTCCATAATATAATAATGAAGGATATATTTTCGTTGTACCCCGCCAAAAAATTCCCAAGGATACTCTCCTAGATATTTTCGCTCATACACGCGCGCACATACCGGATCATTCGTCATAGCTAAATATGATAACACTTTATCTAAATTGGCATAATTGGAATAATTACAATCATAAACAACACTAAACTTTATTACCTTATTGGGGTCTTCTAATAGTTGAAATACCTCTCCATCATTACCATAGCCAAGCCTATCTGGGTATATAGGCGGTATCTTTCCGGGGCAGTATTCTTTGAATAATTTTAACATAGTCTGCCCCGGAAAATTGATTACTCTTCGTCTTCTGAGGTCATCGTGATGACATGGGTATCTTCATCGATAACAGCCTTCATTTTTGAAGCTTTTCCTTTTGAGGCGGTACCAGGGTCATCAACAGATTTCATGGTCACAACGCCGGTTGAATCGGTAACTGGCTTAGCAGATACGGTCTTCTTAGCTGGGGTTGACTTTTTAACAGTAGCCTTCTTGGATGACTTCTTTGAAGGGGTTTTAACGGCAGCCTTTTTAGCTGGTTTCTTAGCTACTTTCTTAGTAGATTTAGAGACTTTCTTCAAAGTCTTCATCGCCTTCTTCGCAGCGTTTTTGGTAGACTTTAGGGCAGCTTTCTTGGCAGCCTTTTTAACTGCCGAGACTTTTATAGCCTTCTTGAAAAACTTCTTAACCGTCTTTTTCACTGTCTTCTTGGTAGATTTCTTGGTTGGCGACTCAATCAACTCATTCAAAATTCTTGATATCTCATTTTTTAAGATAAGTTTCAACGCAGATTTGTTACCAGACATTTTACTCATACTCATTACGGGTCACTCCTAATTATTGTTATATTAACTTGTTATCCACCATTACCTGATGCAATTCTGCATCAGATAAATCTCTTACATTATAGTCTTGCCAGGCGCATATAGCGGTTGCTATTGATGGCTGTTCGGCGCCCATATAATGCATATTATTATCAATCTCTGCAATGGTATTTAATATGCCATTGACCTCATCAGATATGAGGATTACTTCGCTTCCATTAACTATAAACGAAACATAATCTTTATACATTGTATTCCTTTGTGGATCGAGAAGGATTCGAACCTTCAGCCCATATCCTGCTCAAAACAGATATGAGTACGGGATTAAACTATTTGGCTAGTCTAATCTCGTGCGTCTGCCATTGCACCATCGACCCATATTTTTAACTACTTTGCACTTACCAAAACATTTTGAGTTTCATTATTCGAATAAACTCTTCGTTACAAGAAACTTTCATTTCTTTTCCTTTGAAGAACCACGCATTATATCCGTTAATGTACTCAATAGCCGGACCATCTTCTCTATGAAGTTTACCGTGCTGATACCAAGATTTATCTCCATTAGTCCATTCAAGTGCTGGACCACCTTCCCTATGAAGGGAATAGTTTTTATACCAAGATTTACAGTGAGGCTCTTCAATTACTTCATTGCCATCAGCTTCGCTCATCCTTATATTATACGCACGATCTGGGCTCGTGTCAAGCCCTCGTCAATTTTAATAATTACGCCAGTCGTACGGCACGACTACAGGATCCTTGTTCTTAGGCTCAGCCTCATACATTCTTGCAGTCTTTCGTTCTCCGCAAAAGATACACTCCATCACAACATAAACATCATTTTTAAGTTTTACTGGGTACCAGTCGTGCCTGCCAATGCTGCATAAAAACTTTGAAACAAAAGGTATCTTATGAATATTAGATCCATATTTATAATACTCAATTATATCAATCCAGCTTCTCTTTTCCATCTTCTTCCTTATTAAAAATGTCATTGCAAGCATTAAGAGTTTTACGATAAACTCTAATGTTTGGTTTATACCGATAAAAAAACTCTTTATCCTCACCAGTAATGATTTTACTTACAGCTGCGGCGACTCCTGGGGACCTGGACCTACCAGCATCACAATGAACTATAAACCTATCTACATCCTTATGTTTAAAAACGAACTCAGCTATTTGTTTAGCTTGATGATCGCTAAATAACATATCCTCGGTAATACTTTTGATGGTATCTGAGTCTACGTGCACGGCAGCATCAAAATCAACAAACGATAGCCTCAATACTCCGGCGGTCAATTCATTGGCTTTAAGCTTGGCTCGGTCAGAACTAACCGTTGTTATTGATACTATGACATGAGAAACATCATGAGCAGCAGTTGCTTCAATCAAGTGGCGACTATATACCCAAAAATCTTTCATGGCTTATACTTGCTAATATAGTCATACATTATCATGGATCCTGCGGCGCCAACATTAAAAGACCTTACGGACCCACGCATCGGAACTGATACCATGTCATCGCACATAGCCTGCATTGCAGGGGTTAGCCCCACTCCCTCGGACCCTAGAATGATCATAGAATTTGGTTTCCAAACGTAATCAATAAGTGATACCGCGCCTTTAATGTTGTCAGCGCCAACGAATACATATTTACTTTTAAGTGCAACAACTTCATCTATAGTAGATAGAAACTTAACGTCCGTATATATGTGCGTGCCTTGCGCTCCGCGCTTATCAAATCGTTTATCTCCAATGTAAAATAGCTCCTTACCATTTATTCCATTAAATGTTCTAACCACTGATGAAAAATTAAAATCGCCGACAAAGTTCTCCATCAGAACAGCAAATGGAAAGGCAGTTTCCGCTAATTTAGCCTTAATCTCTTCCGTAGATAGTGGCTTAAACTCATCAATAACATTTCTTTGCCACAATGAAAAGTGTTCTGTACCAGCAGCAAGTGCATCCATGTGAAGTTTTGATCCTTCTGATAAATTTGGGGTCGTAGATATTCTATTTTTCATTACCAGAAAGCTTTCAATTTTAACTGACGTAGGAACTCTTCTTGACTAGACGCAGCAATCTTTTGCCCCTTTAAATACCAACGTAGATAAAGTCCATACACAACTGCCGGTCCATCTTCTCTGTGAAGAAGACCGTCTTTATACCAATGTTTTCTACCATCATTTAATATGATGGCGGGACCATCTATTCTATGTCTAAGTCCATTCATATACCAATGTTTATTGCCAGAGGCATAATCGGCAGCAGGACCATCTTCACGATGAAGTTTACCGTTTTGGTACCAAAGTTTGTCGCCATTGGCTCTTTCTACTGCCGGACCGCCAACTCTATGTTTGACACGATCCCCGGTGAACCACTTTGTGTCCCCGGGTCTAGATTCTAACTCGTCTATCATTTTAGTTTAATTTCTTGTCAATCCACTCTGCATCAACTTGACGCTGCATTTCTTCATCAAAACTAATCTCATCCCAGCCCTTACTTTTAAGGTAGGCGAGATACATTTCTTTATATTTATCTGCGTCTTCTTGAGTTTTTGATAATGCCATTTTGGCAATTAACTCATCTGCTTTTACTATTACTTTTTCATATGGCTCACGCTTAACAATACTCATAGCTAAATCCTTTTCTACTTACCATATGATAATAGTTTATTCATAGCTTTAGCAGCTTTACTTATATCAGATTCCATAGTCGTAATATCCTTCTCTGCGGCAAGAAGGTCGAGAAGGCGTTCTCTCATAACATCATGATCTACTGGTCCAGAAGTGTCATATTCGCTACCTGACCAGATCAGGTCATTTATTTCTCTAATAGTTATATTTTTCATTTTGTATCATGCACCCAAATACGCCAATTAGAATCTTTAACTTCTAAATTAGAGATTTTTACCATATAATCAGTGTCATCTTTAACATCAAAACTAATTATACATTTATTAGTATTGTCCTGTTCAACCTCAATTCCACTATAAGCTGAAGTGGCAAACTTACAATCAAGCTTTCCATTATCAGTTGGCTCCCAGACTTCAACAGTCGATCTGCCTGATGGTAAATGTATCTTAACTTGTTTAGTCTCTTTTGCCTTTATTGGTCCCATATAAGACATATCATATGCTGGTAGCGCTAAAAATAATACCGCTACCGTTGCTAAACTAACTAATTTCATTTATAAATACCTTTCACTCACGCACGCGCGCACGTATATCTTAATATAATTAGAAGAAACTAACCTTATCATAATCACTATCGGGATACCATATGCCGTACTGCTCATTGTTTATAGAGTAGTACACCTTACTAACCTTTGCTGACTTAATTCTGGTCCTGCACATCATACATGGGGAGGACATTGCAAGCCCTCTATCTTTCTTTGCAACGCGCGAAACAAAGATAGTACCATACTTTCCAAGTTTTCTTAGTGTGCGCCCCTCGGCGTGGGCATTAGCATTAAATTGATGATATTCGATATGCTCTTGGAATTGAGAAGATCCATTTTTAGAATAAACTATTACCCCATCTTTTCTAATACCAACGCAACCCAACCAAAATGACCTCGGATCATTATCGATTGATGGTAAGGCGACCTTCGCCGCTAATAATAACATGGGTAGCATATTCAGTAATCTTTCTATTTAATTTTGTGACTATACTCGCCCTTCGGCATTTGACATCCTCCCATATGGGATTCCTTTTGTAGCGTATCATGTCCGATACGGAGAATGTTCTTTGCAGCATTAACGTCTCGATCATTAGCCGATCGGCATTTGCTGCATATCCATTCTCTTATATGTAACTCGTTTTCTCCTTTAGGTCCACCTATATGTCCGCAGCAATTACATTGCTGAGTTGTATAAGCTTCATTGATCAATTTGGCGATCCCTCCAAGCCTACTGGCTTTATATATTAGAAAGGTTTTTAATTGATATGGAGCGGTATCGTAAATACTTTTATTTATTCTAGAGTTATATTTCGAAGAAAGATCGTTAATATAGTTCCACACAAAATTGACCGATGAAGCAAATCTTTTAAGTTTTGCCTTGGAGGTCGAGTCTTTGATGCGGTATCTGTATGTCAAGATCATGTATGATACATTATAGTCACTCATCACAAATCTGTCAAGAGATCCAGTATTTATAAAATTGGTAGAAGCATTGGGACTTGAACCCAAAAAAGTACGGATTTTGAGACCGCAAACTGTGCCGTTCGTTATTAACTCATGCTTCCAAATTGGACAAGTTATACCGAGCAAAGGGGATCGCCCGTATATATAACTGTCCCAAATCTATGTATCATTATCCCCTCATATTGGATTTACGTTTAAACTAATTGACACAAATCAGTAAACTCTTTGTGCTGTCTAAATCCTCTTTCGAGCATATCTTTGGTAATATCATCTGCGCTTATATCAAGGAAGAATGTTCCATAACAATAGTAGCGTATACCTTTTGGCATAAGGTGTTGTAAATCAATCCTACAATACCATTCTTTTCCGGAATAATAAAACCACTCTCGTGGTACTATATAAACCGCATTGCCACGATCAGCGTCTTCAATGGCAGCAAAATAGAAGTCATCTGGTTTAGAATTTTTGCACAATCTAATATATGCATCTTCATCTATCCCCATGCCAAGTGCATCGTTGCACATATCTTTCCACGTTATGGTGTTAGGAACAAGACCATCAAAAAACAAAGAGATGCGCTCTATAAATTTAGCATATAATGATTTGGGTTTTCTGCCCAGGTAATCTCTATTTGCAAAATTATTTTCATATCTCATTAGCTTAACATCATTGATTGCATCTCGCACTTCTTTTGGAAGTGTATCTTTATATTTTAGTAGCCCATTCATGCTGACTCCAAATCAATAAGTCTATTAAACCTACTATTCTCGTCGCACTGCAATTCAATAGCAAATTCTAATGCCTCTGCAATCTGGGCGCACTCCAATCCAATATTCTGGTCTTCAAGGAATGAAGACTTGATAAGATCTTTTGCTCTGTCCATGTAATAATGGCGCATAAAAACCATCACTTCACGCGGGTCTAGATCATTCAAAGAGTTTTGCTTTTTGATATCTGCTCGCCAATCTTTAGTAATCATTATTAACCTTTCAACCATTTGCACTTGCCGTATTCTGGAACATCTACCTCGTCAAGATTATTAATCTCTTCTAACAAAGAATAAGATAAAGAACTTAATTTCATATATATCTTATCTTGTTTGGGAGTCCAATCTGCACTAAGTTGCTCTACATTATCTTCCAAGAAAGTTAAAAGTTTATATGATTTTTTATCAATATCTCTTCTAACTCTATTGAAAGACTTATTAACTACTACGCCCATTTATTCCTTTTTTAATTTCTCTGGTATAATTACCTTCATAGTATTTTTTGAAAGAGCCAAAATCTCTTTATTAACTTCATAAATATCTATATTAACTTGTTGAGTCTTCTTATAAAGATCA
>Ga0315284_10014268_pt1 | contig 11318 bp, 13 predicted proteins | sample YL17G09_16_MG_FD_203696 | JGI IMG/M metagenome (GOLD analysis project Ga0315284, IMG submission 203696) | Sediment microbial communities from Yellowstone Lake, YNP, Wyoming, USA - YL17G09_16 | ecosystem: Environmental > Aquatic > Freshwater > Lake > Sediment | place: USA: Wyoming | collected...
CGGCATCTTCTGCCGTGGAATAGATAGCACTCAGCTTCGAAGAGAGAATGACGGCGAGGATGTCTGTACCCTGGCGCGCGGCCAAGCGGTATGCCTCCTCGCAATCTGCCGGCGAGGCGCCGGACGTCTTGAACGTATCCGGGTCTTTAAGAAAGAGTTTGTAGGCCTCTGAAGGTGTCACATCGATGCCGTCTTTATATACCCGTCCGTTGGCATAGAAATTGAGAGGAATCACGCCGATGTGCAATTTCTCCAGCAGGTCACGCGGGATGCAGGCGATGCTATCGGTGATGACGGCAACGGCGTTACTCATAGCTCAGTCTCCGCTATAAAACGCCACCGCCAGGGTGCCCGTGCCGCAGGCATACCCCATCAGAGGGCTGAATTCCGTGAGCCATAACTCGGTACAGCGGAACTCTTTTGCCACCCGCTCTTTGAGGGCGATGGCGGCGTCCGGGGCATACGCATGCATGACCGCCGCATGTACCGGCTTGTTGCCCACCTTCTCCTTGATTCGATCCAGAATCGAATCTAATCCCCGCTCGCGGCTCCGCGCCACGCCCATCAGATGTACCTTGCCGGAGATATTGAAAAGAGGCCGGATGTTCAGCACCGAACCCGCCTGCGAGGCGATCCTGGGAACGCGCCCGGAACGGTATACATGCCGGACCGTATCGAGCAGGACATAAAGAGCCACCCTGTCCTTCACACCGGCGGCCGCTTTGACCACCTCATCAAGCCTTGCCCCTGATTCCGCCGCGCGCGCCGCAGCCAGCGCGATGAAACCCTCCGCGGCAGATGCCGTCCACGAGTCCATTACCTCCACCCTGACTTTTGGCATCTCCGCGACGGCATATTGCTTGGCCATCAAGCCAACGGTATGGGTTGAACTCAGCCTGGAGGAAACGGTAATGCACAAAATACTCTCAGCCCCGCGCTTAATTGCATCGCGGAAGGCGTTAACGAAATCCAGGGGTCCCGGCGTAGAGGTCGTGAAATCATCGGGCTTTTGCAGAAAGAACTCGTAGGCTTGCGTGGCCGAAACATCGACCCCATCTCTATAAGACTTCCCGCCGAAGTTGACCATCAGCGGGACCACCCCGATGTTATGAGTCTGCCTCTGCTCCGGGGTGAGACAGGCGATGCTATCTGTCACCACAGCAACCGTGTTCAGGTCAGCCCTCCCGCGCACGGGTAATTACGGAATTGCCACGTTCCTGTTGCGCTGTAGCCGCCGCTCGACGAAGGCCGGCGCCACCACGAAAAACATCAGGAGGATAGCCAGCCCCAGAAAAGATGCTAAGCCTAACCGGTTGCTGGCAAGTGTGATCGTGGCCGCCGATGCCAGCCCGGAAATGACGATGGCGATGATTCTGAGCGTACGGTTTTTCATGCGGACGAACAGCGCCACGGATAACCCCAGGGTCAGGAATGTCAACCCCGTCCACGGCGAGAACCGGTAGAGAAAGCCGAGTTCGAGGTCGGGGAAAACGGTTTCCTGCCCCGAAGCCAGGTACCAGCCAATGAAGGTGGGCACGGGCAGAAGCATGAGCGTGCTGTACAGCCAGTCGCGCCGTATAAATTTAATGGTGATGAAGCAGGAAAGCCACAATACCAACGGGATGTAGAATAGCAGTGTCACCAGCGGCCACCGCTGGGGCAGATAAAGCAGGGAGATGCCCGCGGCCACGACAGGGAGCAACGCATAGCCGAGCCAAGGAAACAGCCACCCCGGCTTGCCGTGTAAAAGGGCATATGCCACGATCACGCCAATGAATACCAGCATAATCGGCACCCAGGCTATACCCGTCAGCCAGTTGAGCGTATACAGGCCGGCGAAAAAGAGGTGGGGCATGCCTGCCAGCAGCGCCTGTCGCCACGTCCCCTGGCTGTGTGTTTCGTAAATCTGGCGGGCAACTGTCTTAGCTGAACCAAGTAGACCCAGGGCACGCTCGATTGCCTCTTCCTCGGAGAGCCCCGTTTTCTGCATTTCCTGGCACCGGTCTTCCACGTGCGCCTCAAGCTCGAGGATTATTTCTTTTTCGGCTTTCGGGTCAAGGCGCAGGTTTTCCCTGACGCTCTGCAGGTACTTATTCAACTCCATACACAGGTCCATTATTTACCTCACGCGTTCACCGGCTGGATAATGCAGTTCATGGCAGTCAAGAAGTCAAGCCACTGGCTACGCCGCTCCGTGAGAATCGCCCGGCCTTTCTCCGTGATGTGGTAGTAACGACGCTGGCGGCCGCCCGTGACGCTGTTCCATTGTGCGGTCAACAAACCGGCCTTTTCCAGGCGGTGGAGCGCCGGATACAGAGTGCCCTCTTTGTACCTGAAATAGCCCTGGCTTCTATCCTCAAGCTCCTTGATTATCTGATAGCCATACATGGGTTGCTGGCCTATCAGGCAAAGCAGGAGCGAATCGATACTGCCTTTAATCAGCTCACGTTTCATTTCAGTCCACCTTTCATACCTAGCTTTACTAGGTATCACCAGTATAGTATCGCCGCTGCCGCGTGTCAATGCTCTGTAAGAATACGTTTTGGCCGTGGGACTGCAATTGTTGACCAATCGCAATTGTTGACAGTGGCGTCTGGCGGGGAGTACAATTTTAATCAGGTCGTCTGGAAGAGGAGCGCCTTTACATGATAGAGATGGTTGTTGATAGTATCCGTGTTAGCCTTATGAACTATCAACGCGTCGTCATTCTGAAAGAGAAAGAGACCAACCGCTACCTCCCGATCTGGATCGGTGCCGCCGAGGCGGATGCCATCGCAGTAAAACTGCAAGGCGTCTCCCAGCCGCGGCCTCTCACCCACGACCTGCTCCAGTCCATGGTTGGCGCTCTCGGCGCCAGGATTCAGTCAATTATAGTCAGCGACCTTAAGAACGACACCTTTTTTGCCAAGATTCTCCTTGCCGTAGATGGCAACCAGATGGAGATAGATTCCCGCCCCAGTGATGCCATCGCGCTCGCCGTCCGGGCGCAGGTGCCCATATTCGTCGACGAATCCGTGCTGGAAAGGGCCGGCATCTGGCTGGACAAGGAATCCGGCAAACTTCTCCCCGAAGAAGGCGAAGACCCACGAAAGCAGGACGCCAAAAAGGTCAACGAAGAAGAACTGAAAAAGAAAGCGTCCGCCTTTTACGAATTCATCAACACCATGGACCTGGACGATTTCGACAAGCGTAAATCCTGATTAGCCCGGTTCAATATGCTCTCGATAAAATCGGGATAGAAACGAGGCACATGGAAGAGCGCATCATCAAGAAGTTGATGACCTCGGTCAAGTGCAGTAGTTGCGGACAGAACTACACGGGGCGTAATATTCGTATTCTCGGTCATCACCACGGTCTCTGGTTCCTCAGTGCGTATTGTCCGTCCTGCCACACCCAGTATCTCCTTGCCGCGGAAGTCACCCCAGAAAAAGCGCGCATCATCACCGACCTCTCCGAGGCCGAAATCAGACAGTTCCAGAATGCAGGGGCGTTGACCTCTGATGATGTGCTTGATATGCACGGTTTCCTGAAGAAATTCGATGGCAATTTTGCCCAGCTTTTCGGGCGCGAGCGCGTCAGCTAGTACTTACTGAATTTGATAGACGTAACGGCTTTTAGCCTCCATTTCTATTACGCCGACTAATGCAACTAAGTACTAATGTGTCGTCTCCGAAATCCCGTTAGCCACGGCAGAAAGGCCGTCCCGGTTGCTTTCTGCATAGGGCTCAACATAACACAATCACCCTCACCCTAAACCCTCTCCCTTTGCGCTGAGGGAGAGGGAATAATTTGCAAGAGGGCTGCGCCCTCTTGCCACTCCAGCTTTCGACTGGTTCAAACTAACGAAGCGTCAGATGCACCATACTTAAAAGGTTGCCGATACAGCCCAGGTTGCGGTAGTAAGCAAGAAAGGTTAGGGCAAAGACCCGAATCCCCTCACAAATACCTATTGACCCCATCATGCCAGATTTGGTATGCTCATACGGATGAGGCCGTGGCTGGCCGCGCTAAGTCTGAGCGGCATCGGGTTCTACATCGCCGGTTCTATCATATTATGTACCATCGGCGGCCACTGGCTGGATACGAAATTCGGCACCGGCCCGCTGTGGTTTATCGTTGGACTGATACTGGGCATTGTCGTGGCTGGTTACGGCACTTACAGTATGCTCAAGCCCTTCATGGAGAGCGGCGGGAAGGAAAAAGGTAGCAAATAGTGGCTGAACAAAAACCGGAACCCGTTAAAAAGACTGGTAAGAAAATCGGTTGCCTCGGCTGCTCTTTCTCTCTGGGTGTCTTTATCGTCATCATTACCTTTCTTGTACTGATTATTGTCAGTATTGCCATAGGACCAATCGGGAACAGTATTTTTAAATTTAACCTTCCCAACTGGCTGAAAGTACCGGCGCCGCATGTTCTACTTCCGGCTGAACCCATCTTCGATATCGGTCCATTCGCTGTCACCAATAGCATCCTCACCTCCTGGCTGACCATGGTACTCCTGGTGGTCATCATGGCGCTGGTGATGAGACGCGGCAAACTCATCCCGGGCCGCTTCCAGAGCATCATCGAGTCCGCCTTCGACTGGCTCTACAATTTCTGTAAAGAGGTGGCGGGACCGGTCAACGGGCGGCGCTTCTTCCCCATTATCACCACCATCATCCTGTTCGTGTTGTTCAACGGCTGGCTCAGCCTTCTCCCCGGCTTCGGTTCCATCATGGCGCACACGGCTGAAGGCGAGGTCCCCCTCCTGCGCGGCGCCAATACGGATATCAATACGCCGCTGGCGCTTGCCATCATTTCCTTTATCTTTGTGGAGTTTATGGGCATTTCCACTCTCGGTATCCGGTATTTTAAAAAGTTTGTCAACGTAGGGCGCTTTTTCCAGGGGTGGGGCAAACTGTTCCGCGGCAAGGTCAAAAGCGCGTTCGGCGACCTATTCTTCGGTTTTGTCGATGCCGCGGTAGGGGGTATCGAAGCTCTGAGCGAGATTTTCCGCCTCATCAGCCTGACATTCCGGTTGTTCGGCAACATGATCGGCGGCGAAATCCTGGTATTTATCTTCTTCTTCCTCATGTTTGTTACGCCTATTATAATTCCCTACGGACTCGAATTACTTTTCGGCTTGATACAGGCCCTGATATTCGGGTTCCTGACGCTGGTGTTTGCCACCATTGCCACTACTTCTTCCCACGAAGGCGAGGGACATTAAAAAATACCGGTTCTATCCTGTTGAAATAGTGCATTTTGAAAACCTGAAGGAGGTTGGGTAATGGATCCAGAGACCATGAAACTGCTCGCCGCCGGCATCTCGATGGGCGTTGGCGCCATCGGGCCGGGCATTGGCATCGGCATTCTGGGCATGGGCGCCATGAACGCGCTCGGTCGTAACCCGGAAGCCAGGGGCGCCATCCTGACCAACATGATGATCGCCATCGCCATGGCTGAGGCCGTGGCCATTTATGCCCTGGTCATCGCTATTATCCTGATTTTTGTCGCTTAAACCTTCCCAGGCAGGAGGGACGAGATATGGAAGGACTTGGTATTAGCCTGCCCACCCTGTTGGCGCAGATAGTTAATTTCCTCATCCTGTTGGGGCTTCTTTACGCAGTTGCCTACAAGCCGTTCATGAAAATGGCTGACCAACGCAGTCAGAAGATAAGAGAAAGCGTTGAAGAGGCTGACAAGGTAAAGGCGGAAGCAGCCCGGGCGGAAGAGGACTTTAAAAAACGGCTGGAGACGGCCGGCAAAGAGGGGCAGGAAGTGATTGCCCGCGCCATGCGCACGGGTGAAGAAGCCCGCCAGCGCGCCCAGCAGGAAGCCAAACAGGAAGCCCAATCGCTTATTGAAAAGGCGCGTGTGGAAATTCAGCGCGAGCGTGACGAAGCCATCGGTGAACTGCGCGGCGAGTTCGCCGACCTCACAATCGTAGCCGCGGAAAAGGTAATTGAGAAGTCACTGGACAAACAGGCGCACCAGCAAATCATCGAAAAGGTGCTGGAAGAAAGCGCGACTCTGAAGCCAAAGCAATAGGCGGTTACCCGGGGGAGAAAAAATGACCTTCAGTGTCTACGCCAGGCGTTACGCCCGGACCATCTTCAGGATGGCACTGGACAGGAAAGAATTGAACCGGTGGCAGGCTGACCTCCGCAAGATAGATAGCCTGCTCGAAGATAAAGCGCTCCTCGCCATGCTGGAGAACCCGCAGGCGAAGTGGGATGAGAAGGAGAAGGCGCTGACTCAGCGGCTGGGAGAGGTCCAGCCCCTAGCGCTGAAGCTCGTGGCTATGCTTGCCGCCAAAGGCAAACTGGCGCAGGCAAGCGAAATCGCCATGGAGTACCAGCGCCTGCTGGACATCTACCGCGGCGTCGAGGGCGTGGAGACTGCGGAGGTGATTACGGCTATCCCGCTGGACGCCGAATACCAGTTGAAGCTCGCCGAACGTATCACGAAGATAATCGATAAGCCAATAGTTCTCAAGACGAAGGTTGACCCCAGCATCATCGGCGGGATTATTATCCGGGTGGGTGACCGGCTCATCGATGGCAGTCTCCGGACTAAGCTGGAGGCGCTGAGAAAAGAACTGGGCGGAGTAGCCCGCTAGGAGTAAATCCGAAATCCGAAATCCGAATACTTGTTCCCGCGGAGGCGGGAATCGAAATCCTAACATCAATGACTGAAATTCGACACCTATGAGGCGATGTCATTCTGAAGTTACGCAGTACCTGAAGAATCTCCGGCACCTGCTCAGTGGGCACGGAGACCCTTCGCTTTGCTCAGGGTGACAGTTGCGTAATGAGCGGCAATGCAGGTGCACCGCGGATGACGCCTTGATTATTGGAGTCTGGAATTTGGGATTTGGGGCGTGGCGGGGAAAAAGGGGGGAAAGATATGGCAACAAAGGGTAGGGACATCGCTTCCCTGCTGAAACAGGAAATCAAGGACTTCGGCACCACGCTGGCGGTCTATGACGTCGGCACCGTGATGGAAATCGGGGATGGCATTGCCCGCATCTACGGTCTCGCCTCCGCCAAGTACAGCGAGCTTCTCCAGTTCCCGCATGATACTGTCGGCATCGCCATGAATCTGGAAGAAGACAATGTGGCGGCCATCATCCTCGGCGACTACACCGAGATCAAGGAAGGCGATGAAGTCCGCTGTACCGGCAGAATCGCCGAAGTGCCCGTCGGCGCGGGGCTTATCGGCCGCGTGGTGGACGCGCTGGGACGCCCTCTGGACGGCAAGGGACCGGTCAAGACCGACCGCACCCGGCCTCTGGAAAGAGTCGCTCCGGACGTGACCAAGCGCAAATCTGTCAATACCCCGGTGCAGACCGGCATTAAAGCCATCGATAGCCTGATTCCTCTCGGGCGCGGCCAGCGCGAGCTAATTATCGGCGACCGTTCCACCGGGAAAACGGCCATCACTCTTGATGCCATTATCAACCAGAAGGACGGCAACCTGACCTGCATTTACGTCGCCATCGGGCAGAAGACCTCAAAGGTCGCCCGTGTGGTCGCCACGCTTGAGTCCTACGGCGCCATGGAGCACACTATCGTTGTCGCCGCCAACGCCGCAGATTCAGTGGCACTCCAGTACCTGGCGCCGTACGCCGGTTGCGCCATGGGCGAAGAATTTATGGCACAGGGCAAAGACGCCCTGGTGATTTACGACGACCTGTCCAAGCACGCCTGGGCTTACCGTCAGCTTTCACTGCTCCTGCGGCGTCCGCCGGGCCGGGAAGCCTACCCCGGCGACGTGTTTTACCTGCACAGCCGCCTGCTGGAACGCGCCGCCAAGCTCAATGACGAGCTGGGGGGCGGGTCGCTGACCGCCCTGCCTATTATCGAAACCCAGGCCGGAGACCTCTCCGCCTATATCCCTACCAACGTCATCTCCATCACGGACGGCCAGATGTACATGGAGACCGACCTGTTCAACGCCGGCATCCGGCCTGCCCTCAACGTGGGCCTGTCAGTATCCCGCGTGGGCAGCACCGCCCAGACACGCGCCATGAGGAAGGTGGCCGGCCGCCTGAGGCTGGACCTGGCGCAGTACCGCGAGCTTGCCGCCTTCGCCCAGTTCGGCACCACGGAACTTGACAAAGCCACCCGTTCCCAGCTCGACCGCGGCCAGCGCCTGACCGAGGTGCTGAAACAACCGCTCTACGTGCCCGTGTCCATGGAGAAACAGGTTACTATTCTCTACGTGGCAATCAATGGCTACCTTGACGATGTCCCCGTGGAAAAGGTGCGTGACTTCGAAGCGAGTTTCTACAAGTATATGGATAACGCCCACCCGGAGGTCGGCTCCGCCATCGCGCGGGAAAAAGACCTGAGCCAGACCACGGAAGAAGCACTGAAATCAGCCATCCGGGAATTCAAACAAACGTACACGGGGAAATAAACCCCAAATGCCAAGCTCTAAACTCTAAGAATGGAAAACAAAAATTCGAAATCCGAATATCAAAGAACGAAGCAAATCCGAAATTCTAAGGTGCCAGTATTGAAAACAAAACGGCTTCTACCTTTGAATTTTGATATTGTTTCGAATTTAGGATTTCGTGCTTCGGATTTGCCTCATCGTTCTGGTTCGTCCGAGTCAGGTAGGCTTTAATGGCAAATATCCGTCTCATCCGCCGGCGCATAAAGGGCGTCCAGAGCACCGCCAAAATCACCCGTGCCATGGAGATGATCGCCACCTCCAAGATGCGCCGTGCCCAGGAAGCCGGCTTGGCCGGGCGACCGTACGACCAGAAGATACGGCAGGTTATCGCTGACCTGGCGGCGCTACCTTATGCCGGCGATGTTCCACACCCTCTACTCCAGCGCCGCGCCGTCAAGAAAATAGCCATCATTCATATTACCCCCGACCGCGGCCTGTGCGGCGGCCTGAACGCCAACCTGAACCGCAAGACTGCGTCCTTCATACTGGGACAGGACAAGCCCGTGTCCATGGTCTGCGTAGGGCGCAAGGGACTTGATTTCATGCGCCGCTACGGGCGGGAGATACGCGCCGAATTTACCCAGCTCGGGGACAGGCCGACCGTTTTCGATATTCTGCCTATCGCCCGCATTGTCAATGATGACTACACTAACGGGCTGGTGGACACCGTGTACGTGGTCTACGCCAGGTTCGTATCGACCATGGTGCAGACGCCGGTCATGGAGCAACTCCTCCCGGTAGAGCCGGCGCCTATGCCCAAAACTGAGAACATCGAGTACATATATGAACCCGCGCCGGAAGGAGTGCTCGGGGCGCTTCTGCCACGCTTCGTTGAAATGGAAATCTACCACGCTATCCTGGAGTCAATCGCCAGTGAACAGTCCGCCCGCATGGTGGCAATGCGGAACGCCACGGAGAACGCCAAAGAGCTCATCGACCACCTGACGCTGATGTACAACAAGGCGCGCCAGGAGGCGATTACCACGGAGCTTCTGGATATCAGCGGCGCCACCGCCGCGCTTCAGGAAAAGTAGTGGAGTAATACCGGGGACTACTGGAGGTAGCCAATGGCAAAAGGAAAGATAGTGCAGATAATCGGGACGGTCATCGATGTGGAGTTCCCGCCGGGTGCCCTCCCGAAGCTGTTTAATGCTCTTGAGATTGCGACGCCGCACGGCAAAATTATCCTTGAAGTCCAGGACCACGTCGGCAACAACTGGGTAAGATGCCTTTCGCTGGCGCCCACCGAGGGCCTGGCACGCGGTACGGAAGTGACCGATACGGGCGCCTCCATTTCTGTACCGGTAGGGAGAGCTTGCCTGGGCAGGCTATTCGACGTAACGGGCAATGCTATTGACAACCTAGGTGAAGTAAAAGCCTCCGACCGCTGGCCTATTCACCGCGCGCCGCCCAGCTTCCAGGACCAGGAGACCTCTCCCCAGCTACTTGAGACCGGGCTAAAGGTTATCGACCTGGTGGCGCCGTTCAGCAAGGGCGGCAAGGTCGGCGCATATGGCGGCGCCGGCGTGGGCAAGACCGTGGTTATCCAGGAGCTTATCCGCAATATCGCTACGGAGCATGGCGGTTTCTCTGTTTTCGCGGGCGTGGGCGAACGCTCACGTGAAGGCAATGACCTCTGGAATGAAATGAAAGCCTCCGGCGTCATCGATAAGACCGTGATGGTCTTCGGGCAGATGAATGAACCGCCCGCCGTCCGCTTCCGCGTGGGGCTGACAGGCCTGACCATGGCGGAGTTTTTCCGCGACGAGGAAGGACAGGACGTGCTCCTGTTCATCGATAATATCTACCGCTACACGCTCGCCGGGATGGAAGTCTCGGCACTGCTGGGACGCATGCCGTCGGCTGTGGGCTACCAGCCAACCCTCGCCACCGAAATGGGCGAACTTCAGGAGCGCATCACCTCCACCAAGCGCGGCTCCATTACCTCCTTCCAGGCAATCTACGTGCCCGCCGATGACTACACGGACCCCGGCGTGGTCACCAGCTTCGGGCACCTGGACGCGGTCATCGCCCTCGAACGCAGTATCGCGGAACAGGGCCTGTACCCGGCCGTGGACCCGCTGACTTCCACCTCCCGCGTGCTCGACCCCGCCATTGTCGGCCAACAGCACTATGACGTGGCGCGGGAAATCCAGCGTGTCCTCCAGCGCTACAAAGACCTGCAGGACGTCATCGCCATCCTTGGCATCGAAGAGCTAAGCGAAGAAGACAAGCTGATTGTCGCCCGGGCGCGCAAAATCCAGCGCTTCCTGTCACAGCCCATGTTCGTGGCGGAAGCATTCACCGGGCGCAAGGGCAGGTATGTGCCGCGCGAGGAGACGGTACGCGGCTTCCGTGAGATTCTGGACGGCAAACATGACGCCATCCCCGAGCAGGCTTTCTTTATGCAAGGAACGATTGAAGACGTGATGGCGGAAGCGGAACGCATGAAGGCGGCGGTGTAATGCCTATCAGGCTGGACGTGGTCACGGCGGAACGCCTCGTCTATTCCGACGAGGTGGACCTGGTGGTGGTGCCGGGAATTGAAGGTGAGATGGCAATTCTGCCCCACCATGCCCCCCTCATGTCTATGATTCAGCCCGGCGAACTGCGCGCCCGCAAGGGCACCCAGGAATTCTCGCTGGCGGTCACCGGCGGTTTTGTTGAAGTGCGGCCTACGCGCGTAACCATCCTGGCGGACGCGGCCGAGTACGCCGAAGAGATTGATATTGCGCGCGCCGAAGCGGCCAAGAAACGGGCTGAGGAACGGCTGGCGAAGCATGCGCCTGAAGTGGATGCCGTCCGTGCGGAAGCGGCGCTGCACCGGTCGCTGGTGCGTCTCAAGGTGGCAGAAAAGATACGCCGGCGCCAGAGAC
>Ga0315284_10014269_pt1 | contig 11318 bp, 7 predicted proteins | sample YL17G09_16_MG_FD_203696 | JGI IMG/M metagenome (GOLD analysis project Ga0315284, IMG submission 203696) | Sediment microbial communities from Yellowstone Lake, YNP, Wyoming, USA - YL17G09_16 | ecosystem: Environmental > Aquatic > Freshwater > Lake > Sediment | place: USA: Wyoming | collected...
TGAAGCGCATGTACGGCGCGGTGCGGGACGCCGGGCGGTTGGTGATGATCCACTCCTGCGGCGACGTGGACGAGCTTTTTGACGACCTGATCGGCGCCGGGCTGAACTGCTTCAACCCGTTCCAGCCCGAGGTGATGGACGTCGATGGGTTGATGCGTAGGTACCGCGGCAGATTGGCCTTCCACGGTGGGCTTTCGACCCAGCGGACGCTGCCCTATGGGTCGCCAGACGACGTGCGCGCGGCGACCGCGCACCTGCTCGAGATGGGCCGAGAGGGAGGCTACGTCTTCGCGCCCGCGCACGATGTGGAGGGTGATGTCCCTCTCGAAAACCTGCTCGCGTTCATCGAGGTGTTACAGGCGCAACCGGGCTGCCGGCAGCTATAGGTCACCGCGCGCTATCTCACCACCGGCGCCAGGAAGTGCAGCGCGTTGAAGCGCTCGAAGGTCTGGAGGTAGTCCTTCCCCTCTATCGTGATGGTGCGACCGTCGATGCGCTTCACGAAGTCGAACTGCTCGACCGTGTCGGCGAAGTTCGGCGCGGTGAACACCACCTGCGCCGTCACCGGCCCCTCGAAGCGGAACGGTCTGAATTCGGAAGCGTGCTTGACCGCGTCAGCCGCGGCCTGCTCGATCATGCCTCGCGCTTGCTCGACCGGCAAGCAGCGCGCGGCGGTATGCGCCACGCCTTCCTTGACGGCCACGGTGCGCACCGATCCCAGGAGCTGCTCGGCCTCCTTGCAGGCCTCCCGGTCGCCTGCCACCAGCCCTACCGGCACTCCGTGGTAGCCGCAGAGCGCGGCATCGCTGCCGATCTCTCCCACTTCGACGCCGTTGAACGAGAGCGAGAAGATGTGCCCGGCGTAGGTATGAGCCATGTTGCCGCGCAGCGTCCCCGACTTGGCGTGATAGCCGACGAAGAGAGCCAGACCGAAGGAGCTGTCGACTCCTCCCATGTGGTTCATGGGCTTGGGCTGCCCGGAGAGGAAGCCGATGCGCGGGTCGAGTGCGTCGGGCAGCAGGTTGCGCATATTGCCATGGCTCTCCCCCGCGAATACCTCGCTCGCGCCAGCCGCGAACGCGCCCCTAGCGGCCGCGTTCACCTCTTGCGTCATGAAGCAGCGCATGCGGTCATTGTCCGCGCTGTCCCAGGTGACCAGCCCTGCCAAACCCTCCATATCAGCGGCGACGAAGACCTTCATGGCGACTCCTCCTGTGACCCGGATGGGTGGTGCGTCCGCACTTCGCGATACTACAAGATTCGGGAGAGCAGGGCGCGGCTCCTCCGGTCGAGGGCCGTGATGTCGGGGATATCGTAGCGGTTCCCTTCCGCATCGCTAAGGAGGACGCGGGCGGCGCCGGAGTAGACGACGTTGTCTCGGACATCGCGGAAAGTGACCTCGCGCGGCCCCCGGTCGGTCTCCAGCGAACACGACTGCAGCCCGCCGTAGTCCTTGAGCGAGAGGATGCGCTCGATCCGAACGTGCAGGTACCGCTCGTCGAGTTCCTGCTGGACGAGACGGCGCGACTCCGGGTCGAGGCGACGCCATTCCCGCAGCAGGCCGAACTCCTTACCATTCGTCCCGGCGCCGCGGATGGAGATATACAGGTTCGGGTCGGCCAGTGGGCGGGCGCGCATGAACCGCGGGGCGAGCACGGTAAGCTCGTCCCCTATGGTGGCATAGAGCCATCCGCTCTCGGCCCGGTAGACCTTCACCTGCTCCGGATCGAGATACCGAAGCGTTTCCAGTTCCTTTGGTGTCACTGATCCGCTAGCCACCGACTGCCTCCACCATAGACGTTTTGCGATGCAGGTCGAGCAGGCTGTAGTACGTGCCCTTCTTCTCTTCGAGTTCGCTGTGACTGCCGAACTCGACCACCTTGCCATCCTCGACCACCAGCAGGTTATCGGCATTGCGCAGCGTCGACAGCCGGTGCGCGATGGCGAACGTGGTCCGGCCTTCCACCAGCCGGGCGATCGCCTGCTGGATCTGCTCCTCGGTCTCGAGGTCGACGTTCGCCGTAGCCTCGTCGAGAATCAGCACCGCCGGGTCGTGGAGCACGGCACGAGCGATGCAGAGGCGCTGCTTTTCGCCTGCGGAGAGGCGGTGCCCCTGCTCGCCGACCTGCTCGTCATACCCGTCCTGCTTGTTCACGATGAACTCGTGCGCGTTCGCCAGCTTCGCCGCCGCCATGATGTCCTCGAAGCTCGCCTCGGGCTTCCCGTAGGCGATGTTCTCGGCGATGGTGGCTGAGAACAGGAACGGCTCCTGTAGCACCACACCGAGCCGGCCCCGGTATGCCGACAGCGACAGGTCGCGCAAGTTGATGCCGTCTATGAACACATCTCCCTCGTCCGCATCATAGAAACGGCAGAGCAGATTGATGACGGTCGACTTGCCGGCGCCGCTCTTCCCCACCAGCCCGAGCATGTGGCCGGGCTCGCAAGTGAAGGAGACGTCCTTGAGCACCGGGTGGTGCTTCTCGTAGCCGAAGGTCACATTGCGGAACTCGACCGCGCCGCGAATGTGATCGGGCACAATCTCGCCCTTCGCCTGCTCGCTGTCGAACTCGGCGTCCAGCACCTCGAAGATCCGGTCGGCCGCGGTCAGCGCCCGAGAGACCCACTGCACCACCTGGGTCAGGAAGTTCAGCGGTCCGTAGAGCATGCCGAGATAGCCCAGAAACGCCATCAGGTCGCCGATCGTCAGCGTACCACGCACACTCATGATGCCGCCGAAGTACCACACCAGGAGCGAACCGCTGCCGATCAGCAGCCAGAGCACCGGGAACACGGTGCCCCAGGTCTGCTCGGCGTAGACCGACGCGTTCAGCAGATCCGTGTTACGCACGCCATAGCGCGTCAGCTCGGACGGCTGCTGCGAAAATGCCTTGATCATCTTCACCCGGTTCAGAGCGTCATTGACCAGGCTGTGGTAGCGCCCCCACCGGTACCAGAAGGCGTGGAAGGCCGCGTGCATCTTCTCCCACAACGGGCGCGTGCCCGTGCTTACCAGCACCGCGGGCACGAGGGCCAGCAGCGCCAGCCTCCAGTTGATCGTGAAGACCATCGCCGACACGCCGATGATGGTGATCACGTTCGTCACCAGGAAGGGCAGCCCGAATGCGAGGATGTCCTGAACGCCCCCTGAGTCCTGGGTGAGGCGAGAGATGATGGCCCCGGTTGGGTGGCGGTCGTAGTAGCGCATCGACAGCCACTGGAGCTTTTCGTAGAGGGCCGCCCGGATGTCGAAGCTGACCTTCCCACCCAGCCAGGCGGTGATCCGGTTGCGCCATATCTGCAGCACCGTGTTGAGCACGCTGCTGACCGCCAGCGCCAACACCAGCCACCCCAGCAGACTGATGCCGTGCTGGGCCGCATACGCCTTCGCCTCCACCGTATTGGGCGCTAGCACCCGGTCCAGCAGCAGCTTCGTCAGATAGGGCGGCAGCAGCCCAAGTGCGGTGCCGATCAGCATCAGCACGCCGGTGAGAATCAGTTTCCTACGGTATGGCCTGGCGTAGCTCATGAGCCGGCGCAGGGTGGCGCCCCGGCGCGAGCATTGCGGACAGACCTGGGTGTCTTCGCCCAGCACCAGATTGCAGGTCGCGCAGCGGAGCAGCTTCTCCTCGGGATCGGGGATCGGCTTGCCCTTCGCTGCCGCGTCGAGCTGTGCGCGAACGCGCCCGAAATGGTTGGAGAGGGCGTTGGTGAAGGAGACCAGCCGGACCCAGCGGCCCTTGACCTGGGCCCGCAGCGCCGATCCGCCGATCAGCGCTTCGATATCCACCTCGCTGATATCGGAGAGCGGCAGGTCGAGGATCAGCTTGCCGGTCTGGCCATCCGGCTCTGAGACCAGCACCCGGTCACCGGCGAGCGCGAGCCACTGCTCGCCATAGTTGCCATCGGGGCCGAGATCGCTCTGCGCGATGACGCGCACCTCGGCCTCGGGCACGGTGCTGGCGACGAGGCGTTGAACCGACTCTGGCAATTCCCGCTTGATGGACACGCAATTCCCCCCGGAAACGAGACCCTGTGCTCACGACGAATAGTGAGGCGGGAGCCCTGATTTCTGTGCAAGTGTCCTGAGTCTGCCTGTTGAGAGTCTGGGTACGTCGAGTCGGGGCTCAGAATGATGAACGCGCCGACTTCGCACCATCTGGACGAGCAGATGGCAGGAAGCAGGCGCGCCAAGGGCTGATTTCGCGTGGTCCTGCTGCGGACGTATCGTTTTGTCGCAGGTCAGCCGCTCAGAATGTACCTCGCAGAGCGCCCAGTTGTCAACACGAAACGCCACCCGGGCGGAAGTATTTCAGCAGGCGGGGCTGTCGCTAGGCATCTCGCCGTTGCGACAGCCCCGGGGTCTGCAGTTTCGCAGTCAGGGCCTCCGGATGCGACGGAGCGCCTGAGTCTGCCCTTCACAGGGTGTAGGTCTCCTTGATCGGCTTGGATTTCCCCTTCCAAGCGTCGGTTGAGTGAAGCACCGTTTCGTCGTTCAGCGCCGTCACCAGCGATTTGCGGGGGACATCGTGGTGCTTGCCCGGCCTGGTCGAAAGCAGGGAGACCAAGCGGCCCCGCTTCCCCTTCGGTCCGCGGTTGCGGAGCTTGTCCCACAGCAACTCCTTCGGGGTGGCGTTCGTGCTGCCGTGGTGGCCGACTTTGAGCAGGCTGATCCCCTGGAGGCGCTTGGCCACTGCCTTGTCGTGCAGCGCGTACTCCCAGTTCTCCAACTGCGCGTCACCCGGGAACAGGAGCATCTTCCCTGCGACCTCGAAGAGCAGCACCACGCTGGTATTGTTCATCTCCTTGTCCAGTTCCCTCACGATCTGGAACACGTTATCCACGTTGACCCTATCCAGCTTCTCGATCGCCCACTTCACGTAGGAGGGGCTCGCCGCGATCGAGCTGGTAGGCGCGCGGGGGAAGAGGAGAGGGGTGCCGCGCGCCTGCAGGGGGTGTTCGATGGCGGCTGCCGCGAGCCGAGACCGAAGTTTCCAAAACTCGCTCGGATCCGACGTGGTCTGCTGTCTGATACTGTCGGACTGCTTCAGCGTAGGCGGTCCCAGCACCGTCACTTCGACGCCCGGCAGCACGGCCTCGAGGCCCGACTTGCTGCCGTAGTAGACATAGGCGTGCTTCTTACCCATGTCCTGGAGCTGCTGAATCGCCGCCTTGTTCGGGATGCTCGCCTGCGCGGCGGAGAGCAACGCACTACGCGTCACCGGACCCACGCCGCGCAGCAGTTTCGACGAGTTCTCGTTGAGCTGTACGATGAACTTCTGCGCAGCCGCCAGGCTGTCCTGGTGGGCCAGGGCCTTGCCGGTGAACACCGATGGGGCCGAAGTCGCGTCGGCCTTGGCGTCCGGGTGCTCGGTCCAGGGCTGCACGACGACGTCCGGGTTCAGCGCCGCCAGCTTCGCCCCGACATCCTTGAGGCCGAAGGCGCTCAAGTGGTCCTCATGGCGATGGGTGATGACGAGGCCGTGGAGGTGGCCTCCGCAGTCTCCGATGATCTGTTTCACCACCTCCTGCATATGAGCCTTATTCTCCGTGCTGCTGCCGCAATCGATCAGCACATGGCGGTAGGTTCCACCGCCATAGCCGAAGGAGACCAGGAAGCAGTCCCCGAAGCCCACATCATACATGGTGACGCGGACCTCTCCTGTCGGGCGGGACCCAGCGCCCGCTCTGCCTGTCGCCCTCCTAGTCACGCCACTCCTCCTTTGGAAGGCGCCCGGCCCTTCGCAAGTGCATCATGGCGAACCGCCGCCCCCGGGGAGCCCCGTCGCTGAACCCATAGCGGCCATCCCTGTCCTTGATGTTCCTCCTCCACAAGTAGTCCAGGCGCTTGGCCTGCCGCGGGGCGTTGTTGATGCGGCTGCGCACGTGATACTTCAGGCGGCCGAAGTCGTCGAACACCAGCACCCCGCCACCGCGGAGTCGCACCGGCGTGGCGTCCGGCATGCCTTTGGGTTTCTCGATGCCGAAGCCGCCGAGCTGCTTCGCCTCCAGGTCGAGGGTCTGCAGGTACTCGCTTACGGTCTCCCGCAGCACGAACCCATCGAGCCCGGTCCGGACACACGGCCGTACCGACGTCACCCGGGTGTGGGCGCCCTCATAGATGCCCAGCCTCCTCCAGTTCTCCCAGATGAACCGGAAGACTTCGTCCGGGTCGCGCACCAGCGAATCGAGGTGCACGCCGTCATACTGGAGATCCGCCGCGTCCTTGGGCAGCTCCCACGCGCCTGTGTCAGGGATCGCGCCCGCCTCCCGGTGCCCGTGCTGGGTCGATGCCGGCAGAATGCCCCACTTCTCGAACTGCTCCAGGAGCAGCGACCGGTACTTGTACGTCCCATCGTCCGGCACCATTTCGAAGTCAGCGGTTAGTACGGCAGACAAAAAGTCTGCGTAGGTGATGTCCACCACCGGGCAGTAGTCGAGAGCCCGGATCAGCATCGTCAGGAGTTGCTCCGCGGCGTCTGACCCGTCTTCCGCCACCCGCGCCTTGTGCACCGTCTTGTCCTCTGTTGGCAACCAGCTATTCAGCCGCGCCCGCCATACCTGAACGAAGGCGTTCAGCACTGCCGCGGACAGAATCTCCCCTCGCTTGTGGCACTCCTCATAGGAGAAATCCGTCATGGCGTCCTTACTGGGAGGCAGCTCCATCGACCGCCGCAGGGCTTCATCCCGGAAGGCGCTCATCTCCCTACCAAACTGCTCGGCCAGCCCGAGCAGCGCGCTCTTTTTCAGCTTCTCCACCGTCAGGTCAGCCTTGTCCACCCTCGTGGGGTCGCCCTTCGCATCGGGCAGCAGCCGCGCCACGATGCGCCTCAGCCCGAAGACGGAGAGCATCGCCACGGTATCCGCGAAGCCCTCGTGGAACCCGGCCTGGTCCGGCCCGGAAGGGAGGGTGTAGCAGTCACGGATGCCATCCAGCAAGGCATGGGCGGCCTCGTGGGCGATCACATCGTGGGAGAGGCAGGCGTAGATCGGCTTCCCATCGTGGCCTGGGAAGTAGCCGAAGAGCAGGCTTTGGTCATCGTCAGAGTAGTAGGCGTTGGCCTCCGCAAAGGCGTGGGGCGCAATGTGGATCTGGTGGCCGCCGAAGCCCCACGCGATCCGGCGACCGAGGGCGAACTCGAACCGGCTGAGGATGCGCATCACGATCGCGTAGACGTTCTGCGCATGGAAAGCTGGATCGCTGAGCAGTTTCGCGTCAGTGGCCTTCGCAAAGCGGTCTAACGCATCGCTGCCCAGTTCGGCGGGCTTGTAGAGAACCCGCTGAGAGGAATCGTAGTCGACGACGTGGGCCCGGTAGCCTCGCGGGCCGGGACCCAGATCCTCGTACGGAACGTGTATCTCCGCGGTGAGGATCTGGCCACCATCCTTGATGCTCGGATCCTGCGCGATGATGGTAAAGCTTCTTGTCTTCGCCATAGGGGAGTTCCCCCTCCCTGGCGCCCATGCTGATGGGCGCGGCGTTCAGCACAGCTTGGGCCAGTCTTCATCCCACTTGCGTTTGTAGAGTCGCATCACCCCCTTTTCGATTACGACGATATCCGCTGACTCGTGTCGCCACGAGCCCGCGTTGATATAGTGGTACTCCCGGTCGTTTTCCGTCCACTTGAGTTCGTCGGGCCAGTGGGTGTGACCCATGACCACGCCGGTTACCTGCTGCCCTGACTCCTTGGATACCGTTGCCGCGCGCTCCTTGGCAACCTTGCGCCAGTGCGGCCCGGAGTAGAGCGCCTGCACGGCCTGCTCGATGGTTCTGCTGGTGAGGGCTTTCGGAGCCACGGTCAGCGCCGTAGCCCCTCGCGTCCTCGGCCCCGCCGTCCCCAGTCGGCCGCGCAGTCTGGCGCGTTTGCCGATCATGGCGCGGTCAGCGAGTGAGTCGGTCACATCGCTGTAGTCTTCCTGCAAATCCTTCTGGACCGCGGCCACCAAGGCCGCTGCTTCCGGCGATCGCGGGTCCAGTTTCTCCCCGCGAGTCTGCCACAGCCGATGAAGCTGCAACGAGGCCTCGGCCGGTCCGGGCGCGGCGGGAGCGGCGGCGGCTGCTGCCGTCGCCCTGAGGAATACCGGGCTTGATGGCCCTGGCCTCTTTGCCAGCATCTGCGAGGCCAGTTGCCGAACGTAGTCCCAGAGCCAGGGGTCCTGCAGGTGTCCATGCTCGACGACAATGTTGCGACCGCCGGATTTCACAACGAGGTAGGGGTACTCCACCTGCACCGGCGGGTTATTGAGGGCTATGTCTAGTCCGACCAGGCCGGAGTCGTGGTTACCGATGACATAGCCGAACTTGATGCCGGCCGCGACCACCTTCTGCAGCTTTGCGGCCACCTCCATGTACCGGGGCAAGATCGGGCCGCGGTCCTGCTGAGGTACGTCGATGAGATCGCCGTTGATCACCAGGCGGCCCGCGCCGCTGCCGTCGACCACCCAGTCGAAGAAGTCGAGCAGCTTCTTTCGCTTCTGCTGGTGGGCATTCGGCAGGTCCGCCGGCCAGGCGTCGACGTGCACGTCGGAGATGAGAAGCAACCGTTCGCTCTTCATGTGAACCCCCTCCGCCCAGCCCTGCTGGAACCGGGCAGGAACCCTCTTGGCGTCAGCTCAATGAGACGCTCGCGCTACCGGTTTGCCGCCCCTTCCATCCCCCCTGCTGAACGAGTAGGAAATCTGACAGGATTTCGGCACTTCTCAGACAATGGGGCAACTGGCGTGCAGGGCGAGGGATGTGCGAGAGAGGGGGTAGCCTCGCATTCCTGAGCGAGTGTTTCCCCACCTGGCTCTCCGAGCCGACCTACGGGGGAAGGAGATCGGGACGCTGATGCTCTGCCGCCTGCTGGCGCGGATGGCCCAGAAGGAGTACAAGTTCGGCTGGTTCGCCCAGACCGGCGAGCGGCAGATGAGCTACTACCAGCGCGTCGGCTACCGCATCATCCGAACCCAGGTGGGAATGGCCGGGCGCCTGTGACGGCCGCCGCACCCCTCGCGACTCCGCCCGATTGGGCCAGGGCAGCCCCTGGCTTCAGGCCGGCGCGCGAGGTGACCTCGCAGTTTGGGCGCCCGACGCGATTGGGTTGAACTACTGATCTCTCATCTGCGGAGGCAGGGCAAGGATCATCTGCGCGATGCTCCGTCGGTACACCTCCAGTTGACTCTCCACCGCGGTCAAACACCCCGGCCCTTCGGCAATGCCAGCAATGTGCTGGGAACGATACTGCGCATCGATCGGATAGAGTGGTGATGCATCTCTGATGGACTGGAGCAGCGCATCGGCCTGGTCGGCCCAGGCGACGAGCTTTCGGGTGCCTGTTTTGCGTGCCTTCTTCGAGAGAGCCGCCAGCGTAGCGGCGTACCGATAGTCGGCGATGCCCTGGCCGGCCCATTCATACTTCAGAGTGGGAACAGGGCCCTCTGGCGACGGATAGGTGTAGTGCCACTGGCTGTTGAACGGGCTGTACGGGAAGGGATCGAACGCGCTGGTATCCAGCCAGTTGTAATGCCACTCCCAGGCGCCATCGCTGGGCCACTTGAGCTGGTAGAAGCCATAGACAAACCTAAGATCGCCGCCGGTGTTGTAGAACCGGACCGGCTTCCCGGCCGCGATCGCGTCCGAGATAAGGTGCTCGGCAGGGACCCAGGGGTGGGTGTCCAGTTCGTCGATCGCGTCGCCGATGGGCGTGTAGTCAATCCCCGTGCAGGTGTCGAACATCAGATCAACCGTCGAGATCAGCCCAGGCACCTGGTGAGCCAGCGCACAGTACTGCATGGTGTCGGCGAAGTTGGCGTGCCAGGGCACATCGGCACACTCCCGCGGCTCGTCCACCAGCAGCAGCGGCATGCGCAAGTTGTGGCTGGTCTGCCACGCGACGATCCTGCCAAGCACGTTCCTGAGGGCCGCGTTGAAGTTGGTGTCGAACTTGGCCACGCTACTGTTCTGGAGGATGCAGTTCGCGTAGCACACCATACCGCCACCGCCGATCCCCCTCCAATCGCCCCCGAAGTTTGTCTCCTTGACTGCCGCCGCGAAGCGGTCCAGCAGGGAGAAGTCGAGAGACCCCACGTGGCCCGTCACAGGGTCTATCTGCGCCGGGTCGGGAGAAGCAGTACTCGGGAAGTAAAGCCCGTTAAGGCCGTGTCTCTTCATGTCCTGCAGGTCCAGGCGAAGCATGGCGTCGGCGGCATCCTGCATCCCAAAGAGGGAAAAGCCGTACGTTGCGTCGGGTGAACTGTAGTAGAGGCCGTACGACATGTCGTTCGCGCTGTGCAGCCGGAAGGGCCAGATCTGGACCGTCAGCGGGATGGTGAACTGGCCCGAGGAGGCGCTCAGGGTGACCGAGCCGGTGTATGTCCCTGCGGCAGCGTCGCCCGGCACATGCACGCTGAGCCAGAGCTGCTTGGTCACCTGCGCCGGCACGTTGATGGGGAAGCTGGTCTGGAGCATCTGCGGCTTCCAGGTGAGGGTGCCTGGGCCGAACTCCTCCACATCGGGGGTCGCCAGGTAGCGCACGTACTGGCACTCGATGCGGGAGTTCGGGATGACGTGTCTCTTGCCGTCAGTCAGATCGCTCACGCTCAGCGACACATCCGACAGGTTGGCGAACGGGCGAATGGCGAAGCTGACCGCCCGGCGCTCGCCCAACGATCCCGCGGTGGAGAGCCCGAACGCAGGCCGCGACTCGGGCGGGAGTGTATCGGGGTAGCAGGGATCCATCACCGCGACTGGCCAGGCCGCGAACCCGCGTTCCGCATCCCCGGGCGCCGGCGCGAATGTCAGTTCCTGCGGTGGCAGCACGAAGTAGGCGTCGTCGAACTGCATCCGCCGCTCCTCGTCGATGCCGGCGATGCGAGTCGCCATCTCGCCCGCGTCAGCGAGCGGATAGACGATCACAGCGTAGACGCGACAGGCGACGAAGGTGAGATCCAGGCTACCGTCTGTCACCGTGGTGGTGAAGGAGTACTCCGGGTAGTTGGGCTGAACGAACGTATCCCAGGCCGGCTGCCGGAGCGGGTAGTCCTCGTCCATGCCGCGGTAGAAGTAGTCGGTGGTGTAGAACGTAGCCGCGTCCATGGGCACGTTCACCGCCAACGCGTCCTCGGCCCAGATCTGATGTGGCCCGGCCGGAAGCGGACAGCAGTGGCCCCAGCGGGCTATCGCGTAGACGACATAGTCGCCGTTGGGCACGTCCACCCGGAAGTTCAGCGAGTCATCGGGCCCGCAAGCACCCGGGCAGTTCCTACGAACGTAGTCGCGACAGAGATCATCCGGGCCCTGGTCGCTACCGGAGAACCGCGGCCGCTCGGCGGGATCG
>Ga0315284_10014270_pt1 | contig 11318 bp, 8 predicted proteins | sample YL17G09_16_MG_FD_203696 | JGI IMG/M metagenome (GOLD analysis project Ga0315284, IMG submission 203696) | Sediment microbial communities from Yellowstone Lake, YNP, Wyoming, USA - YL17G09_16 | ecosystem: Environmental > Aquatic > Freshwater > Lake > Sediment | place: USA: Wyoming | collected...
AACGAAGCCACATTATCGCTCCCCTGGAGATTCGAAACGTCGAAGCATTCGATCCGGCGCGGCAGCACCGGCAAGCGTAGATCTCGCTGCAGAGATTTGAGCGAATGCGGCACAAAATCGACGCGCTTCATCTTCAGGATTTTCAGATCGTCTAGAAGATACTTCGCGTTGCTTCGGCACATGGACACGAGCTTGGCCTTCTCACCAATCTTCGGGAAGACAATGTGCACCGCCGAACCGCTCGCCTTCGTCAGCCACTCCTCCAAGGCGTGCCGACTTTCAACCTCCACAGGCAGAAAGACTTCTTGCGGTATGTCTTCCGATTCGAGGTAGTACCGCTCGACAAAGCTCTCGACAATCTCGTTCTCTTCTTTTCCCTCTACGCCCGACATGTAGGTGTGATGCCGGCCGATGACTTTCCCTTCCCGTATCTTCAAGACGACACCGCACCCATCGTCCCCCTCCACGGCGACGGCAAAGACATCCCGATCAACAGACTCAGGATCAACGACCTTTTGTCGTTCGGCGTATATGCGCAGACTTTCAATCTTGTCGCGGAGAAGCGCCGCCTCCTCAAAACGCAGTGCCTCGGCGGCGGGTTTCATTTTCTCTCCGAGCGAACGAATCAGGCTTTGCGTTTTGCCCCGAAGCGCCTGTGCCACCTCCTTGATCATCGCCTCATACCGAGCCTGCGACACCAGGCCTTCGCACGGCCCATCGCATTTCTTGATATGATAGTCCAGGCACACGCGGATTTTTCGCTTCCGTATTACTTCCTCGTCGATGAAATAGTTGCAGCTTCGCACCTTGAAGATGTCGTGGATCATCTTGAGCGAGGCGCGCATCGTCCCCACGTCGGTGTACGGACCGAAGTACCGTGAGCCGTCGCGGATTATCCTGCGCGTCACAAACACGCGTGGGAACGGTTCGTTCGTGATGACGATGTACGGATAGCTCTTGTCGTCCTTCAGGTCGACGTTGTAACGAGGCTTGAGCTTCTTGATGAGATTGGCTTCGAGGATGAGGGCCTCGACCTCGGAATCTGTAACGATGGTCTCCACGTCGCGCACTTTCGAAACCATCGTGGAGATTCTTGGACCAAGTTGCGCCGACCGCTGGAAGTACTGCCTCACGCGGCTGCGCAGATTGATGGCCTTGCCCACATACAAGACCTTCTCATCCGCATCCTTGAACTGATAGACACCGGATGCGGCCGGAATGTTCTCGAGCTTGGCCGTCAGCGGAACGGGAACCATCACCTTGCTTTCTGAGTCAACTCCATCAATACACCGTTCGTCGACTTCGGATGGATGAAGGCGACGAGGCAGCCGCCGGCACCCACCCTCGGCTCCTCGTCTACCAATTGCACGCCGACTTTTTTCAAGCGAAGAAGCTCAGCGCGGATGTCGTCGACCTCGAACGCAATATGGTGCACTCCCTCGCCACGCTTCTCAATGAACTTGGCAATCGGAGAATCGGACGACGTCGCTTCGCTCAGCTCGATATGCGTCTCGCCGACATGGAAGAATGCAACATCAACCTTCTGTTCCCTGACGGACTCTCGGTGAATGTCTGTCTCATCAAGCATCGAGGAATATGTCTTGACGGCCTCGTCAAGGTTCTTGACCGCGATTCCGATATGTGCGATTTTTTTGAACATAAGCTTAGCGTATGATGGTCATTTTTCGGATTGATATGGATTGGTCGGTCTGCATCCTCACGAAGTACACTCCGGTCGGTATCCCATCGGCGCTGAACCGCACTCGATGACTGCCGGCAGGCTTCGACTCATTGACGATTCTTTCAATCCTCCGCCCCAAAACGTCGAAGACTTCGATTCGCACCCACGACCTAACGGGAAGATCATACTCAATCGTAGTGGACGGGTTAAACGGATTCGGATAATTCTGGTGCAAGACAAACGAAGCCGGGACCATGTCACCGCCGAAACCGACCGGTGTAGTCGTCATCTGTTTCAAAATAAGATTCCGAGGATCGAACTGCAAACTATCGGGTCTTGTGTTCGAGTAGAATATGAAATTCTGAACTCTCAAGCTGTCGAACACGACGTAGGTCAGGGCGCCCGCCGGCGTGAAGAGCTTTAGTTCAAGCGGCGAACGAAACGTGGGCCACAACGCGTCTTGCACCTGGAACACTGTGACAGTATAGGAAAAATCGCTGGAATCATACGACGTTGTGTAAGCATAAATGGGCCAGCCGCGTCCGAACACCCACTGGTCGAAGAACCAATCAAAGCTCATACCTGTCCCTGTGTTTACCATGTTTCGAAATGCAAGAGTTGTGGCAGTCGAGTAACCATGGACGGTGCGATAGTTTGACAACACAGCGTAGAACAACGAATCTCCGATCATTGCCCTCAGCATATGCAGCACCCACGCGCCCTTGTAGTAAACGCTACCGTTGAAGAGTGGCAGTCCCTGGCCGACAGGGTCGTACATCGCAAGTCTCCACGAGATGTCGAACGTGCGGAAGTTCCGCATTTTCTGGTCGTAGCTTGCACGTCCGTATTCGTGTTCACGCCAGAGTGCCTCACAGTATGAAGCGAAACCCTCGTTCAACCAGATGTCGGCCCACGTTTGGCACGTCACCATGTTTCCCCACCACTGATGCGCCAACTCATGTGCGATGTCGTCTTCGTGGTACGGATATCCCGAAACGCTCAGCCATGATTTGTGGACACTTGTCATTGTCTGGTGTTCCATACCGCCGAAAGAAAACGGATAGACCGCGGCCATTCCGTACTTGACGAACGGATATTCTCCGAACATCCGCGCGAACGTCTCCATCATCCGAGTCGTCTTCGAGAATGCCTGTACGGCATTGAACTGCGGACCGGCAGAATCAGCCTGCCACATGTAGTACTTCACCTCCAGGCTTTCAGACGGAGACGTGACCTTGCGGTAGTAGTGCGAGAAGCTCGAGTACTTCGACGCTGTGATGCACATGAGGTAGCTGGCGACCGCCGAGTCTTCCCGCCAACGAAATATGGTAGTACTGTCTGTGCTGGTGATGCCGATGAGTGCTCCGTTCGATGCCGCTGTGTACCCCGTGGGCACCTCGACGCTGATCGCACATGTAGCTTTGTCGCTCGGATCGTCGAAGCATGGCATCCACAGCCGTGCATCGGATGGCGCCGACAAAGTGTAGCCGATGTTTTCGAGGACCAGTCCGGGCTGATAGTCCCGGGGATACCAGTAATAGCCCTGCCGCTCTTCGAATCGCGGGAAGTTTGGATCGCGGAAGTACCCGATCGTCACGGCGACAGTCTCGCCGACCGCGTAGACGCGCGGAAGCGTGACGGAAAACGTCTCCGACTGCGGATACATTCTGTACGGCGCCAGGCTACCGCCAACCGAGACGGAATCGAACACAAGCCCGACGGAGTGGAAGGTCAGGGAATCTGTCGCGTATGTAATGCGACATTGGATGCTCATCCTCCCGCTGAAGCTGCTGTCGATCATCGCCGGCCGCGCGTAGAGATCGTAGTGGAGAACATCGAAAGGCTTCTGGAAGACGGCCAATGCACTAGAGGAGCCTAAGTCCCTTTTCAATCTGCCACGATTCGGAATTCCCCCGTTCTCACGGGCCTCGAATGTCTGGCAGAATCCATCGAGGGTCAGCAGGCAAAGCATGCTGAATACCCCTGTTGAGAAGAGGAAGAATCTCCACACCGGATGTGAATTCCTATCGAGCATCGGATTGCGTGTTTTTCAGAATCGCGGCTGCGAGTCCCTTTCCGTTTGCCACCATAAGGCCCATCAACACAAGTCCAGCTCCGAGGAAAGTATGCGGAGCCAATGATTCGTCCAGAACAACTGCGCCGAGGAACACCGCCACGATAGGAGTCACAAATGACACTAGCGAGAGATAGACCACCTCGACCCTTTTGAGCAGCCAGAAGTAGGTCACAAACGTCACGACCGTGCCGAACGTCCCAAGGTAGACGACGGAGCCAATACCCTTTGCATCGAACACCACCGGTGCGCCTCGTTCGAACACGAGCGCAAGCACCGCTATTGTGAGAGTTCCGACGAACATGCTGACGAAGTTCAGCGTGATCGGACTCAGATCGTAGCCGTGCTTCTTGATCAGGATCAAACTCGCTCCTTGCAGAACCGTCGACGCCAGCACGCCGAGCATTCCCAGCAGAGTCAGCCGATCTTCCCAGTGAATTCCGTCTGCAAAAATGAAAACGATCCCTGCGAAGCCGAGAAAGATGCCGAGAATCTTGTAGACGGTAAGTCGCTCCGACGGAAGCATGAGATGGGCGAAAATCGCAATGACGAAGGGATAGACCGCAAAGAGGATCGACATCAAACCCGAAGATACATATTGGGCCGACCAGTAGATGATGCCGAACGGGAGACCGAACGAAAGAAACCCGACAACGAAGAGCAGATTCCTCGTATCACGGTCACGGGGCACTCGAAGCCCTCGCCATCTCATAATGATGTATAGGATCGGCAGCGCGAGTCCAAAGCGCAAGACGATTCCCGTCAGTGGGGGAACGCTGTCAAGGCCGATTTTGATGGCTAACCATGTCGAGCCCCAAATGAGGGAGATCAGTACAAAACCGATTGTGATGAATGTCCGTTCCGATCTCATCGATCTTGGTCAGAGGAGCCTTCTAAGATATATGATTCATGATGCAGGATTCAAGATGCAGGATCCACGTCTCAATTCCCCAAATCCGTCATTCTTAATTCGTCATTCCTAACTGCTTCTGTAGCCCAACCTTCTCAACCACGCCTCGCTGTTCCGCCATTTCTCACGCACCTTCACGTGCAATTCGAGAAACACCGGCCTTTCAAGGAAAGCCTCGATGTCTTCACGAGCACTTTGGCCTATCTCCTTCAGAGCGGCCCCGCCTCTTCCGATGACAATTTGCTTCTGCGAATCCCGCTCCACATAGACTTCGGCGCTGATGAAATCCTTCTTCCCTTCCGCCTCTCGAAACTCAACGATCTCGACCGTGGTCGAGTATGGGATTTCCTCGCGGAATTTCTCGAAGATCTTTTCTCGAACGATCTCGGCGACGAAGAATCTCTCCGATTGATCGCTCACGGCATCGTCCGGATAGTACGGCGGATGAAGAGGAAGCTGGGTCACAATCGAGCCGAGAAGATCCGACAATCCATCTCGCTTCAGCGCTGAGATCGGAAATATCTCCTTGAAAGGGTACTTCTTCGAATAGAAATCTATCACCGGCAGCAAATTCTTCTTGTCAACAAGGTCGACTTTATTGATGATGAGACTGACGGGCTTGGTGAGATCCTTCAGCGCCCGAAATGCCGCGTTCCGGTCGACGGAAGCATCGGCTTTGGGATCCCGAGCATCGATCATAAACAGGACTATGTCGGCGTCTTCGATGGCCGAGCGGGCAAATTCCATCATCGCTTCGTGGAGCAAATACTTCGGAATGAGAAGTCCGGGCGTATCGAGAAAGACGATCTGATAGTCGCGTTGCGTGAGAATCCCCAGAATCTTATGACGGGTGGTTTGCGGCTTGCTGGTGACGATGGAGATCTTCTGCTCGAGCAAGCCGTTCATCAGCGTGGATTTCCCCACGTTCGGCTCGCCTATGATCGCGACGTAGCCTGCTCGAAAATTCTCTGCCGTTGTCTTTTCCATTTCCATCTTAAAAAACAACCCCGCCGAGTGACGGGGTCGGAAAACTCAAACTGGTTTCCAGGACAGTGCTCCAACGATTGTCCTATCTCCCGTGGCACTGCTTGTATTTCTTCCCACTGCCGCACGGGCAGGGGTCGTTGCGTCCGATCTTTTCTCCGACACGAACGGGCTGAGGCTTCGCACGCGGCGGCTGCGGCTGACCGCCGGACTGCGATCCGCTCACGGGTTCGCGATTCGCTTCGAACCCCATTCCGACCGTCGCTCGGTGCGTCAACAGCATATCTTCAGGCCGCGGAGCCCGCGGTCGCTGCCGCAGCGGCACTTCCTGTGCCGCAGTCGGAACGAGTTTGAACACAAGATCCAGCGTCTCGGTGTTTATCGCATCAAGCAGCTCAACGAACATCCGATAGGCCTCGCTCTTGTATTCGAGCAGCGGGTCCTTCTGACCGTAGGCGCGAAGGTGGATGCCCTCCTTCAAATCATCCATCTCACGGAGGTGATCCTTCCACTTCACGTCGATGACCTGGAGCGCTGCCATCTTCTCCAACATCATCATGTTTTCGCTGCCGAGGCGTTCTTCCTTGCGCTTGTAGAATTCCTTTGCCGCCTTCAGCACCTCCTCCTTAACGCCGGCCGCACCGAGCGTTTGCCACTGTTCCGGCGTAAACCGGACGTCGATCAGCAGATTGGCGCGAAGTTCCTCCGCCAGCGCGTCCATCTCGCCCTGCTCGTAATGCTTGTCGACAACGTGGTCGACGAACTCGCGCAGCATTTCGAAGATGTCGTCGCGGAGCCGCTCGCCGAGCAGCGCATGACGCCGACGGGAGTAGATGACTTCGCGCTGCTGGTTCATCACGTTGTCGTATTCCAGTAGGCGTTTGCGGATGGCATAGTTGTTCTCTTCGACCTTCTTCTGCGCTCGCTCAACCGAGCGCGTGATCATCGGGTGCTGGATGACTTCGCCTTCCTTCAATCCGAGCCGTTCCATGATGCCGGCGATGCGATCGCTGCCGAACAGCCGCATCAAATCGTCTTCGAGCGAGAGGTAGAAGCGCGATGAGCCAGGATCGCCCTGACGGCCCGATCGTCCTCGCAGCTGCCGATCGATGCGTCGCGCCTCGTGACGCTCCGTTCCGACGATGTGCAATCCGCCCGCATCCGCGATGCCGGGCCCAAGCTTGATATCGGTACCGCGACCGGCCATGTTCGTCGCAATTGTGACGACCCCGGGCAAGCCGGCATGTGCAACTATTTCCGCCTCACGCTGGTGCTGTTTGGCATTTAGAACATTGTGCGGGATGCCTCCCCTCTTCAACATGCGACTCAGAGTCTCGGACACTTCTACGCTCGTTGTGCCGACAAGCACGGGGCGGTTCTGCTTCCGCATTTCTTCAATTTCCTCGATGACGGCGTTGTACTTCTCGCGCCTTGTCTTGTAAACCACGTCGTCGTCGTCCGTGCGAACCATCGGCTTATTGGTGGGTATGACGACGACGTCGAGCTTGTAGATGTCGAAGAATTCCGAGGCCTCGGTCTCCGCCGTGCCGGTCATGCCGGCGAGTTTCTTATACAACCGGAAGTAGTTCTGCAGCGTGATCGTCGCGAGCGTCTGCATGTCGCGCTCTACGGCAACTCCCTCCTTGGCCTCAATCGCCTGGTGCAAACCGTCCGAGTAGCGGCGGCCGGGCAGCAGCCGACCGGTGAACTCGTCGACGATCATCACCTTGCCGTCGTCGGTAACGACGTACTCATCATCTTTCTCATACAGCGAGTAGGCGCGGAGAAGTTGCGTCACGGTGTGGATGCGGTCGGAGCGCTCGGCGTAGAGCAAATTCAACTCGTCCTTCTTCTGCTGGCGCTGGGCGGGCGTCAGTGTTTCATCATTCTCAATGGCTGCCACCTCGGTTCCAACATCCGGCAAAACGAAAAAGTCCTTGTCCTGAGACGCGCCCGACAGCAGTTCTCGCCCCTTCTCCGAAAGAATGATCGAATGATTCCGCTCATCGATGCCGTAGTACATCTTGTCATCGATCTCGTGCATGCGCCGGGATTGCTCGCGGAGGTACTCGTACTCGGTGTGTTGAAGAAGTTTTTTGTTCTCCGGCTCGGCCAGCACTTTCATTAGACGCTTGTGCTTAGGCAGCCCACGAAACGCGCGGAGTATGAGTACTCCCGCTTCCTCCGTTTTGCCTTCGCCGAGAAGCTGCTCGGCATTAGCCATTATCTCGTTGACAAGCGTTCGCTGCCCATTCACCAGCCGCTCGACGCGCGGTTTCATCTCGTTGTACTTGTGGTCCTCGCTCGATACCGGACCACTGATGATGAGAGGCGTGCGCGCCTCGTCGATCAAGACGGAATCGACCTCGTCAACGATGGCATAGTAGTGTTCGCGCTGCACGAGGTCCTCAGGCGTCACCACCATGTTGTCGCGCAGATAATCGAATCCGAACTCGTTGTTCGTTCCATAAGTTACGTCGGATGCATACTGTTTCCGGCGTTGAGCAGAGTCCATCTGCGTTTGAATGCACCCAACCGTCAGACCGAGGAATTCGAAGACTTTCCCCATCCATTGACTATCGCGCAGCGCAAGGTAGTCGTTCACTGTAATGAGATGAACGCCGCGTCCGGGAAGTGCGTTGAGATAGAGCGGCATCGTGGCCACGAGAGTCTTCCCTTCGCCCGTGGCCATCTCAGCAATTCTCCCTTCGTGCAGAACGATGCCGCCCAGCAACTGGACATCGAACGGGACCATGTCCCACACAATCTTGTGTCCCGTGATTTCCCACGACTTGCCCACTAACCGACGGCATGCCTCTTTCGCGGCAGCAAACGCTTCAGGCAGGATTTCATCCAGCACCTCCTTCACTACCTGATCGCGCGTCTTCTGAAGCTCTTCCAGCTCGTCGTAGGATTCTTCCCGCTGTTCGCGCGAAAGTTCAGAGCCATCTTCCGCAAGGCCGGATTTCAGTCGCTCCCGAAGCGCAACGATTTGCTCCTCGAACTCCTTGGTTCGCTCCTCAATGCGCCCGCGGAACTCGGTCGTCTTTCCCTTCAGCTCCTCGTCCGTGAAGGCCTGGTACTCGGCAGCGATCCGGCTGATTTCTTCAACCCTTGGCCAAAGCCGCTTGGCGTCTTTTTCGTGCTTGCTGCCGAATATTTTTTGAACAAATTTCAGCATAGAATTCTGAAAAAACTCCAATCAATATAACCAAAAAGGGGTACTTAGGCAAGGTGACGGATTGGCTGGTGGTGAGCTAATTCGAACGAGGAGTGCGGGGAAAAAAGAAGGAGCGAGCCAGGCGACTCCCCCGAGCAAGCAGAAGCAGAACGACTTTCAGGGTCGCGGCAGGTCAAGAACTATTGAGAGTCCCGTCTGTATTTCTGCCATCTTGCTTTCTGAAAGAACGCCCATCTTGTAGACTAATCGGGTCTTGTCCACAGCTCTCATTTGTCCGCAATGGACCAGGCTATCTTTCTCCAAACCACCGTCGCCCTTGGGAACGAAAATGTGAATCCTTCCCGCCTTGTTCGTAAATCCTGTAACTGGACAAATCATCACCACCGCGGAACGCTCATTAATAACATCGTTCGACACAACCACTGAGGGACGGGTTTTCTGCATCTCTGATCCCTGGGTCGGGTCGAGCTTTACTTTCCAAACTTCGCCGCGTTTGATCGACTGCTCAGTCATGTTTCCGGTTCCGTTGGCAACCACTCGTCGGCGAGTTTCTTATCTGTCGCGAAGAACCGATCGCATTCCTCTGCCAATTCTCTTTTCAGCCGATCCGCCTTAACTCTTGACAGGTACTCTTGCAGAAGACAAGAAACAAGCTGACTCAGATTATTGCCCGATTCCCTCGCAATTACCCCCACTTCTTTCCTGATTCCTTTAGGAAGATACAAACTTACCCTCTCCCTATCGCGAGTCTTGGCATCCGAGATTGTTGTGAGAACACCCATTACTCAATCTCCTCTATGTCAATCGATAACACAACAGCATTACATACAATCTATGTCCACTGTTTGTACAACAATTTATGCTCTATGGTTCTTATTGTCAAGTGTTTCTCAAGAAAAATCCTCGAGTGTGACCGTGCCAACATCAAGTCGCCCTGGAAATCATGCAAGCGAACGCTGTCTCCTAACGCCAGATGTGCTTAATGATTCCAGCTTCCATTGCAGATGTATCTTTAGGAATTTCGTGGATTCGCGGTGCTCAGGCAATCAAAAGTATGATTTGCGCTGCGTTTGCATAGGACATTTCCTCTGGAAATGTCCACCTTAATACTCAAATCTTTTGTCTCACGCAAGGGGTGCACTCCAGTTCTCCCTACTTCCCTTACTCCAATCCCTGTCTCCCCACGGCGCGAACCGCAGGAGAAAGATAGCAAACGGCTGCTATGTTGTCAAGAACTTTCCCGTTATGTGTCACGGCGCTTGCAATTCTCGTTTTCTTCTGTAAGATAAGGCCCGTATGCGGGCAAGTAGAGGCTGTTCAAGTAAGAAGGAAACGTCACCCTGAAATGCTTCTGCCTGCCCTGGCGGCCCGATTCGCTGAGCGAAGCGAGGCGAGCAGGCCAGCGTTCAGGGTCTGATTCTCGAAATCCTGCTCAACAACGAGGTGCCTATTAGAATCATTCCCGCCAGACAGCGGCGGGTAAATCGGCACGACGGTTCTTCCTCCGTTGTTCCACCCGGGATTGTTTTTCGCTATTGGGAGTTGTATATTGGACTTAGAAACCTAAGGAGAACATGCATGAGCCAGGTAGTTATCGAAAGAACGCGCGATTATCTCGTGGTCAAGATTCCACTCAAGGCAGTGAAGGAGAGGCGCGCAGGAATCTCAACGAAAGGTCAGTTAATCGTAGACCAGGCCATTGCTGATGGTTTGCTCGACATCGAGGCGGGTCGTACATTTGGGCCTTTCGGAACCGTCCGGGAATTCAAGAAAGCTCTCAAGCGATCGCCCTCCTTACGATAGATACAAATTCTATTCTCGAAGAAGTCGCTCCGCGACTATCAACAGCTCACAACTGAACTTCGCACCGCGGCGGACAAACAGTTCCGACACCTCTTGCGTAATCTCAAACACCCATCTCTACATGCGAAGAAGTACGACGAACGGCGCGACATATGGCAGGCGCGCATCAGCCGAGATTGGCGATTCTATTTTCGCATCGCTGGGGATACTTATCAGATCCTCACGATAATCAAGCATCCTCGATAGTCGATCCTTGCGGCGTAGCGCCGTTTGCTGGCGGTATGTGCTTTTGATCGAGACCCATACTCAACCGAGTACTAGATTCCTTGTTCTCGTCATAGCTCACTGCAAGACTATTCTTGAGGATTTCAATGCGCCCAATTGTTTTCATCGCCCTCGCCTCACCACTCCTCTTCACCTCTTGCGCGCCGAGCGGTGTTTCAAGGCGCGAGCGAGAACCGAATCGCGCGGAATACGCACACCGTTTCTATACATGCTCCGCGCAGATCGATTCCGTCCTCAGTGACTCCGCCTTCACCCACGCATTCATCGGCATCAAAGTAGTCTCCGTGCGATCGGGCGAGGAGTTGTACGAACTGAACTCGGAGAAGCTCTTCCGGCCTGCCTCGAACATCAAGCTGTTCACGGCGGCGGCAGCGCTCGCACTGCTCGGCGGTGATTTTGA
>Ga0315284_10014272_pt1 | contig 11314 bp, 6 predicted proteins | sample YL17G09_16_MG_FD_203696 | JGI IMG/M metagenome (GOLD analysis project Ga0315284, IMG submission 203696) | Sediment microbial communities from Yellowstone Lake, YNP, Wyoming, USA - YL17G09_16 | ecosystem: Environmental > Aquatic > Freshwater > Lake > Sediment | place: USA: Wyoming | collected...
TCGCCCCCGAACAGGGCTGGGACGTCCAAACGATGCTTACGCACCTGTCGCTAAAGGCCGGGCTTCCCGCCGACGCCTGGAAAAATGGCGCAAGTTTTCTCACCTTCCAGGCAGAAGTTTTTGGTGAAGAGAAATGACGTCAACCAGTCACGTCTCTGCTGAATCTTCACGCCTCGCGGTTGTCGCTCGTGGTTTTGTCATACTTGCTTATGGTCTGTTTTCGATTTCCGCCCAGACACTTATTTTCAGAGAGTTCATAACCTCTTTCGAAAGCAACGATATCACTATCGGCATATTTTTCGGTTGCTGGTTTCTCTGGATTGCCCTCGGCGCGATGCTCGTCAACAAAAGCAAACGGCTCGCTGACCTGCTGCTGGCCAATATCGAGATATTATATCTGGCCTATCTGCCCGCCCTTGTCCTTCAGGCAATCCTGATTATCCATATTCGTCACATTGCCGGCATCGCCCCATATACCCTTTTGCCCATTCCCACCGCCTTGCTCCTGGGCGTTTTGGTTAATGCGCCGGTAAGTTTGATTACCGGCTTACTCTTTCCCCTTACCTGCCGGTGGGTCAATCTCGAAACAACGCCCGCCGTCTCAAGAGTTTATCTTCTCGAATCATTAGGCAGCTTCATTGGCGGCCTTGGCACAACGTTGCTGCTCGCCCGCGGTGCAAGCTCCGCGAAAATCTTCCTTCTGCTCGCGTTTGTTCTTTCGCTTGCGGTTCTGCCATCGTTGTTTGTGGTTTCACGACTCAATCGCAAAATAACTATACCGGTTGTCTTTCTATTGGTTCTTTTCTTCGGTTTTACTGTGGTGTATAGTGCTGATAAGCCGCTTGCAGATTTTATCCGCACGTCAAAGTGGTCCCGACTGCTGCCAACTGATTCCCTCACCGGCTCATTTCAGACCGCCCAGGCCGAATACCTTTATGGTCGCTATCAAGGCCAATGGGTCGCCGTCCGCGAAGGCAGCGTCGTCGAGGCGATTCCCGACCCGACATCAGCCGGCAGGATTATCGCACTTACCCTTTCTCAAAATCCGAGGAGCTCTCGCGTTCTCGTCATCAGCTATGGTTTAGGCCTTTGCCGCCAGTTCCTTCAGCTTCCGCAGATTGACCGGCTTGTCTGGGCGCATCCCGACAACGAGTACGTCAGCCGCGTTCTGCAATACGTCCCGAAAGAAATGAGTATTTCAGACCCGAGGTTTGAGGCCTTCGCGGGTGACATCCGGGCGATGCTGGCTCGGCAGGAAGAGCGGTTTGACCTTGTAATTGTCAATATGCCTGCCGCTACAAGCTCCGTGACGAATCGATATTCTACTTCGGAGTTCTATCAACAGATAAGGCGTTCATTGAATCCGGGCGGTGTTTTTGCTCAGAGTGTCCCCGGCGGCGAAAACATTATGGGCACCGAGCTTGTTACTATCGGCGCCTCAACAAAACTCACGCTTACGCAGGTCTTCCCGAATTTGGCCCTTGCCCCGGGCGACACCACCTGGTTTATCGCTTCCGATACCAATAATCTCACAGGCGACCCCGGCACACTTCGAGACAGGTTTGCCGGCGTTCCAAAAGCCGCTGAAGTCTATCCGCCGAATGGCCTGTTGAGTATCTACCTGCCCGACCGTGCCGCAAAGGCCATCGATGCCTACAACGCCGCCGACCTGCCCGCCGAGCATCTTCTCAATCGCGATTCGAGGCCGCTTGCTAATTTGTACGGTTTGCTGCTGGCTGCCAAACAATCCGATGCCCCTGTTACTGTGCTTTTCAAGAATTTGGTTCTGGCCGGCTTTCTGGTCTTTTTGATTCCGATTCTTGTTTATGTGATTTTGCGTTTGATGCTGGTCATAAGCGCGGCCGTTGCCAACAGACCGTCAACGTTTGATTTCACGTTTCTTATGTTTTCCACGGGTACGGTCGGTATCGGCGTTGTAATTATTTTGATGTTCTTTTATCAGACCCGTTTCGGCTCGCTCTATCTGCATATCGGCGCCGTCTCGTCCTTGTATATGGCCGGCCTCGCCGCAGGCGCCGCTGTTGCCAATCGCCTGTTGAAAATAAAAAATCGTCTTGCATCTTATCCTGAAATACTTTTGACAGCCGCGCTTTTAACTCAGTGTGCGGTGCTGGCTGCCATTGCGTTTTGGCCTAACGGGGGCTGGTCGCATCCGGTATTCGCTGTCACTTTTATCGTGTGTGGCTTTTGTGCCGGCTGCTACTTCCCGATAGCAGGCGGTCTTTTGGCCAATCGGGGCTTGAATACGACTCAGGCGTCCGCCCGGCTTGAATATGCAGACCATTTCGGAGCAGCGGCAGGGGGGTTATTTGCCGGGCTTATGCTTGTGCCGGTCCTGGGGACTAAATTAGCGCTGTTTCTATTCGTATTGTTCATCCTGGCCAATCTGGCAGGGACAACGTTGAGAATATATTGTCCCGCGAAAGTTACCGCCTTACCGGTTTTTGCCGCAACCGGCTATTGGCTTTTTGGAATCGCACTAACACTTGTCTTCTGTTCAAACCTGTTGGCAATTGCCGGTCGCCGGCTGGCTCCTTCACTTACAGCGAACACGGCGAAGGCGCTTGCCGGCTCGCTTCGCATCGAGCCGGTAACTGCCGCGATGCCCAATACCGGCAAAACCGCAAACTACTTCAGGGCCTACGATGCCAACGACAAGCTCGCCGGCTTCATATTCAGCTCCCTTGACCTTGCCCCGAATGTCCGGGGCTTCGGCGGAAAAATAAATATCGCTGTCTTCGCCGACGCCAACGGCAAACTCCTCGACTTCCACATCATCCGCTCAAATGAAACCCCCGCCTATCTCGATATGCTCACAAACTGGCTGCCTTCTCTCAAAAGCCGCCCCATCTTCGCCGCTCAACCCTTCGCAAATGTCGATGCTGTAACCGGCGCAACCGTCAGCTCCAAAGCAATCCTTAAATCTCTCGCCGAATCCGGCAGTGCCTTTGCAACTAATGTGCTTGGCCAAACCAGCTCGCAAAAACCAAGTCCTGCCAGTCAATCTGCCTGGCTGCCCGATGCACAGGGGACGTATCTTTTGATTGCTGTTCTGCTTACTTTGTTCGTCATATATCTCGGCGACTTCTGGAGCCGATTGCTTGTCCTCGTTTTCAACGTCTTCGTCGGCGGCATTTTCTTCAACGCCCAGTTCTCTGCCGAACAGGTTGCGTCATTGCTGTCGCTCGCTATTCCCCTTGCCGTTCCAACAGGCGTCTTTATCCTGACAATTGGCGCACCATTGTTGGCCCTGTTTTTCGGCAATATCTATTGTGGGTATCTTTGTCCCTTTGGCGCCCTGCAGGAGTTAGTTGGCTACCTCTTACCTGTCCGCTTCAAACCATCCGTCTCAATCGAGCAGATGCGCAAGGCCAGATTCGTCAAGTTCATCATCCTGTTTGTAATCATCACCGGTTTTTTCCTGTCCCGAAATCACGATACGCTTTCTGTTGACCCATTGATTAAGGCATTCAATTTCAGACATCCCGGCAGGTTACTGCCGGTCGTTGTCGCCGTTGTATTTGTTGGCTCGCTTTTCTATTCGCGTTTCTGGTGCCGGTATTTGTGTCCGGCGGGGGCGTTTCTCTCTTTATTCAACAAGGTTGCCGTTCTTCGCCGTTATTTACCTGCCAAACACTATGCCAATTGCGAATATGGGTTGAGTTACAATGACAAACTCGATTGCATATTCTGCGATAAATGCCGCTACGAAAGAAAACCCGTGGTGCCCGTTGCCAAACCAGTCGCCGGTTTCGGCTCTCGTTATTTATTCCCAGCCGTGCTTGTTATTGCCATCGGTATTGCCGCGTTGTCCGTCAGGAGTTTGGTCAGCGAATTACCCGCTTCGGCCAGTGCCTCCGCGGCCGTATCTTCAGCGGGCCAACCCAGAAACGTTGATTTGCAGCAAATCAGAAAGATGATTCGCGAAAACAAGCTCTCCGACCACGAAGCCGACTTCTATAAAAAAGCGGACTCACAATAAAATCATGGAAACCTCTATAGTGACCTGAAATTTGTTTTCTTGAAGGGCAGTTCTGAGTTATAATAAACTGTGAGAATCGATTTACAGGAGAATCGACAGTGCCCAATAAACTCACGATGCTCTTTTCGTTAATCAAGCAGCCCTTTGCTAAATGCCTAACTTGGTTAAAAACTAAAATAGACGAAGCAAAGGAAGTAATGGTAGACGAAGAATACCAAATCGGCAGAAGATTCTACAAAAAACGAGATTATAATCGTGCCTTTCGGCAATTCCTAAGAGCTGCCGAAAAGGGACACACAGAAGCCCAGTGTACAATCGGCGTTATGTATGCTGCAGGACATGGTGTCGCAAAGAATTACAATGAGGCATTTAATTGTTGCAAAAAGGCGGCCGAGGGGGGTGATGCATTAGCTCAGTCGTTGCTTGGCAAAATGTATGACGAAGGAAAAGGTGTTTTGCAGGACTACAACGAAGCCATCAAGTGGTTAACGAAATCCGCCAATCAAGGTCAAACAAGTGCTCAGTGCAACCTCGGCTTGATGTATGCCAAAGGTGAAGGTGTTCTACGGGATTACAAAGAGGCCTTAAAATGGTTCTCCAAAGCTGCTGAAAAGGGAGAATCAGATGCCCAGTATAACCTTGGCCTAATGTATTATTACGGTAGAGGCGTCCCCCAAGATTACAACGAGGCCTTCAATCTGATAAAAAAAGCTGCTGAGCAGGGAGATGCATTAGCCCAGTGCATACTCGGTAATTTGTACTGCGACGGCCATGGTATCCTACAAAATTACACCGAAGCTCTTAAATGGTGGGAAAAGGCCTCAGAAAAAGGAGACACAAATGCCCGATGTAATATTGGGCTAAGATATTATGAAGGCGAAGGTGTTACCAAGAATTATGTCGAGGCCTACAAATGGTTCTTGCTCGCAGACGCTGATAATAAGGATGTTGCAGAAATTAAAGAAGAACTTTCCACCAAGATGACGCCTTCACAGATTGCTGAGGCCGAAAAACTCGCAAAAGAATTCTTCGCAAAAAGGGGAAAAGAAAAAGCCAACGACGGCAACTCTCCCAGCTTGAAATAAAAATTTCTTCGTGTCTTCCACCTCATCGGCGGATATAGCTAATCAGCCAGAGGATTAACGTCAGCACAATTGAGATAATCAGGCAGCTTGTTATTGGGAGAAACACCCGCCAGTTTTTTGAGCCGAGATGCAAATCGCCGGGCAGCTTGAATAAACCGAGTTGGCCTAACAGCATTATCCCCAGCCCCATCAAAACGATGGTTGCCCCGATGGCGATTAAAAGTTTCCCGATTTGTTGCGGCCCAAAATCCACCGATTCCCCCCGTTCTCTTACTCAACTGCTCTGCTGCTCAAATGCACCTGCTCTATTTTTTCGGGCAAGGCCCGAAAAATCGGGGCGACAGGACTCGAACCTGCGACCCCTTGCACCCCATGCAAGTGCGCTAGCCAAACTGCGCCACGCCCCGATGAAAGTATTTTAACATCGGTTTTTCGACTCTACAAGACTTTTCCCATTGCGAAGGGGGGTTATGCAATTGCTGCGACCGGGATGATAAGGCCCAGCAACTCGTCGGTGGTGTAGGATTTGGCGAGGTCTATCGGCAGGATGCAGCCGTGGTTATGGTCCGTTGCGAGAATGACGAGGTTGCTGCCCGCCCGGCAGCAGCCGCTTTCCTGACTCTGGTGGCCGAGAACAAAGATTTTGGCGTCGAGCGTCTCCGCCATTTTGTCCAACAACGGCTGGCTGTGGCTTCTGCCCCAGGTCAGCAGATATGCCGAACCTGGTTTGACAATGTCGTTGATTCTGAGCTGCCTGTTGAGGATTCGATGGTCAAATTTAGCCGCATGGCGATCCGCCGGCAGGGAGTGCGAGATGAATATCCCATTGGGACACCGGACGGCAAGGGGCTGAGAGAACAAAAACTGTTTTATCGCCAGCTTGATACCTTCGCTGGCGTGAACGAATTCCCTGTCTAAGGCAGACCGCATCGCCACGTTCATCTCTTTGCCGTTCTTCATAACCTGGGTGTTATTGATGAAGGCGGTGTCGTGGTTGCCCATTATGATATGCACACGGTCTGGAAACTGCACCTTGTAGTCAATCGCATTGAACAGCAGCTTATACGACAGGCATCCACCTTCCTCGTCTTCGGGGCCGCCGTGTATGATTTCCTGAAGGATTACGTGTGTGTGCTGGTTATGCTCAAGGTCGGCGAAGGCGACAATCCGCTCGAAATTCCGGCGATGCCCGTGGAGGTCGCCGGTTATGACAACTGACCCGTGCGAAGGCAGACACACCACGTTGTCCTGCCTGAATTTGTCTTTGTGGTTGGCCTTCAGGCCCTTGTTTAGCAGCTCGGTTATTTTGTTGGACATCTTTCAAGTCCGCACACTGACACGACGGCTTCTTGCAGTAAGCTTTTATTGAAGGATAGCTTTGCGGCGTTGCTCTGTCAAGACTTATTGGGAATTGGTCTTCGGCTTGCCGCTTAGTATGCTGTGTATCATCAAATCCAGGCGGGATATGACGGTCGTCATATCGGTGGGCCGGTCTGCAGGGTCTTCTTCGACACAATCCATCACTAAGTTGGAGATACCTATGGGTATCTGTGTCCTTATTTCATTGGGCGGGCGAACCTGTTCTTTCACGGGCAGCCCGAAGGGGTCTTTTTTCGGTATAAGAGTTGGGACGGTCTTGCCGGTAATCGCCCAGTACATCGTTGCCCCGAGGTTGAATATATCGGTCTTGGGACCTAACGGCTTGCGTCTGACCTGCTCCGGCGCAATGTAGTCGGGCGTTCCCTGAATGCGCCGTTTGGTCGTCCCTATCCTGCAGCCCTGGCCCAGGTCGATGATTTTGATGGCTCCCGCTTTGCTCAGGAGAATGTTGTTTGGCTTTATGTCGCAATGGACCAGCCCGCACTGATGCATCGCGTTAAGACCCGTCGCCACCATTCTGAATACCAGCAGCACGTCGAGCAAGCTTAGCGCCGGCCCGTCCTCCAGCGATTGGGCGTCGAAGTATTCCATCGAAAGCAGCATCTCTCTCGTCCTGAACATATTGCGAAGCTTCTTGAGCTTGTAGCACTTGCGAATGTATGGGTGGTCTACTCTACGGGCTATTTTGTATTCGGTCTCGACCTGTTCGAAAATGCGGGTGTCTTCGGGCCTTTCAAGAATTACACGCTTTAATGCTATCTCCCTGCCGTCCGAATCGTCTGTGGCAAGATATATCGTGGTCCGCGCACCGACGCCGATGCGTTTCTTGATAGTGAACCCGCCGATATCAAGTATGTCTCTTGCCATATTTTTTAGACCAATGAAAAACTTAGCCTCCTCCGCCAATAATCCGACCGCTTAATACTGTTTAAATATCGGCACTGGTTCAGATTGGCTAAACCTTGAAAGCTCTACAATATACAATGTTTTCGGTTTTTTGTCCAGTGGCTTGCCTGTTTTGCCGCCATTTTTCGTTAAATTTTGCACAAATCAGCTTAACTGCTTGCCAATCCGGGCGGATAGATTTATACTGTATGTTTTAGGTTTTTCCCCGATAGCTCAATCGGTAGAGCGAGCGGCTGTTAACCGCTAGGTTGCTGGTTCGATTCCAGCTCGGGGAGATCAGAAAAATTCCGTCCTTCCGGGCGGAATCTTTTTTATGAGTCGAACCACCATTTTTTACCTCCTCATCGGAATTACTGTCGGTATAGGCCGACGTATTGCAAATCGACCCCGCGAAGCGTATAAACTACGCCAGTATGACTGCGGATGTGAAGAAACGGGTTGACCAGTTGCGTGCCGAGATACGAAGGCACGATTACCTCTATTACGTCCTCAGTCAGCCGCAAATAACCGACCAGCAATACGACAAGTTTTTCGCCGAGCTAAAGGCGATTGAGGAGCAACACCCGGATCTTATCACGCCTGACTCGCCTACCCAGCGGGTATCGGAAAGGCCGCTTGAAGGATTCGCCACCGTTCATCACGCAATCCCTATGCTCAGTATTGATAATACCTACAGCCCAGAGGAATTGCGTGCGTTCGATGAGCGTGTGGCCAAAGGCCTTGGCAGCAGGGATTATGATTACGTCGTCGAATTGAAAATCGATGGTCTCGCTGTAAGTTTGCGATACGAAAAAGGAGTCCTGGTGTTTGGCGCTACAAGAGGCGACGGCACAAAAGGAGACGATGTTACGCACAATATCAGGACGATAAAAGCGATTCCGCTGCGACTGACGGGCGATGCGCCTGATGTCCTTGAAGTTCGCGGCGAGGTATATATGCCCACAAAGTCATTCGTAGGCCTCAATAAGCAGCGAGAAAAAGAAGGCGAGTTGCTATTTGCCAATCCCCGTAATGCTGCTGCCGGCTCATTAAAACTGCTCGATTCGAAAATCACCGCCCAGAGAAACCTGTCATTTTTCGCATATGCTATCGGCGAGGTTTCAAAGCCGTTGGCAAAAGACCATTATGAAGCGTTGCAGGTCTTCAAAAAACTTGGTCTGCCCATAAACCCGCATATCAAAAAAGCCAAAAATATCGATGAGGTCATCGAGATTTGTAATAGCTGGGACGACAGGCGAGAAAAACTTGAGTATCAAATCGATGGTATGGTGGTCAAAGTCAATAACCTTGCTCAGCGGGAGATTCTTGGTTCCAGTAGTCGTTCGCCGCGATGGTGCATAAGCTATAAATTCGCCGCTGAGCAGGCCGAAACCATCGTCGAGTCAATCGATGTCCAGGTCGGCAAGGGCGGCACATTGACCCCCGTCGCCAATCTGACGCCCGTATTGTTAGCAGGCACAACCGTCAGAAGGGCAACCCTGCATAACTTCGACCAGATTAATCGCTTAGACGTCCGCGAAGGCGACACAGTCATTATTGAAAAAGCGGGCGAAATCATCCCCCAGGTCGTCGAAGTCAAAAAAGAACGCAGGCCTGCTCACACTGTTTCTTTTAAACCTCCGAAGAAGTGCCCCAACTGTGGCGGCGAAGTAAAAAAAGATGAAGCGGGTGTTTTCCTGCGTTGCGTCAATCCGCATTGCCTTGGACAGTTGAAGCAGCGATTGCGTTTCTTCGCCGGCAGGGGACAAATGGATATCGAAAACCTCGGTGAGGCGTTGATTGACCAGTTGGTTGATGCCGGCTTGGTCAAAAATGTCGCCGACATATACAAACTGCAAAAAGATGACCTCCTCAAATTGGAGCGAATGGCCGACAAAAGCGCACAAAATGTCATCGACTCGATAGAAGCGAGCAAAACTCGGCCCCTCTGGCGACTCGTCGCGGGACTTGGCATTAGACATATTGGCGTGCAGACCGCACAGGATTTAGCCGAACACTTTGGCTTGCTCAATGCAATTATAAACGCTACTCAGGCCGAGCTTGATGCGATAGAGCAAATCGGAGAAAAGGTCGCCCAGAGCATCTATGAATTTTTCCATAACGAAAGGAATGTCACCGTCATAAAAGAACTTTTGGCGGCGGGCGTTAAGCCGGAACTGCCCGAAAAGGCCAAAGCAAAAGGCAAACTCGCCGGCAAAACCATTGTTGTTACCGGCACACTGCAAAATTTCAGCAGGCAGCAAATCGAAGAAGCAATCAGAAACGCAGGCGGCAAAACAAGCTCCAGCGTCAGCAAAACTACCGACTTTGTCCTCGCCGGCGATAATCCCGGCACCAAACTCGACAAGGCCCGCCAACTCGGCGTCAAAGTCATCAGCGAAAAAGAATTTATGGAAATGATGTGACTACCGACCAGAAGTTTATGCGAATGGCGTTGCAACTCGCCCGCCGTGGCCTCGGCTCTGTCGAGCCGAATCCCGCGGTAGGGGCGGTCATTGTCAAAAATGGTCGGATTATCGGCAGGGGGTGGCATAAAAAATTCGGCGGCCCACATGCCGAGATCAACGCTCTTGAGGATTGCAGAAAGCAGGGGGGTAATCCAAAAGGGGCGACGATGTTCGTTACACTTGAGCCGTGTTGTCACTTCGGCAAGACAGGCCCCTGCACCGATGCCCTTATTGAAGCGAAATTAAAAAAGGTCGTCGTTGCGACGATTGACCCATCTGAACACGCTAATGGCAGGGGCGTTCGAAAGCTGCGAAAAGCTGGAATTATGGTCGATGTGGGTCTGTGCTATGGCGAGGCGAGGTTGCTTAACGCACCATTTATAAAATTCGCCGCGACTGGCAAGTGCTGGGTAACGCTCAAATGGGCACAGTCAATCGACGGCAAACTCGCTTGGGCGGTTACGGGCGCTAAACGCAAATGGATAAGCTGCGAAGACAGCAGAAAAGATGCCCACGAATTGCGAAGACAAGTTGGCGCAATATTGGTCGGCATCAATACCGTATTAAAAGATGACCCGCTTTTAACGCCCAGGCCGAGCCGCGGCAAAAAACCGATACGAGTTGTCCTCGATAGTCATCTTCGCATTCCTCTCAATAGTCAACTGCTTGCAACGGCCAAAGATGTCCCTGTCCTCATTGTGGCGAACGAGAAGGTTATTAAAACCAAAAAGGCGAAACAAATCAGGCGGACGGGCGCTGAACTGCTCGGTTCAAATTCGAACCTGAAATTTTTGCTCAGACACCTGAGCAAACGCGGCATTCAGCGATTGCTTGTCGAAGGCGGCCCGACGGTCCTCGGCTCATTTTTAAAAGGAAATCTCGCCGATGAAATCATCGTATATGTCGCACCGAAAATTTTAGCCGACAAAGGCGCCGCGGATATATCAGAGAGTTTGTCTGATGTGCAGTTGCGATGCGCAAACGTAAAATATATCAGCGGCGACATAAAAATAAACGGACTGACGATAAACGGTATAAAAGCGGCAGGAATCTCACTCGTCTCGGCGTAGGTGGGATGAAAGCCGGTTTAATATCAAACGGTCCGAACCTTCAGTCGGGTTCAGTTTTGAGAAACGTGCCGAGCCGTAGCCGGAAAGGGTAAACTATGAAAAAAATCGAAGTGTTCGGCCTGCAAACAATCCCGAAAATCAAACAGGGCGACAACCTCGCTGAAATAGTCAATAACTGCGCTGAGCAGGAAATCGGCGGATTGCAAAAAAAGGACATAGTAGTGCTGACCAGCAAAATCGTCTCCAAAGCACAGGGACGGACGCTCAGGATGGCCGACGTTGTGCCCGGCGACGAGGCCCTTTATATATCGAAAAAAACCGGCAAGGACGCCCAGTGGCTGCAAATGATTTCCGACCAGGGCGATGAGATTCTCGCGATTGTGCCCTTAAAGGGCGTAGTCGCAAATCAAATTTTCGGGGCAT
>Ga0315284_10014273_pt1 | contig 11314 bp, 8 predicted proteins | sample YL17G09_16_MG_FD_203696 | JGI IMG/M metagenome (GOLD analysis project Ga0315284, IMG submission 203696) | Sediment microbial communities from Yellowstone Lake, YNP, Wyoming, USA - YL17G09_16 | ecosystem: Environmental > Aquatic > Freshwater > Lake > Sediment | place: USA: Wyoming | collected...
AACTTCTGCGCAATGCCGGTATTAGGATGTTCGACGACTGGGCCGCGAACTTCGGCAGCGTTGCTATCGATTGGGAACTCGGCCCCGATGGAAGGACCTATAAGCAAAAACTCTCATTCTCTCAGTGGACGAATCTGCCCACACTCAGCAATATGTTTCGGACTTTTGCCGATGTCGTAACGACGGGGGATGCCGACCTTCCAATTCCTAAACTGAAAAATGAGGGGCCTACGATCATTGAGTTGCCGATGACGGAGGAGGCCAGGCGTTATTTTGAAATGTTCACGGAGCGAGCCAGGGCTCTGGAGGGCGGTCAAGTAGATAAGAAGGTAGACAACTGGTTGAAACTTACCGGAGACGCCAAGAGGGCGTCTCTTGATCTCCGGACCTTGGACCCGGGCGCCCTGGATATTCCTGAATCCAAACTCAATGTTGCTGTCCGGCACATCGCCGAGTACTATCACCAGTACGGCGAAACTCTACGAACGCAGGTGGTCTTTACCGAACTTAAAAAGTTCGCTAACGGGAACCTCATATACGCGGAAGTAAAGAAAAAACTCGTGGATCTTGGGGTCAAACCAGAAGAGATCGCCATCATCCACGACTATGAACGCGAGGACTATCCCAAGCTTTATGAGGATATGAACAAAGGGAAAATCCGAATCCTTCTGACGACCAGAAAGACCGCAGAAGGCGCCAATATGCAGGAGCGTTTAGGGAAACTCTATCATCTGGATGCCGCGTGGACTCCCAAGGATATGGAACAGCGCGAGGGCAGGATGATCCGGCAAGGGAACCTGCATTTTGAGTGGGACGAACCGGTAGAGGTTGTTCAGTACATCACCAAAAACTCCTACGACAGTGTTCTTTTTAAGGTCTTGAGGCGCAAGGCCAACTTCATACGGGCTTACCTGAAGGGCGATACCAATGTCCGCAGCGCCAATGATCCATCCGGGAGAGTAGTCCTGAATTACGAGCTCATATCCATCTTGGCGTCCGGAAACCCCGATGCCCTGGAAAAGATCCAGCTCGAGAATGGTATCGCCGATCTTGAAGGAGAACGAACGGGATACCTCAGAAATCTCAGACACATGAAGAACGGCATCGAGGAGGGTAAGGCTGCGATCGCTCGGCTCTCCGCGGAATTGGTTGGCTGGCGCAAAGTGTTGGAAACCTACCTTGCCAATCGGGAACCGTTCTTGCTCAACATTGATGGCACTGATTTCATGGATCCTGATGCCGCAGTTGATCATGTGCGCAAGATGAAGGAATCCGGTCGCCCGAATCCGGAGATCGAGAAGTTGCAAAAGGCAGGAAAGGAAATACCCGCCGACATGGCGTTGACCGTTCCCTATCAGCCAAAGATCGGTGGGCGTTACTTCCCGACCGATATTGCCATCGGGAAGATTAACTTTGAGGGTGATCCCGATAATCGCAAGATTGTCTTTACTACTACGATCTCCGGTGAGATTTACACAGAGAGAGACAAGGCTACCCAGGCGCTGAAGGAACTCATCAAGCGGAATGATCCAGGAGGCGAGGGCAAATTCACCACGGATATCACGCTTTATAATGTTCCGGTTCATATCAAGGTTCATAGATGCGTCACAGGTTGGGATGAAGCCCGGAAGCCCGTATTCGCCATTGCCGTATCCTACAACATCGCAGACATTGAAACCTTCCTCACCACGGATGTTGAGGCCATCCTTGGCAGCACCGAACACAAATTCCGAAACATCGGCGATCGCGTTTCGGAGGGTGAAGAATCCATCCGCGGCCGAGTCAAAGATCTCGGTAACATGGAAGTCGAAGTTCTAAAACCATGGGACGGCGATTCCGAACTCGATCTCAAGCGCCGCGCTCTCCATGAGATAGATCGGAAGCTCGGCATTACGGATCATGACAGGCCCCAGGATGAGGATGCCGAGGATATCGATGAAACCGAACTGGAGGAGGAAGAACCAACCGACGATCCGGAAGAATACAGCAACCGCTTCTATTCCCTGATGGATCCGTATAGTCACATTCCCCGGCAAACCTCGGATTCTGGCCAGAGAGAAGAAAAGTATCCTCAGGGAACCAGAGAGACACCCACTGGCGATGTCTTTCCGGAGATTTCCCAATCCGAGGATCAGGGAGAAGATCGGTCCGAGGGTCGAGAGATTCAGGAGGCGCGGCGCCGGATAGAATTCCCAGAGCTCGAGCGCGATGAGAAGATGGGCCCGGCCTTTATGTTTGAGGCGGAAGCGACCGCCGAAATCGTTGCGGCCCTCGATGCGGGAAAACTGCCAGATAGCTTCAGGGAAAAACTGCAGTTGAACGGTCGGACCATGGCAACGGTAATCCAGGTCGCGATGATCAAGAAAGGTCGATACGAGATCAGCGATGGCTCCAGCATCCTCTCGGTCTACGCCAACGAAAATGGCGGTCTGGAAGTCTGGGATCCAACCGGCTATGGGAGGATCGAAATACCCGAACTGATCTGGATGATCGAGCAGATTACCAAGAATCCCCTTGGACTGACCCGTAAGCTTCGGCGCGCGATCGGACACTTTGTCCCAGATGGCAAGGGGGGCTATGTCGAGGTTCGGCCGGAGCTGTTCTTCGACATGAAGGATCACGAAGTCTTGGCGCGAACGATAGCCCATGAGCTCGGGCATGCCATTGATTTCCAGCCGGATTTCGATATGTCCCGGGGGAATCTGCTCGGTAGGATCATGTCGCTTCACAAATATTTGAGGCATACCCATGGCGAATTGAAGGGATTGAGCAACAGGGAATTCAAGAAGGATCTGCGTAAACTCAGCGATTTCTGGCGCCCCTGGGAACCCGAGAAGGCCTCGGACAGTTTCAAGAAATATCGCAACTCAGCGGCCGAACTCTATGCCGACTTCATCAGTGCTATTCTCCTCTCCCCGGGCACGGCTGAGGCTACGGCACCAACCTTCTATCGAGCATTCCACCGCAAGTTGGATCTCAAGCCAGAGGTTAAGGAGGAGTACTTCAAACTCCGGTTGATGCTACAGGGGACCCAAGAGGAGATGCTGGATCACCGGCTGCAGCGCTTGGGAACCATGCTGAAGACGGCCGAAGAAATGAATGTCGCCATCTCTCTCGAAGGGCAACTCAAATCTCGACATTGGGCGGAATTCCGGGAGGACTACGATGACATGCGCTGGCTGATCAAACAGCGGGCACGAAAGGCGATACGCGCTGGCGTTCTCTCATGGGATGACGCAGCCAATCCACTCGCTCAGTGGGATGAATTCCCCCTCAAAGTGCGTACTGATATGTACCGACATGCCGAGAAGGTCAGGAACAAAGTAATTGAACCTTTGAAAAAATTAGGGCTCGATTTCCACGACCTCGGTGGATACATCCAGCTCAATCGTTCCGCTACTGAGCGTCTGAATATGGCCAACCCGATCTTTGGTCCCGGCAAATATGCAGTCGGCACCCTTGAACATCTGCGCGAAGTGATCGGCGAGGAGAAATATCTGGCCCTCGAGAATGCGTCTCGGATCTATCACGATATCCGTTGGCCCTGGGTGGAAGAGGGTCTGAGGTCCGGGATCTATTCGCAAGAGATGGTTGATAAAAAGTTTCTGCCCAACAAATACACATATGGCAAATTTACCCCCCTTGAGCACTTGGACGCATATGTCTCGCCGACGGTAAAGAGCCAGATCGGCTACGCTGGCCCGATCGCCAATACCTTCATTGAAACCTTCAAGATGGACATGGCGTTGATCCGACTGGTTGCACTGAACGATGCCAAGACTTCATCGCTGGATTTTCTCGGAGAGTTCTATCCGAAGGAGGTTATCCGGGCGCGTATTACCAGGCAGGACGGCAAGGGCTTGAAGGAGTTCGAGAAGTCGCCGCGAGGCTATGATCTCGTGGAAGTGATGAAAAACGGAGAGACCGTCGGATATCATGTGGACAAGTACATCGCTGAGTCTCTAAATACGGTCAGTGCGGACGCCGCCCGGGGCCTTAGCGCGTATGCCGAACTCTTCAAGAGGAAATTCTATTGGCCGCTCGTCATCCTGTACAATATCGGCTTTTCGAGTTGGGCTAACCCCGTGATGGACTTCCTCACGAACTGGAGGAAGTTGCCTCTCAAAAGGACGTTGTTCCTCGGGGATCTCTTCCAGCTGGTCGGAGGCTACGCGCGAGCGGTACCGCATGTCTGGAATTCCATGGTCCGCGGCCGAGAGGACGAAGCGGTAAAGGAATTGATCGATAGCTACTCATTCTCCATCCCTCTCAGTGATGTCGTTTTGGATGAGATGGACAGTCTCAATCTGATCTTCAAGAAGACTGGACTGATCGGCGATATCGGGAAGATTCATAGGGGTGTGGGTGCCAAGGTTTACAACGCCCTCCATGCGATCAACAAGTTCATGTCTGGGGTTTTGGAGTTCGGCGAAATGACCCAAAAACTTGCCGGCCGTATGATTCGTAAGGACGCCGGCGAGACGGGAAAAAAATTGGCATTCAATGTCCGAAACTTTACATCGACTCCTAATTTCGAGGTCAAAGGACACAAGACCCGGACAAGCGATTCCTGGTTTCCTTTCTCAAATATCATCAAGGAGGGTTGGAAATCCGAATATCTGGCCATGACAGAACCCGGGACCAAAGGCGGATATTGGCTCCGAACCGCGAAGTTGCTTGGCCTCAGTCTTCTTACTACCGCTGCGGAGATCGGTTTGTTCGGTGATGACCTTAAAAAGTTCTATGCATCGATCACCCGATATATCAAAAACAATCACTTCTGCCTCGGCTGGGGCCCCCCTGATGAACAGGGTCGCGTCACCGTTTTCACCCTGCCAAAGGATCCGGTAACAAGGTTGCTCAGCGGAATAATGAGGGAGATGATATTGGCGGCAGTGGCAAAGGATCCCAGTCAGATTGCCAACATATTCCCCTTCCTGTTTGCCCAAACGCCGTCGCTAACTCCTTTGGCGAAAATTCCAGCCGTCAATGCCGCGTGGTTTGTGCTTGGTATCAATTACCCCGATTTCTTCCGCATGACTCCCATGCTGCCGGAAACAATTGCCAGGGCTGGAGGCCTCACTGCGGCCAAACGCATGCTTCAGTGGAGCATGAGTGAGATTGGTCTTGGTCAATACACCACCTGGGATCCCGATAAGCAGACTTTCTATCAATGGTGGGTTCAGGTCGATCCAACCGTTGGAAAACTTTTAGGCAGGATGTTCCGGGTAACTAATTACGGGATTACCGAACGCATGCGCGGCGAATTGAATGCGGTTGAGAAGGAGCGCTCCGTCCAAGGTGTAGAACGGCGGGAGATGCCGGGAGTGGCGAGGTTCTACGAGATGAATTATAAGGCCACCATGGCCAACACGCTGCTGAAGGATGCGATGGCCAAGGGAATGACCTACAAGGATGCCATTCAGGAATATCCCGAGGCCGTCGGGTATCGTGGACTTGCCTCCACAATTCAACGCATAGCGCGCGTGCAAAAACAGTTGAATGCGGTCGAGGCTGACAAATCCCTGACTCCCGGGCAAAAAGAGAGTAAGATGGCGGCCCTTAGAAATGCGATGGAGGTCATTGCAAATCGGGCTGTTGCAATTGTTGAGAATCAAGGGAAGGCGCCTGCCCTGGCTGAGCCGCCGAGTCAATATCCAGGTCTTCTGCCTCCTCCCGGGGCAATAAGGAATTTACCGAATTTACCGGAACCCCCACGGTAAATCTCCGGTCATTTGCGGGGACGGAGAATATCCATGGGACCTACAGAGTGGACTGCTGTCATGGGCGCCGGCGTAACATTGGTTGGTTTCGGTGTTTCCTGGGGCGTGCTGCGCACGATCATCAAGAATCACTCTGGCCAACTGAACACAACAGCCAAGAATGTCGTGACCCTCGAAACCAAATTTATCGCTTGCCAACTAAGGTCGGCAGGGGTGGGGGCTCAGGCGAATGAAATGCTGGCCAATCTTTCCCGCGGGTTGGGCGAATATAAGGAAGAACGCAAGGAACTGTCTAAGGAGTTGCAGACGCATCGAGAGGAAGTGATAGGGCGTCTCGCCACCCTGGAAGCCCTTATACGCAATGGCGGGCAATGATGGATATCATTGAAGTTCCCCGTTGTAGAAATAAATGGGTGATGTCCGGGGATTCGGGAGTAGTCAAGCCTAACCGAATCAAGCCGATCCTGGGCGCCGTGATTCATCATACCGCGACCTTCTCCGATCAATCCTGCATAAACTGGTTCACCAGTCCGCAGAACAAAGATTCATCCGCCCACTATCTTGTGGGCCTTACGGGAAAAGTCTGGCAGTTCGTCCGTGAGGACGAGCGGGCGTGGCATGCCGGCAGGTCGAGCCTAGAGATCAATGGAACGGTCTATTCCTCCTGGAATGAGTTCTCGCTGGGCTACGAACTCACCGGCAACGGGAATCTGAAGCCTTACACCGATGCCCAGTATGAATCCCTGGGTTGGTTACTTGCTCAGGCGGCTCTAAAATTCAACATCTCTAAGGAATTTGTCGTCGGGCACCAGCAAATCTGTCCTTTGAGGAAGACGGATCCCGGGCCATTGTTCGACTGGACAAGGTTGTTCCCTGCGACATTGCGATAGGAGGAACTGTGAAATATACCACATGGATTTGGATAACATACCTCGCCGGCGCACTGCTTACCTTGGTTTGCAAGTGGGCCCGCTATTGCTATGAGGGCAAGAAACTGAAGAAGAGGATCTCCACCTGCACTACGGAATGGTTCTTCGAGAAGTCAGCCAATAACGGCGTGAGTTGGGCAACGACTCTCGGGGTTGTCTGGGTTGGCGGCTACCTCTATGTCGAGAGGATCACCTTCTTTGTTACCGCCACGATTCCAGTTGCTATCCCGATAGCGTTTTTGCTAGGATCCCTCATGGAGTTTTGGACTCCCAACATAACCAAATGGATATTGAGTCGCATGCCGTTTGGCAGTAAGTAGAGAAAGGAATCTCTATGTTCCTCCTGACCCTTTTCGCCAATCCTCTTTTCCGCAAAATAGCGATCATCGTCGTATGCGTCGCGTCCGTCGGCCTTGCCATTCGCTGGTACGGCAACCGTCAGTATGCCGTGGGCAAACAGGCCGGCATTGTGGAAGAGTCAAAACGCCTTCTGGAGGCAAAACAGCAGGAGTGGCAAGCAAAGGAAGTAGAAATCCAGACGCGAATCGAAGCCCTGGCCAAAGCGGAGAAGTCCCGCGCCGCGGTAGACGCCGAACTCAGAAGGATGCGCGCCTCCATGGATGAATCCTTGGCGAAGATTCAGGCCGCGAATCAGGCTCAGACTGGAGCTGCACATGAGATTATTTCTAGCATTCCTGGTGACCTTCTTGACGATAGCATCAGGCGCAAGAGCACAGAGCTCGGGCCCCCAGCTAAAACCGTTAAATGAGGACGAGAAAAGGCTGGTGCTCTGGCAACTCTATGAGTTGGAGGCCGCCCGCGTAAAGATCGCCTCATATGAAGATTGGATCGTCCGGGAAAAGGATCTCTACGAGCGAGAAAAAGTAAACTGGCAGGCTGCCATCGAGAACGAGAGGAAGGCGACAGACCTCGCGCGCGAACAAACCAAACTCGCCGAAGACAAGGCACTCCTCTACAAGCAGCTCTACGAAAGCCTTCTACCCAGGAAGCGCAGTGTCGGTTGTATTCTCGGAACAATATTCTCGCTCGGTATCTACCGCTGCAAGTGAAAGGAGGTTCCCATGGCCTACGTCATTACCGCCTTGGTCGCATTCGCGGGCGGCATCGTCCTGACAATATGGGCGGTTAAGAGCGGCCTGATAAACATCAAGTGATTTGCGGCAAGATTATAGTTGACATAAAATCCCCATTCTGTTAAGTTCCCCAAAGCGATCGGGAGGTAGGCTTAGAAGCAGCCATCCTTCAAAGAATGAATCGTGAGTCCTGGTGCAGAGATGATGACTGGGAGAATCCCGGGTTAACTGCACTCCCGTATGGACAGCATTTGGTTCGTGAGCCAACCGCACGATGATTGCCATACGGTGCGCCATGCTGGGACGGTCCCAGGTACCCGAGTGGTGAGTGGCTTCCGCTCAATCGGGTAAGAGAGGCTAGACGAAGCCATGGATTCTTTAGCGTAAAAGCACACCGATCGCTACAAATTATCGGCCCTCGCCGAAACGAATAGGTCAAGTCTTTAACGCCATTGGAGGGTACCATGCCAGAAGACCAAACAACCGCAGTTGCAATTCGCGACATCCACACGGAGATCGTAAGCGAACTCCGCGATGTGAAGAAAGCCCTTGTCGAATTCCGAGACAAGGCTCACATTCTAACTCCGTTCGCCAGAACGGATTGGGATGATGACATTTTCCCGCCTTTCCACAAGATCAGCCAGCGCGTCGCCATGATCAGTTCTGACAAGAAGGATGGCGAGGTCTACGAGCCCGAACAGGCCCAGGGCAAGCTCGCTCTCACAAAGCATGGCTTGCAGAAATTAGACCAGCTCTCCGGTATGGAGTGGCTCATGTCCACGGTGATCTGGGATCCCAAGGAGACCCTCGTCGCCCGAGGAGAAGCCGAAGCCAAGATCCGGGATTTGGACGGATCATGGAGGAACTTCAAGGACGGCCGCACAATCGATCTTCGCGACGGCGCCCCGGAGGCAGAGCGTCTCCGCAAAACCAGCCAAGCGATGCTGGAAAATGCCCGCAAGAACATCATCCAGCTCGCGGAAACAAAAGCCAAAAATCGGGTGCGCCGCGGCATCCTCGGCCTGCAGTCGAGTTTCACGAAAGCAGAACTCGATAAACCCTTCATCGTGTTCAAGTTGGTCATGAATGTCGAGCAGATCGTTGCGCGCAACCCGACCCTTCAGGTGGCCCTAGCAATGAAGGAGCTTGGCATCAGCGCCGATCTCTACCAGCAAGCTTCCAATGCCATTCGCGGCGAGATCATCGACATGCAGACTGGCGAGATTAAGCAGATCTCTCCCCCGCCTCCGGTGGCTTCTCCGATCGATGATAAGGGCCTTGGAGTTGCGGAACCGCCGGCCGCCACGATTGAGGCAACGGTCGTCAACGAGCCGGTGGACCCCGAGACCGTTGCGCGCGACAAGCGCGACAACCAGATCAAGCGTATCGATGATCTTTACAGGCAGAAACTGGATAAACCCCGGGATGACCGCAAGCCGCCGCTCTCGATCCTGACAGAAGATGAGCTCGATGATGTCGAGGTTTTCCTCAAGAAATTGAAGGATCACGCCAACTACACGCCACCGAATGTTTAACCGAAAGGATCTTGGCCATGAAGATATTGTCAACGGCCGACTGGCATTACTGTTGTGGGATGGATGAGGATATCTCTGCAAGCCTCATGCAGATTGAAAAGAAGGCGTCGGAGGTAATGCCCAATCTGATCGCGATTGCCGGCGATGTTTTTCATCGAAGTAGCGATCCGGATGGGCGCAATCCCGCCGCCGAGCACATTCAGATTCTCGCCGACATCGCTCCCGTCATCATCGTCCGCGGCAACCACGATGCCCCCGGGGATCTGCAAATTCTCTCCCGCCTGCAGGCCAAGAACAGGATCTGGGTTCATGAGGAGCCAAGCACTCTGGTTTTCAAGGAATCCAAAGATCACATCGTTGCAGTCCACACGATGCCCTGGTTCACCAAGTCCCGTTGGCTGGCGACGCATCCCTCAGAGTCCAAAGAAGCATCGGATCGGTCGGTCGGGGACCTCGCCCTCGAGTACATCCGGACGGTAGTCCTGAATACTCCGGGAATTGACGCCCATATTCTCGTCGGCCACCTATTGATCAACGGCGCCCGGGCCCAGAATCATCAGCCTCTCATCGGTCAGGGAGTAACCCTGGGGCAGTACGACCTCCCGGAGGCCGGCTTGTTCGCAGCCATTCTCGGGCATATCCACCTGAAACAGGAGTTCACGAGCCCGAGGTTCTTCTACAACGGGTCGATCGCAGCTCTGAACTACGGCGAGACACCGGACAAGTACTTCAGCGTCCTGGACACCCGCACAGGGGAGGTCGAGTGGATCAAACTCAATGCGATCGGCCGGTACCAGATCGATGTGGATTGGCCGAATGACGGCGGCTTTATGCGCTTACTGGACGATGACCATTCCTGGATCACCGGATCCCGGGTAGCCATCAACCTGAGAGTCGCCGACGGGGAGAACACGGAACAGGCCAAAGCGGTCATCTCCGAATATCTTCAGGCATTCAGCCCGTTCCAGCTCGACATACGGCCTCAACTGATCCCCAAGACCGAACTCCGCTCTCAGGACATCGCCCAGGCAAGTACCCTGCCGGACAAACTCCGATCCTACTGGAAGGCCACCACGCCTCCCGATGAGGCAGTCCAAAACGACATGATCGAAAAGCTCTCAACTCTGGAGGAGCAATGCGCCCACGAAAATTGAGAATGAAGGGAGTCGGACGCTTCACGGATGTCGAAATCGACTTTGCGTCCATCCCGGGGAACATCATCGCGATCTCGGGCCTCACCGGCCAGGGTAAGACGATGACCATCGAATCCATCTTTGCTGCCCACCACAGGAATTTCCCGAGCCGGCCGGAATCGATCTATAAATACTGCCACGGGAAGGACTCGCAGATAGAGCTCGAGTTCATCAACAAAGGCATCATCTACCGATCCCTCATCAACATAGACGCCGTGGGCGCCGAGATGGAATCCTACCTGTTCGAGGGGGATAAACCTCTAAATGATGGCAAGGCCAAGACTTTCAAGGAGGTTATCACCAGACTCTTCGGCTCTGAGTCGTTGATCCTGTCCTCCAGCTTCTCCGCGCAGAATCACAAGGGCTCATTCATCAGGCTCGCCAAGACTGATCGCAAATCCCTCTTTATCGCGATGATCAATCAGATCGTCCTCGAAAAGATCAGTGGGAAAGCCAAGAGCAACAAGGAATCCTGCGACACCGAATACTCCTCCCTCTCCACGAAACTTGAGGCCCTGAAGCAGATCCGCACCCGGACTATCCCCGACCAGGAGGCAATCAGAACAACGTTGGACTTCGCCCGGGACGAACTGATAAAGGGGGATCAGCTTCTGAGGGAACTGCAGACAAATCTCTCGATGGAGAAGGCGAAGATTGAGACTGGCGCCGGCGCCGGAGAACGTAAAAAGAGCCTCCAATCCAAGCGAAACCTTTTGTTAGAACAGATAAAAACGGCCAAAGTCAATCTGGCAGAATCTCTCAAGCTCGCCTCTTCTCTGGAAAGCCTGCGGACGGCGGCCGAAGGAATCGAAGAGGAGAAGGCCAGTCTCCAGACACTCA
>Ga0315284_10014274_pt1 | contig 11313 bp, 4 predicted proteins | sample YL17G09_16_MG_FD_203696 | JGI IMG/M metagenome (GOLD analysis project Ga0315284, IMG submission 203696) | Sediment microbial communities from Yellowstone Lake, YNP, Wyoming, USA - YL17G09_16 | ecosystem: Environmental > Aquatic > Freshwater > Lake > Sediment | place: USA: Wyoming | collected...
GGGCTTCCGAAATTGCCCGATTTGAGCACCAGCCGCAGGTCTGGCCCGCCGATTGAACGCACGGCCGGAACGCCGGGATCGAGGATGGCAGTCACCTCGACGGCGCGGATGCCGAGGGCGTCGATGGCGTCTCTTACGGTCGCCCACGGCAACGGCTGGCCGGCCCTTTTTGAGAGCGCAACTGAAATGGAAAGCCCGGTGGCAGCGGCACCGCTCCATGCGTCTGTCAGGACATCAGGCACAACCTGCATCGGTGAGATGGCTGCCGGAGGGGACTGCACTTGGGCGTCTTCGTTGACCAGCCCCGTCGGGATCTCTTCACACCGCGCGCGACTCGCCCCGCCGCCCTCCGTTCGAGCGTGGGCCAACTCTGCGCGGAGTTTTGGGCAACCGGGGTCGCCTCTGTCAGCAAAGGTGTCCGCGCCAGTTCGACCCGTGCCTTCCAGTTCTAGTTTCGCATCCTCATGCCGGAACGCCGCTCGGGCGAACGCCTAGTAACGCACCCAGCCACTCGGCGACCGGAGCGCGCTTGAGCTTGTCCCATTTGAACTGGTTGCGGTAGCTGCGCAAACAGGTATAGCAACTCGCCTGCTCATCGCACAACCGGTTCTCGCAACGGCCCATCCGCTTGTATGCGACACGCAGGACTTGGCCTAGGTTCTCGCCGATACGCTCGACATAGCCGGCGCCACCTGGGACGCGATCATAGATAACTAATTCGCCGAGCAACGTGTCGGCTCTCTGCGAACGATAAGTGCCTTCGATATCGTTCCGGGCGACGGACAGCACTTCGGCGGAAGCATTCACAATCGCCGTCTGGAACGACAGCCAGAACACCTCTTCAGTCACGAGCGGCACAAGCGGCGCCCCAGCAAAACGCAATTGCAGCGTATCCGTTTCGAACTTGAAAACCAGGTCGGTGTTTTGCAAATGGCCAGAGCAAAAGATGCCCCAAGGAGTGCGGTGCGGCTGGCGCTCCCCCGCGTCGAGGGCGCGGCCGCATTTCAAGCAAACACGGAAGCCCTGGTACTGCTTCCCTGGATTTGCCCGAAAGAGGACACCGTGTCGGCTGTAACCCAGCACAATGCCTGCAAATTGCGGGTGGGGTTGAAAGGCGCTCTCCTCGGCGCCAGACAAGAGAAAGACATCGGAATTGGGCGGAGGCTTCAGCCGGAAAAGGTCGGGTTCTTCCACCGCCTCATAGCTGAGTGTGGTGAAGCCGCGCGGTCGAATGAAGAACCGCGCGCCACGTCCACGAGAACGCCAGCGACATTCGCAGTTGCCTGGCATCTGGTCATGCTCGGCTAGGTCCGTGACGCGACGGCATTGTGGGCAAGCCCGGTACTTGCGTACCTCCGGCTCCCGATGCTGGAGGTCGATGCCCCGGCTCCGGAACAGCTTCCCGTCAGCGATGATTTCGGTGCCAGGGGCGTACTCGGAGATGCCGATTTCACCGTCTCGCTCCAGCCGCATCTGCTCGGTGTACTTGTCCTGCCGCACGAGCAGGCGGACGACATCTTGCGGAAACGCATAACTGGGAAGCCAATGTTCAGCGGAGAGGCAGTCAATGAGCGATTCATCCCTGAGTTGTTTGATAAGCGCTTCGATAGATTTGAGACCGCTGTTGGCGCGGTCACGCTCGCAGGGGTCATTGACCGATTGCTGAATCACCGCAATCAACTGTTGCCGTTCTTCCCCATATGCGTCCAACCGGTCTGAAATGCGGGAGGCAACGCCTTCACTTCCGGTCAGCTCCTGCTCGCTTTGCTCGATTGCTCGCTCCGGCGGCAGTCCTGCGGCGGCAGGAATGATGCGACCGAGCGGACCCATCAACTGCGCACAATTGGCTCGGAGCCATCCAGCAAAGCCCGACGCGGGCGAACTGGCTCGTGATGGTTCAAAGAAGAAGCCGGCAACCGTTAGCCGCTGTCCGATCGATGAAGCGCTGGCCAGCAGGTAAGTGCCCAGCAAGAAAGAATTCGCATGGCGTTGTGCAAGGCGGCTATTCGCGAGGTTAATCTGCGGTACCGGCACCTTGCCGCCGACTATGTCGAGCGGAGCGTGGAAGTGGAACTGGTCGTGCGGCATGGCGCGGGCGAAACATACGGAAAAGGCCGCACCGTCCTGTCGCCGGCCTGCGCGCCCGGCGCGCTGAATGTAATTGGCCGGCGTCGGAGGGACGTTTCGGAGCAGCACCGCTTTCAACTGGCCAACGTCCACCCCCATCTCGAACGTGGTCGAACTCGAGAGTACATTAACTCGCTTGTCGCGGAAGAGCGCCTGGTATTCGGCGCCTCTCTTGTTGGTCAGTTGCGCGGTATGCTCTCGAACCTCCAGACAGAGCGGGTCGGCTTCCAGCAGGCGCCGGTACCAATGATGGTTTTTCAGGCGCTCGGCAAGTTCCACCGCCGATTGCCGAATTGTCGAACCTGGGCATTCCGGCGACGGACAGCGCCCGCCCATCGGGGTTACGGTGAACCGTCCGCATCGGTCGCACAAGTGCCAGGTCCGATCCGTTCGTACAACGAGAAGCTCGTAATCCAGTTGAAACTCGTTGGCATGTGTTTCCTGTAACAATGACACTTCTTTGCAGGCGTCCCAGAACCGGGTCAGAAGATCGTTCAACTGTTCGCCATCGCGTTGCCTGTCCAATTCCAGGAATTTGGCCAGCACGCCGGCTTGATAGCTCTTGCTGACGACCCAATCACGAGCCCGCTGCGCTAAGTAAGGATTCCAGCGGTAGCGGCGGCGGCCCTGCATGTCCCCCTGTTCGGCCCAATGGAACGTGGCGGCAGCCGGACCATCTTCGATTTGCCTGAGAGTGATGTTGTCGGGGAACGTCAACGCCTTGCGAAACAAGAAGACGGCGAGCAGGTTCTGAATCGCAGACATGGCCTCTTCATCCCCGGCACGCCAGAATTCCGGCAGGCGACTGCGAAACACGTCGGTGCGGTAGTCGTTGAGCGCCACTTCCGCCGAAGCAAGAGCGAGCGATGGAATTGTGCGGCGCGACCGAGGCGAAGCGGCAAAGTGCTGAAACAGGGAAATCAGGCACTCGCGACGGAGCCGGCGGCCCAGGTCGGGAGCAGCTCGGCGGACCTCCTCGACTCTGTACCCTCGTTCGCCCTCTTCCTCGCTGCGGCGCAGGACAACGAACGGGCGGTGCCGGACACGGTCTGCGAAACGCCCGGCGATTTCCTGCAGGGTCGCGCCTTCTGCGTTCGCCGCCGTGGTGGACAGGATGGCATCCACAACCGGCTTCAGGAACTGAGCGTCGCCACTGGTCCGGGTAAGGTATGGGGCGAAGTGCGCGGCCCGTTGGCGGCTGTCGGAAAACGCCAGCAATCGGCGACCGTCGGCCGGCTGGGACGGCGTATCGGGCGGCAACCCGCGGATCGCCGCCTCCGCCAAAACCGCTGTGGGCGCGTCTTCCCCGGTAGCAAAGTGCTGAAGGACGTTGGGGAATGGCCGGGCGGCGCCCCCGCACCGCGGACATTTCTTTAACTCCCCGTTGCCCGCCTGCACGATCGTCAAGACCCGACGTCTTGGCCGTTGGCAGCAGGCGATCAGCAGCGCTTCAGTCGAGAACTTGCGACAGTTGAGGCACAACTCGACCTTCCCCGCTCGGATGTCTTCCTCTTCTGCGTCTTCCTCGTCCGCTTCGCTCCTTGCGTCCGGTGCCCACGTGAGGATGAATACACGTTCGTCGCCGGACCCTCTGGCGACGCGCCATCTGCCGCCCGATTCGGCAACGGTCACCGCAGGCATCCCGCAATGGGCGCAGGTCTGCAAGGGCAGCATGGCCGCCTGACATTCCGGATCCGGACAGAAGTCCCGATCTTCCAGCACCAAGTGACTCCATTCCGTGGCCGGGTGGTGTGCATGACGAGCGCAATCGGATGCCAGGCAGATACAGGCGCCGCTGAGCCCACGGAAGAAAAAGTGGTACCGGATTGGAAGCAGCGGCATCGAACGGGGCGCCGGGGCAGCGTGGGCGCCGAGAATCGTGAGCCACCGGACCACACGCTCCGCTTGCCCGTCCTCAAGTTTCCACAGTTCGTGGGCCAACTCGGCCAGTGTTCGCGGCTGTTCAGTCACCAGCCTGTGCAACGATGCGACTTCCGCGCTCGATCTAAGCCATTCATACAACATCCGGCCAGGGGTGGGCTGTTCCAGCGCTTCCTTTGCCACCTGTAAACCGGATTCGATGATTTGCGAGCGGAGCGCTGAAGCATCCTGGAGGTTATCGAGCCAGCGGCTGAAGGCGCGTTCGTCCGGCACTACGGCCATCAGACGGTCGAAAGGTATCGAGCGACACTCGGAATCGAAACGATCAACGATGTGCCCGAACAGCACGTCGCTGGCTTCGAACTTCGCCCCGGTCAGCTTCCCGGCAAAATCGGCTACTTGGCGGCCTGCTTCTTCATCCTGCCGCGCAAGGGTTGCGCTGGTGAGAATGAACTGCAAAGCCGTCTGGGAGTAACATTCGCGCAGCCGCCGCATCAGCAGGCTCACCTCGATGCCTTGGGCGCCGGAGTAGGTGTGTGCTTCGTCCAGCACGACAAAACGCAATCGCGGCGGGTGGAACACAGGATTGTCGCCCGGCCGCAGCAGCAGGTATTCCAACATCGCAAAGTTCGTAAGCAGTATGTCGGGCGGATCGCTACGGATCTGTTCCCGTGTGAAGCGCTCGTTGGCAGAGATTTGGGTGCGTTCCCGATCAGTGACTTTCTCCATGGTTTCGGGTGTCTCGCCCGTATACCGCCCGAACGTGATCTCCGGCATGTCGCGCAGCAGGGAGCGAAGCCGGCCGAGTTGATCGTTGGCCAGCGCGTTGAGCGGGTAGATGATGATCGCTCGGACACCCTTACCCGGCCGCCGCAACACGTCATCGAGAATCGGCAGCAGAAAACACTCGGTCTTCCCGCTACCGGTGCCGCTGGCCACCACCAGGTTGCGCCCGTTCTGGATCAGTTCAATGCTCTCCACTTGGTGCTGGTAAAGGGGCCGGCGAAGGTCGAGTTCGCCGGCCGCCACGCGGGCCAGCCCTGCGCGAAGTCGCGGCGGGGCCGATCGCGCGATCATTTCTTCCATCGTCGCGCCTGCTTGGTAGGCTGGAATTGCGGAGAGCAGCGGGGGCCGCGCAAAGCAGTTTCGGGCCTGCAGCGCCTCCCAGAACGCTTGCCTTAACTCGGGTTCACTGTCGGCGATGAAGTTACGCGTAAACAGATACCGTTGGAACGTCGCGGTAAGCGTCTCACCGAACTCATACACATTGACTTCGCGCATGTTGCCGTTCCTCGATTAGCGCTCGTAGCGCGTTTTCGATGTCCGCGTCTTTGAGCATATAAGCTTGCCACCGGGTAAGCCGCACGGGGAACGGATGCGGCTGGCGAGCCGGATCTGGCGGGCACGCGACGCCCGGCCATCCCCGCGATGCCGCTGTGCGAATTACTTCTTCCTGCCCGCACTGCAGTTTCGCGCAAGCCCGCGCCACGAGCCTTCTGTCCAGCGACACGCTGCGAGGGACGTATTGGCGTGGGTCGCACACGCCACGCGGGCAGCGGAACTCGATCTCCTCGCGGCCATCGCGAATCACCGGTCCTTCGGGCACGCAGCCGCACATGTCGCAACGGCCCGACCACAACCACTCGGCCGCCTGCCGGTTCGTCAAGCAGCTCCGCACCGCCTCGTTCTGAGGGCTGAGCGGCGAGAGCTTGCTGAGCAGTAGCTTGAGCGCGCGGTGACCGCGCACCCGCTTGATGAACTCCCCATCCTCGTGCGGTTCGCAGGCTGCCCGCAGGTAGATGTTCGAGCGAAAAGCAACGTTACTCCTCGCCCCGTCCGGCAACGTGATAGACGAATCTGAGTTTCTCGTATTCATATGACCGTTTGTCGGTTGCCCGTAGCAGCCCGCTGTGCGGCTGCAGCCGCAGGATCAGGTCGGGGGTAATCCCGTACTTCAAGACTATCGGTTCGGCATCGAAACCCTGAGCCGGAACACTGAAGCGCATGACTGGTGTCACCGGGCCGGCAACACCCGCGGCAGCGGCGCGGGCCAGCACAAAGTTCGCCTGGCGGCTGTCTTCGACCAGCGCGAACGACACTTCGCGCTCCGCGTCGCCAGCCTTGTCCCCCGGCTCGATGAGCGGGAAGAAGTCGCCGTCGGAGAGCACTAGGCCGACCGCTTCGGTTATTTCGTAGTCACCCGGCGCCTGATCCACGACAGCGCCGCCGTACGCGACGGCCCACTCGGGGGCGTCGACTCGGTGCACGAGCCGGTAGAGCTGCGGATGCGCTTCCAGCCGCTTATGCAGCAGGTTTAGCTTGCTGGAACCCCCGACTACCAAAAGGGCGTCGAGCGATTCGAGACTCAGCCGCGCCGTCGAGACAGTTTTCAGCAGTTTGTGAATCGCTCGATCAACGACAGGGGCGATGCGGGCCTCGAACCATGCCCGGTCCATCGTAAATGCGAGGGGATCGGCTGCCCCGTAGTTCTGGACCGAGACTTCCCAGCGATCGGTCTCCGACATCCTGCACTTGGCGACTTCGCACTTCGTGATCAGCGAGTCGCGGTCGCGCGCCGCCATGCTTTCGAAGGGTGTGGACAGAACGCGCCTCTCCATTTCATGTGCGTGAACCGCGTGTGCGATCTCCCGGTCGATGTAGTCACCGGCCGTGGGCACGCCGGCGGTGTACACTTCGGAAACACGGCTGTGGTCCAGCCGAAGCACGCTGATGTCCAGCGTCCCGCCGCCCCAGTCGAAAACAGCCACATGCTCGCAGTGCCGAAGGTAAGTGAAGTAGCGAATAAGGGCGGCCGTCGGTTCGCTGATAAACGCGCTTACTTCAATCCCGGCAAGCCGGGCCGCCCGGCGCAGCGCCGCGCGCGCGGGGGCCGAAAAACCGACCGGGATTGAGATGGCAGCCTTTTTAAGGGGCGGCGCTTTTCTCCGCTCCGCCTCGGCGACGAGCTCTTTGAGAATGAACGAGGCAACTCGCTCCGGAGTGACTGCGCCCTTGCCGGTGGACCACGTACGGTCCGTCCCTAGTTCGTGTTTTATCGAGCGGATGACGTGCTGTTGTTCGTAGCGTTCTTCTTGCGTCTCCCAAACGTGACGACCAACTTCCGGCGTGCCGGTTGTGCGGTCGATGGCCACGATGGAAGGCAAAGGGTTGCCGTCGGGGCCGCCTAAATGAAGTGGGGCTGCGCCCTCGCGTAGCAACACGCACGCGGTATTGGTGGTGCCGAAATCGATGCCGTAATAAGCGTTCACTGCTTCTCCCGGGTCACCTGCCGGACGGGCACTCCCTGTTCCACCAGCGTGTCGATGAACTGGTGGTACTGCCGCAACAAAAGCTGGCCGCTTGCCTGCGAGATCTCGGCCGAGCGCTCCGGCAGGTCGCCGATCAACTTGCGCAGGTTGCCCGCCAGCCTCTTTCGGAAATTGTCCACTTCGACGGCGCTGTTCGCCTGGATATGAGCCAGCAGTTCCTCGCGCTCGCGTTTGCGATCCGCCTCGCTGGCTTCGAAGCGAGCCGACAACTGCGCCGAACGCTCCGTCTGCTCCGCGGCTGCCTGCTCGGCCGCCCGCAGCCGCTCAATCAGCGATTCCTCTCTCCGTTCCTGCTCACGCAATTGCAGGTTCAGTGCGCGATGGCGTTCGCGCAGCCGTTCGAGTTCTTCTCGGGCGGCGTGCATTGCGGTCTGCTCGGAAAGCAGGCCCTGGACTGCGCGCAAGATGACCGCCTGCCTTTCCACCCGCCCCAATTCTTCGGTAACGAGGGCGGCGAGCAAGGCTGGCGACTCGGCTGCGGCTGGTTGGCCCGAAGCGGCAGGCGGCGATATCATCGGGGCGACCACCCCAGCGGGAACCGGAGCCCCGCCCACCGACGTCCCAGCTTCGGATGGCGCAGCCGGCGCGCTCAACTCGTTCTCCATCGCGCTGAGTTCCTGCTGCAGCTCGCGCGGCCAGGTGACCAGGTCCTTGCGGACGGCAGCAACCAGTTGTTGCCCGGTCGCATCATCCGCAAGCTTGTAGCGGGTAACCAGACGCAGGCATGCCGCCGCGAGCGAGAACCGATACCCCGCGGGGACACTAGGGTCCAGCGATTGCCAGAGCGCAATGAGCAGGCGTGCGGTCGGTCGGGGCACGATATTCGCGTCCCCAAGCGGCTCGAGTTTGACGGGTGCGTGGCCGAAAAAAGCACCCCGCAGATAACCCCTTAACTCCTGCGAAGGTCGTCTGTTTTGGCTAGGAAGCGCGTGATCAAGCAGATCGACCCCAACAACGGGGTCGCTCGCCAGTATGGCGGCAGCCGTCAGCACGAGCCGCCGGGTCGTTCGGTCGCTGTCATGCCGGTCGAGCCAGCGGCGAAGGGCGGTTTTCAGAGCCGGGGGCGCTGCCGCCCAGCCGGCGGCCAGGCCGTCGGCCAGCGCCTCGCTCGCTATCTGCTCAAGGACCGTCAGGAGCATCCCTGACTCCTCGGGCGGGTCTTTTAGCAGCGCTGTAATGCACTCGGCTGCCCGTTTGCGTTGCGCGGCGTCGAGTTGGCCTCTCTTGCGCTTTGCCGCGCTTGCCAGTTCTTTCAATTCCTCGATAGCTGTCATAGAAGTACCCAACCACGGAATGCGATCAAGCGCCGGTCACGGCTGTCCTGCGACCAGAACCCGTGATGCCCCGCTGCTCACACACTTGGCTTGTCTGCCTCGGCGGGGGAAATGTCGATGAAACCAATGCCGGGCGGCGGAGTACCGGGCGGTCGCTCGCCACGGCAAACCGGACAGAGCTGTTCCATCTCGAAGGCCAGCCGGGCCAGCCCGCGTGGCATCGGCGGTGTCCGAATCTCGGCCGCGTCGCGGCAACGCTTGGTGCGACAAAGTGCCAGCTTATACAACGCTGCGGCAAGGCACCGAACGATAATAGCGGAAGACGATTCGAGTGCTATGCAACGCTTGATGCAATTGTCTAAGGCTACATCGTCGTTCATCTGGACTGCCCTCGCGTATAGGTGGGCCGCTTGCGTCAGTTCATGGCCGCCATCCATGCCCGCTATGCGCGACCGAAATTCGGTGTAGTCCTGGTCGGCAACGTCCGCACGCCATTTTCGGATCATCCCCGGCAGATCGGCCAGTTGCCTGATTTCCTCAAGGAGCGCCTGCACCTTTTTCGCGTGGCGGGGAACGGGAAGGGCAGCGGTACCGGGGAATTGAACGAGGAGCACGTCCGCATCTTCTGCGGACGCATTGCGAGCACGCAAATACCAGTCCAGGCAGGAGCGAAGGCCAGCAGATTGCACGTACACCGAATCGGCAAACGGAACCAATTCTGTTCTGTCGATGGCCGCCGCACTGGCGGCACAATCGGCCACGTAGCCCCCCAGCGGTGACGCGAGCACCGCCGTTGGGACCACAAGTGAATCGACCGGGCCTTCATGCAACCGCCTCAATTTTTTGAGCAGCGGCCCGAGCATTGGAAGCCGGAAGGCGAACCAGTTCTCGGGTGCTTGCAGCGAACCCTCGCGAAGGAGTTCCGAAGATGCAAAGAAGACGCCGCTTCCAATTGGCGCCGAAAAATTGCAGCGAACCGCCAGTTCGCCGGCGGCGATCCGCAAGCGAAGCAGCGAATCGCGAAATTCCGCCGGTCTGCAGGCGCGAATCCCCGAACGCGGTACGCGGTCGAGATGAGCGAGCACGCAAACGCCGGTCTCGTTAGTCAGGAGCAGTTCAGCCTCGACGCCGGGGGGTGCCAGAACACGCAGAGGCGGGTACTTGTGCAATTGATTCCCTTCCAGATCATCTAGCCAGATAATTGGGAAGAAGACATCAAGGCCAGGAACCGCGATGCCGCAGCGTGGTACGCGAAGGGCAAAATCGTATTCAATGCCTTCAACCTGCAACGACCCTTCAGCGGTTGCGACCTCGGCATCGATCAGCCACGAATCAACTCCTTCCGAGCGGGCGGCCGTGTCGGGGTGCCAAGTTACCTCACAAGGCGTTCCGCTTTGCAGCCTCACGGGTATAGCGTCTCCGAACGAGAAGACGCCTTCAGGGAATCGCCACGAAACCGTGCCGGAGAGCAGCACAAAATCGAGGCTGCTGAGGCAGTCGGCCGAGTGACGCAGCCTGCCCTTCGGCTCAAGCAAAACGCGCCCGCGAGCAGGGCACGGGACATCGATCTCGAGCAGGCCGTCAGGTGCGATTGGATTGAGCGTGGTTCGCTCGCTGCCGCGTTCGAGAACGATGTTGTAATGAGCAGCCGTTTCCTCACTCCATCCGTCGATGCGAACCGGTGGCAAATGCCGGGTGAAGACATGCGTTCGACCCGCCAGTGGGTTGCCCTGCCTCACAAAAGTCAGATTGGGCGCCATACCGTCGCTGACGGTGATTGCGCCGTTGGCCCATTCAAAGCGTGGGGCTAAACAAACAGTCCAGATCCGGTACGCACACTCGATGTCCTGCCCACCAATATCGAAGTAAGGGCCTTCTTCCTCGATCTCGCCGGGCACTTCAGAGTGGTCGATCGCAGCGTCCGTTTCCGGCCCCACGAAATAATAAAGCCCGGGTGTAAGCGCTTCGTTGTCGCAGCCTGATTTCGCCACGATGCGGCCGTCACTCAGGCGAAAAACCGCCCAGTTCTCACCGTTCGGCAACCAGCTATCCACCCGCCACAATTCCGTTTGGCCACCCGGTTGCCTGATTTCTCCCTCCCATTTTCGGTCGTCGTGAATGACTTCAAACGCAAACAGCACCGGGCGGCCGAACATCCGATAGCATCGCGCCTCCACCCCCTTTGCATCGAACCGAATGAGCGAGCGCGACCGCTCGCTATCGAGGTACTGAGCGGGCGGCGGAAAACGGCGGGACTTCGGACCGGTTCGTGTCGGACGGGGCCCCACGTGACTCAACAGCTCGGGCCAACCCCCCCGCCGATATCCCGGAATCGTTGCCCGTTCTTGCTCGCTGAGCAATTCGTGTTCGATTCGCTCCCAGGTGCGCATTGCGTCCCTGGTGTAACGTCGCCCGGGGGTTTCTTGCAAGAAATGACGCGCAAAGCATGAGCCAACCGATTCCAACGCCCTTGCGTATTGCTCGTCGGGCAAGTAGCCGAACCCGCATCTTGTTTTCAGTTGAGAAAGGAAGCGCGCGAAAGACGGAAGCGCCCGGTTGGAGATGCCTGCCTGGTTTAGCAGCCCGTGGCAGAAGTAGCTGTTTTCACGCAGCGACCTGAGCGGCCATGAAGCGGGGCAACTGGAACTCCGCGGGTCGTGAAGGGCCGGAATGGCTGTCCCGTGCCACGAACCGACCGAAAA
>Ga0315284_10014276_pt1 | contig 11313 bp, 13 predicted proteins | sample YL17G09_16_MG_FD_203696 | JGI IMG/M metagenome (GOLD analysis project Ga0315284, IMG submission 203696) | Sediment microbial communities from Yellowstone Lake, YNP, Wyoming, USA - YL17G09_16 | ecosystem: Environmental > Aquatic > Freshwater > Lake > Sediment | place: USA: Wyoming | collected...
CCGGTTCCGGTTCGAAGGAGGCGAGAGCCCAGTTGTGCGGAAATGTCATTCCTCGACCCCGCTCGGAATGACGCACGCAAAGACGTGAACTCTCTTTGCCGAAGCATACCTGGGCTCACGACCGTCTGCCTGTTGTCCTAGCACCTCTTCAGAGCGGAACGTTATCTGCCGAAGATTTGGGTGAGCGTTTTCGTGGAGGGTGCGAATGGGCATCGAGCGTGCGGACCAGGGCGGTCTGCAGCGTGTGTATGAACAGACCATCGACGCGCTTGTGACCGCGGCCGGCCAGCGCGACAAGACCGCCGAGGGGCACAGTCGGCGGGTCACCAGATACTGCGTGGCAGTCGGACGGGCGCTCGGACTCCGCGGCGACGACCTGGCCAACCTCAGATACGCGGCGGGGCTCCACGACATCGGCAAGGTCGCCATCTCGCGCAAGATCCTCAACAAACTCGGCAGACTCACCGACCAGGAATTCGAGATCATGAAGCAGCACTCGGCCATCTCGATCCGAATCCTGGAGAAGATCGACGGACTGCAGGTGGCTTCGCTTTTGGTCAAGCACCACCACGAACGCTACGACGGCAAGGGCTACCCGGACGGGCTCGCGGGCGAGAGCATTCCGCTCGGATCGAGGATCATCGCCGTGGCCGAGGTGTTCGACATTTTGACCTCCGACGTGCCCTGGCGCGACGCAAAGGACCAGGAGTCGGCGATCAAGGAGATCGAGGCCTGCGCCGACACGCAGTTCGATCCTGTCGTCGTGGAAGCCCTGCGAACGGCGATTTCGACGGGGCTTGTCGAGTGTTGAGAGCTACGCCGTCGCCGACTTCCTCCGCCGCGCCGAAAGGGCCCAACTGACGAAGAAAAGCAGCGTCGCAAGCAGCACGATCGTCGCTCCCGGCGCGATATTCAGCCAGTCCGCGATAACGAGGCCGAAAACGCACGACCCGACCCCGAACGCCGCCGACAGCGCCATCATCCGGCGGAAGCTCTCGGTCAACTGAAAAGCCGCCGCCGCGGGAGTCACGACCAGCGCCGAAACGAGCACGATCCCGACGACCTTGATCGACATCACCACCACCAGCGCCATCAGCGAGATCAGCAGGAAGTAGAGCTTGTCCGCCGGCACGCCCGTGACCTGTGCCATCTCGGAGTCGAATGTTACGAACATCAGGTCCTTGTAGAACACCGCCACGCAGCCGAGGACGATGGCCGCGATGACCACGGTCGTCCACAGGTCCTGCCGCGTGACCGCCAGTATGCTGCCGAACAAATAGCTCATCAGATCGACCTGGTAGCCCTGCATGAGGCCGATGATGAGCACTCCGAGCGCCATTGTCGAGGCGAAGAAGATTCCGACCGCCGTGTCCTCCTTCACCTGTCCGCGCCTCGACACGACTCCGATCCCCCAGCCGACGCCCAGGCAAAACACGATCGCCGCCCACACGGGGTTGACTCCCAGCGCGAGGCCAATCGCTACCCCGCCGAACGAGGCGTGCGAGATTCCGGCCCCGATGAACGACAATCCCTTCAGGACCACATACACCCCGATCACCGCGCACAACCCGCCGATCAGCACCCCGGCGACCATCGCGCGCTGCATGTAGGCGTAGGCGAAGATGTCCATCATTAGTTACGAGTTATGAGTTATGAGTTATGAGTTGTCCGCGAATAATTCGTAACTCATAACTCATAACTACATCAGTGGTCCTCCACCACAATATTCGGCGCCTCCCCGTGGTGCAGGTAGGCCACATCGCAGCCGTACATGCTGCGCAGCGCGGCTGTGCACTCGACCTCGTCCGGCCTGCAGTGCGCGACGAGCGACCTGTTCAGGCACGCCACACTGTCCACGTAGGTGGCGACGACCCCGACATCGTGAGATACGAGCACGATGGTCACCCCGTCCTGCTTGAGGTCTCTCAAGAGAGTATAAAGGCTGCCGGTGGTGGCGACATCGACACCGGTAGTGGGCTCGTCGAGCATCAAGAGCTCCGGGTTGTTCGCAAGCGCCCGGGCGATGAAGGCCCGCTGCCTCTGGCCGCTCGAGAGCCTGCCTATCGGGCGGTCCCCGAGATCGGCTATCCCGACTCTTTCGAGAGCCGCCATTGCCGCATCCCTCTCGGTTGCGCCGGGACGCCTCCCGACACCCAGGCGGCCGTATGTCCCCATCAGGACCACCTCGAAGACGGTCACCGGGAAGCGCAGGTCGATCGCGAATATCTGCGGCACGTAACCGATGCGCGAGCGCGCCGGTCCGAGCGCGGTGGATGGTCGTCCGAACACCCTGATCCAGCCGGAGTCAGGCTCGACGAGGCCGAGCATCGCCTTGACGAGAGTCGTCTTTCCCGCGCCGTTCGGCCCGATCACCGCGACAAACTCGCCCTTGTCGACCGTCAGGCAGACGCGGTCGAGGACCACCGTCTCGTTCTGTCTCACGGTGAGATCCCTTACTTCGACAATGTGCGAGTTGCCGGGCGATTGCGAGTTCACTTGAGTGCTCTGGACATCTGGGCGAGATCGTCGCGCATGGTCTTGATGTAGTCGTAGTCCGGCGGCTTGCCGAGCGGGTCGAGCATGAGCACGCGCGCGCCGGTCTCGCCCGCGATAACCTCCGCCGCCTTTGGCGAAAACTGCGGCTCGGCGAATATGGCCTTTGCGCGTATCCGGCGCGCCGTGTCCACGACCTCTCTGATCTCGGCGGGGGATGGCTCTCTGCCTGGGCTTCTCTCGATGGTCGCCGCCTCCGTGAGCCCGTATCGACGCGCGAAGTATACCCACGCGGGATGGAATGAGATGAAGCTCCTCGACTTGAACATCTTTACCTGCGCGCGGATGTCGGCATCGAGCCGCTTCAACTTCGCGATGAACGCGGCGGCGTTGCGCTCGTAATCGGCTCGACGCCGAGGATCGGCCTCGATGAAGGCGGCCCGGATCGCCTCGACCTGATGGATCGCGTTGATCGGGTCGAGCCAGACGTGGGGGTTGCCGCCGGGGTGTTCCTTATCGTGTCGCGAGTCGATGATATCGAGCCCGTCGGCGGTGCGGACCACGATCAACCTCGGGTTGTCCGCCGCCTCGATCGCCTTCTCGGCCCAGAACTCGATCTTGATCCCGTTCAGGACCAGCACGGACGCCCTGCTCAGGAACTTCATCTGGTCCGGCTGAGGCTGATAGGTGTGCGGGCTCGCGCCGGGCGGGACCATCAGCTCAACCTGGACGAGATCGCCGCCGACCTCCTTCGCGAAGCTCGCCATAGGCGCGATTCCGGCCGCCACCAGCATCTTCCCCCGCGCCGTCCCGAGCTTGCCCAAGGAGGAGGGCTGCCGCCCGCATCCCGCGGCGAACAGCGCCGGCAGCAGCGCCGCCGCCAGTCCTATCCCAGCTCGTGTGCTTCTCTTCATCTTTGCGCATATTATAGCAGACTGACGGTCGATACCACCCGAATCCCGTTCAGCGCCATGTGATAGAGGAACACGAGGTGCAGGAGGTCGCCGTCGTGCGCGGGCACGCCATAGGTCTGCACGCAGTCCTCCGGCACGATCACCTCGAGCTGCCGCCTGTCGGCGATCGAGCGCATTCGGAAGTGCATTGCGAGCTGGTAGACGCAGATGTCGGTGCAATCGCCGACCGCGAACACGGCCTTCAGGTGGTCGTGTTCGTCGATCCAGCGGTCCAGACCCGTGCCGATCGCCGCGCTTACCGTCTCCTTGGGCATGATCACAAACTCCGAGGCAAAGGGCAGCGCCGCCAGCTCGTCCACCATCTCCGACTCGACGCTCCCCTTCGTGCAGTGCGGGCCGTAGCTCTCGAATTCGAGTGAGTCCTCGGGGTGCGCGTCCTGAAGCAGCACGAAATCTCTCACCCCCGCCGTGTGCGCGCGCTCGAACAGGTCCACCACGTTCGGCACAATGGCGGCGATCCGCGGGCTCGCCAGCGCGCCCCGGCTCGTGAAACCCTTGATCAGGTCGATGCACGCGATGCCGACCGCCTTCGGCCCGCCGGCCGATTCGGCGATCTCGTTGAGCGCCACGGGCCGCAGCGACCGTCGCCATTCGACAAGGTATTCGAGAAAAGCCCTGTGCCGGGCAATGAAATCGTCCATCCGCCTGCGCTCCTTTTGCGGTAATGCTACCCGATTGGGCGCTTACGTGCAACAGGCCCCGGCATCGGTGTCTGTTCAGTTCTCCGGGAGTGAGTATACCGTAGGTGCTGACCTGAAGTATTATCTTGTCAGTTAGGCAAAAGCCAAGAAACCTCAGGAGGACCTACAGGATGAGTATCACCCTAATCGAGAGGCGTTGTCAAGTGGCGCCGGATCGGGAGCGCGGTGTGGTGTTCGGGCTGGACATCAGCAAAGACTCTATCAGCTATCGGGCACATCGGCCTGAAGCAGTCAGCAGGGCGTTTACGGTAAGCCAGGACATGGTCGGTTTCAGGAAGATCGAGGCGGCTTTGGAGGAGTTCGAGGCCAGGGGCCATGATGTGTGGGTTGGCTACGAGCCGACTGGACCGTATAGCTGCTGCATACTTGAGTATCTGGCTGAGAACGGCTGGAGAGTAGTGCAGGTCAATCCCAAGCACACGAGTCGGTATAACGACATAATGGACAACGTGCCGGGCAAGTCGGATCCTCGCGATCCGCGTGGTATAGCTGGTTTGATATGGCAGGGCTGCTACCGGATTCCGGTGCGGCTTACCGGGACGTATGCGGAGCTGCGAGCGGCCTCACGGGACTGGTCAATGCTAACGAATGAGCACACGAGGCTGCGCAACCAACTGCACAGTCTTGTGGAGTTATGGTGTCCTGAGTTGAGAATGGTGTTCAAGGACGTGCTGTGCAAGAGCGGGCGTGCATTGATATGCAAGTATGCATCCGGCGAGGCGCTGGTCAAGGCCGGTGTGGAGAATGTGCGGAGGGTGTTAGCCAAAGCCAGCCAGGGCAGAACAGCGTATCGTGGGGCGGATGTGGTTAAGGCCCTTGGCGACAGTAAGGCTCTGAAAAGTGGGCAGAATGCGCGACGCAGGTCGATACTGGATTTGATTGCCAGACTCAATCTGGTGGAAAGCCAGCAGCAACGAGTGAGAGCGGATATGCAGAGTTTGCTGTCGGAGTTGCCGGAGTCGGCGCTTTTGATGAGCGTGAAAGGGATGGGCGTCTCTGACATGCGCGATAGCGCTGGGTGAGTGTGGCAACCTCGGCGACTATCGGCTCGAGCAATTGGAGAAGCTGGTAGGACTAAACCTGTGTGAGTTCTCCAGCGGCACACACAAGGGCAGACGCAAGATAAGCAAATGTGGTCGGTCTGCCGTGCGCTACGCTGTGTGCGTAGCGGCAACGCGTATGGCCAATAAGTATGGTATCTACCACGACGTAGCCCAGGACATGCGCTCTCGTGGTATGTCGTTCGGTCAGATAAGGGTTGCCGTGGCTCGGAAGCTGTTGAGGCTGCTTCATGCTTTGGCGGTCCAACACAACAGCTTCGATCCGCTGCGATTCGTTGCGCGAAGAAAGACAGCAGACGATCCGTTAGCCCGTCAAGACAGGCCCCGGCTGGTAGCAGCCTGATCTTCCAACTCAGCTTCTATCGCTGCTGTCTTCTTCCGCGACGATCTATTGAGGAACGCCATGGCTGGCAGTGCCCAGACCATCCAGTAAGTAGGGCTATCGCACGGAAGGCGCAAAGACCGTCGGCAATACACAGCTAACGCGGCCACCGGCAGGACTGCCGGCGCGCGACCCTCGGTGACGCCTTCACCGCGATTCGCAACCAAACTCGGGCGTCCGTGGCCCAGGCTCACGCACAGTCACGCTCAGGAAGGGCCTTGACAACATGAGAGTAGGGCTGACGGCGTTTGTGCAAGTTACCAACCGTGAATTACTTAGTATCTGACTATCGTGCAAACATCATAGCCGTCGAGCAGCTTGCGGCCGTTGAGAAACGTGAGCTCGATCAGGAAACTGACGCCCGCGACGGCGCCGCCTAGTTCCTCGACGAGGTCCACCGCGGCGCGCGCCGTGCCGCCGGTAGCGAGCAGATCATCGACAATCGCGACGCGCATTCCCGGCTTGATCGCGTCCCTGTGGATCTCGACCGCGCTGGTCCCGTATTCGAGGGCGTATTCCGCCTTGATGGTGTCCGCAGGCAATTTCCCGGCCTTTCTGACCGGCACGAACCCCACACCCAGCTCGAGCGCGACCGGCGCGCCGAGTATGAATCCGCGAGACTCGATCCCCACGATCACATCGGGCTTCATCGGCCTGACGCACTCCACCATCGCCTCCACGACCTCGCGCAGCGCCTTCGGGTCCTGCAGCACGGGAGTAATGTCGCGGAACATGACCCCCGGCGCGGGGAAATCGGGAATATCGCGGATGAGCTCTTTGACGGTAGATTCACTGATCATGCGGCCCTCCGGGCTGAAAGTGGAAAGTGGAGAGTGGAAAGCGGAAAGCAACTGCACCTGTCAGGCCGATCCCTTCCGGCTTTCCACTTTCCACTTTCAGCTTTCCACTGACTATGCTTTCAGGCTTTGCTTGTACGGCGGGTAGGCGATACCCTTCTCGGTGATGATCGCCGTGACGAGCGCCGCGGGGGTGACGTCGAAGCTGGGGTTGATGACTTCGACGCCGACAGGGCAGATGCGCCGGCCGTCGATATGGGTGACTTCGTCGTGCGAGCGCTCCTCGATGGGGATCTGATCGCCGGATGCGAGCGAGAAGTCGATTGTGGAGACTGGCGCGGCCACGTAGAACGGTATGCCGTGGTGATGGGCAAGCACGGCGACCGAATATGTGCCGATCTTGTTCGCCACGTCGCCGTTCGCGGCGATCCGGTCCGCCCCGACGGCGACGCAGTCGATCCTGCCCGCGCGCATGAGCGAGCCGGCCATGTTGTCCGAGATCACGGTGACGGGGATGTTGTCGCGCGCAAGCTCGAAGCAGGTGAGCTTCATGCCCTGGAGCCGGGGTCGGGTCTCATCGGCGTAGACGTGGATTCGCTTTCCGGCCTCGGTCGCCGCGCGGATGACGCCGAGCGCAGTGCCGTAGGACACGCATGCGAGCGCGCCGGCGTTGCAGTGTGTGAGGACGTGCCCCTGAGCGGGAAGCAGCACCGCGCCGTGCTCGCCGATCTGGCGGCACGTCTCCTCGTCCTCCTCGACCATGGCCCGCGCGAGGTCGTCAAGCGATGCCCTCATGTCGTCGATAGAGCATCCGCTCGCGAGACATGCCCGTGCCGCATCGAGCATGCGGTCGATCCCCCAGAAGAGGTTGACGGCGGTCGGCCTGGTGTTCTTGAGCATCTGGGCGGCGGCCTCGATCGCATCGAGAAGCGCGCGCGGCTCGCCGGAGTCAGCATCTCCTGCCGCGAGCGCGACCCCAAGCGCGGCGGCCACCCCGATCGCGGGCGCACCGCGCACCTTCATGGTCTTGATCGCGTCCGCGACCGCCTCCGGCGTGTCGAGCTCCAACACGACCAGCTCGTGCGGGATTCGAGTCTGGTCGATCATGAGCACTTTGCCGTTCTGGAAGTCTACTGTTCGCTGCATGGCCTATCCAGCGGTATCTCGTAGTCCGACAAGCTGAGCTCGCGTCCCGACATGCTGGTCTCGACATAGCGACCGCAGGCCTGCAATCGAGCTCGATATGAACGCTTCGGTCTCCCCGATCTCTACCGCAGTAAGGTCCACAGGTCAGCTCAACCTCGCATACTTCAGCGCCGTCGCGCAGGGGCAGTCGCGGACATCCGGCATGCGCTTGATCATCTCGAGGATGAGGCTCTTGACGCGCTCGTTGTTGGCGTTGAGGACGTTAATGATCTCGGCTGCGTTGACGGGCTCGGCCCCGCCCTCGGCGACGATGCCGACGTCGTAGTCGGTAATGAGCGCGATGTTGACGTAGCAGATCTCCTGTTCGAGCGAAAGGACGCACTCGGGGTACTGCGTCATGTTCACCACATGCCAGCCCATCTTCGTGAACCACAGGCTCTCAGCGCGGGTCGAGAAACGGGGGCCCTGTATGACGACGCACGTGCCGCCGTCGTGCATCGTGATGCCCTGCGCACGTCCGATCGCAACCGCCATCTCCCGTAGTCTCGCACAGTAAGGCTCGGCGGAAGAGATGTGGGTCGCGACCGGGCCGTCGTAGAACGTGTCCTTGCGGCCGGAAGTGCGGTCGATGAACTGGTCGCACACCACGAAATCGCCCGGCTTGATATCCGGCTGCAGACTGCCGACTGCGGTTGGCCCGATGATGCGCGTGACGCCGAGCCGCTTCATTGCGTGGATGTTGGCGCGGTAGGGGATTGCGTGAGGGGGGTACTGGTGGAGCCTGCCGTGTCTCGGCAGAAAGGCCACGCTCCTGCCGGCAACGGTTCCGATAGTCACCAGGTCGCTCGGCGCGCCATACGGGGTCTCGATCTTGACCTCACCGAGCTTCTCCATCAGGGAGTAGAACCCCGATCCTCCGAACACGCCGATCTCGGCCTTTGCTTCGCTCATTCTGTCTCCCCGGATTGCTCGGCGGGCCACTTGTCGAGGCCCTCAAGCGACTGCAGCGCGGCGGCCTGCTCCGCCTGTTTCTTGCTCTTGCCCTGTCCGCGGCCCAGAATCGTCTCGTCCAGCCTGGCCTCCACGGTGAACGTCTTGTCGTGGTCCGCGCCCTTTTCGTCGATGACCACGTACTGCGGGGCGCGCTTGTGCAAACCCTGCGTGTGCTCCTGCAGCAGGGTCTTATAATCGCGAATGTGCTCCTTGCGCTCGATGTCGATCAGGATGGATTCGAGCGCCCTGAGGATGAACTGCCGCGCCGCCTCCAGGCCGCAATCCAGGTAGACCACCGCTATCAGCGCCTCGAACGCGTCCGCCAGGATCGAAAGCCGCTTCCTTCCGCCGCTGGCCTCTTCGCCCGTGCTCATCAGCAGCATGTCGGGCAGGCCAAGGCCCTTCGCGCTCTCCGCCAGCACCGGCTCGCTCACCGCCACCGCCTTCGCCTTGGCGAGATCGCCCTCGGAACGCTCAGGGAACTGACTGTAGAGGTATTCCGCAACGACCACTCCCAGCACCGAGTCGCCCAAGAACTCCAGCCGCTCGTTGGACATTGCCTCTCCGGCCTCGCCCAGATACGACTTGTGCGTCAGCGACTGCTGCAGGAGCGCATAGTCCTTTATGCCCACTTGCAGCTTGCGGACGATCTTCTGAAATGCTTTTTTGTCGAGGGTCATGGAGTCGAAAGTCGAAAGTCGAAAAGCCCCGGAGTCAGGGAGTTCGGAAGTCGATCCGCCATTTCCAGCGGCGGGGGCCGAGGATGACGATCTTGCCGGACTTCAGGTAACGCTCGAAGCGTGCCTTATCGAGACGCGCGAGGAGCTTCTCCTTCTCGGGGTCGCGGGGGCGACGACCGGGGGCGCGGCCCTGGAACTTGCTCTCCACAGCAAGTATGCGCCTTTGCCGTCGAGCTATCTCGCGCTTCCAGTCCTGGTAGTCGACCGTTTTCAACTTGTCCCACCCAGGATTTCGTTGAGCGCTGCGATGGTTTCTTCCTCGGAAGCCCGCGTCTCGAGATAATCCAGGTCCATCTCGTCGCGATACGCGGCTATCAGGCGAATGGCCCATCGCCGGTCCTCCTCAGAATGCCAGTGGACAGCCGCGTTGAGCCTATCGATGATCAAGTCCTCGACGCCGATCACGTGGACAAGGCCTTCCCCGACGCGGACCTGCGTCACGCGGTTTAGGTCCCCGTGAAGCTCCTCGGCGGGCGCTTCGATCGCGAGGCTCAAATCCTCGCGGAACCAATGGCGTCCCTCTCGGGAGAAGCCCAACTCGCTCATGATGGTGGCGAAAGCCGGGATGCCTGGCAAGGCAATATCAACGTCACGTGTGGCATACCCGCCGCCGGTATAGAACTCGACAGCGCCGCCTCCCACCAGAATAGGCGTGATCCCGTGCGGGGCCAGGGCCTCAGTGATGACGCCCAGAACCCACAGCCGCCGATCGAGCGTGTTCTCGATCTCGACGGCCCTCTCGATCCGCTTCTTAAGCTCTTCGATGTGGGCCATGTCGAACCTGGTCTATCTGAGCTTGGAAACCGCCTCTTCCAGCCTGTCGAGGCCCTTCTCGATGTTCGCCATCGAGGTGGCGTATGAAAGGCGAACGTAGTCGTCCGCGCCGAAGCCGCTGCCGGCGTTGAGGGCCGCCCTCGCGACATCCAGCGCGAACGACTCGAACGCGGCGGAGCCGTCGATCCTTTTTTCCTCGTGGCTCTTGCCAAAGAGCCCCGACACGTTCGGGAACACATAGAACGCCCCGCCGGGCATCGCGCAGGTGATCCCGTCGATCGAGTTCAGCCGCCCTACGATGTATCTTCGCCGCTTGTCGAACTCGGCGACCATCTCATCGACCACGCTCCGCGGGCCCTCGAGCGCGGCCACCGCCGCCGGCTGGGTGAAGCTGACCATGTTCGACGCGCTGTGGCTCTGGATCGCCTCCATCGCGTCGATGATCTCCTTCTCCGCCGCGACATAACCGAGCCGCCAGCCGGTCATCGAGTAAGCTTTCGAGAACCCGTTCACCGTGATCGTCAGCTTCTTGATCTCCGGCCCGAGCGAGGCGATTGAGACGTGCTCCCGGCCGTCGTAGATGATCTTCTCGTAAATCTCGTCCGAGAGGACATAGAACCCCTCTTCGACCGCGAGCCGGGCGATCTCGGCGATCTGCGTGCGGTCGTAGACCCCGCCGGTGGGGTTCGAGGGACTGTTCAGGATCAGCATCCGGGTCTTGGGAGAGACGGCCGCGCGTAACTGGTCGATGGACGCCGTGAACCCGGTGGATTCGTCGGTCTCGACGTAGACGGGCTTCGCGCCGGCAAGCCCGACGATCTCGGGGTAGCTCACCCAGTACGGCGCGGGGATGATCACCTCGTCGCCGGGTTCGACGGTTGCCAGCACCGCGTTATAGATCGAGTGCTTCGCGCCGAGCGAGACGATGACGCTCGAGGGCGCGCAGTCGAGGCCGTTGTCTTTCTTGAGCTTCTCGCAGATGGCTTTCCTGAGGTCGAGCGTGCCCGAGACGGGTGTATACTTGGTGAACCCCGACTGCAGCGACTTGATCGCGGCATCCTTGATGTGCTGCGGCGTGTCGAAGTCCGGCTCGCCCGCGCCGAAGTTGACGACGTCGATCCCCTCCGCCTGCATCTGCTTCGCCTTCGCCGACACGGCCAGAGTTGGAGAGGGGGCTATCCGTCTCGCTCGTTGTGAGATAATCATGATTCCTCCGGGAGTAGTGGAAAGTGGAAAGCTGAAAGTGGAGAGC
>Ga0315284_10014277_pt1 | contig 11312 bp, 14 predicted proteins | sample YL17G09_16_MG_FD_203696 | JGI IMG/M metagenome (GOLD analysis project Ga0315284, IMG submission 203696) | Sediment microbial communities from Yellowstone Lake, YNP, Wyoming, USA - YL17G09_16 | ecosystem: Environmental > Aquatic > Freshwater > Lake > Sediment | place: USA: Wyoming | collected...
ATAACATAATACTGAGATCGATCCTGCGCGCCCGTAGCTCAGCTGGATAGAGCGATGGACTTCGAATCCAAAGGTCGGGTGTTCGAATCACCCCGGGCGCGTTCTCCATATTCCCCCTTTTTCCCCCATATTACCCGAGAAAAATCAGCCGTTCGGCCCATCCCGAGCGCATCCTCTTCCTGTCGCATATTTATACAATAATACGCAATTTTCCATGCTTTTATTGCACAGCCATTGCACAATCAAGGCTGAATAAAAAATCAACTTTTTAAGAATAATTTTAGATAATGAGTACTAATATTGGGGATAAGCGCTTATTTATGTGATAGGTTCCTACTTGAATGGTTTGGGAAAGAAGATTATTTTATGTTTATCTCCATAAGGAAAGGTTAAGAACTTAATTATGATCGGCAAAAAAAAGAACATTTCAACAAGCACGGTTGGAAGAGGAAGAGCAATAAAAGACATCGAAAACCTAGAAACCCGCCACTGGAAAGATGAATATATAGATATCAGACAAGGAGATAGTCTTGATTTTTACGAGAAATGGGAGACTCCATCTGTAATCGTTTCAGATGGGGGATACGGGGTTCTGGGTTTTGAAGGTGACACGTCCGATCACCTGGCCCTCCCCGAGTGGTATGAACAGCATATTCGAGAATGGGCTAGGGGAGCGACGCCCCAGACGACACTCTGGTTTTGGAACTCAGAAATAGGATGGGCGGCTGTTCATCCAATCTTAGAGAAATACGGATGGCGCTATATGAATGCGAACATCTGGAATAAAGGGAAAGGTCATATAGCAGGAAATGTAAATACGCAGAAAATTAGAAGGTTTCCAGTTGTCTCAGAGATCTGTGTCCAATATGTGTTTGAGGCGCGAGTGAAAAACCTGCTTTTAAAAGAATGGCTATTAAAAGAATGGAAACGGACGGGACTTCCTTTAAAAAAATCTAATGAGGCCTGCGGAGTCAAAGATGCTGCACTGAGAAAGTACCTTGATCAAGGTCATTTATGGTATTTCCCTCCGCCGGAGATGTTTCAACGTCTACAAGAATATGCAAATCAACATGGAAACCCATCCGGGCGACCATATTTTTCTCTAAAGGGGCAATATCCCGCGAGCGCAGATGAATGGGCTGGAATGAGAGCCAAGTTTTGTTGTCCACACGGTTTTACCAATGTTTGGGACCGACCAGCACTCATGGGTTCTGAAAGATATAAACTGCACGGAACAAATGGGAAAGCCATCCACCTCAATCAAAAACCTCTAGATTTGGTATCGATGATAATCGAAGCATCTAGCGATGAAGGCGACGTCATCTGGGAACCGTTTGGCGGACTCTTCACTGCTTGTATCGCTGCAAGGCGCTTAAGAAGGAAGGCTTATGGTGCTGAAATAGATCCGACATACTTCTACTATGGAATGAGAAGGGTTATCGAAGAATCTTCTCCGCGTCTATTTCAGTAATATCGAGTTTATTTTTTAAGGCGAGCTTAGTTGTATTATTATCGTCACTACATAACAATTTTGCCCAGTCTAAAATCTTCATACCGCAATAATTCGTATTGAGAACTCGCGATTTAAACTTTTCGACCTCCCCATGAGCGACACGGTCCATTTTGGCGAAATTGGTATCGAGTCTATAAGGAAATAGCGTAATAAGCTCTCGGAGCTTCTTTTGATATTCAACTGATGGTTCATAAACACAACCCTCAGGTCCCCAGCTCTTTACGAGTTTTTCAGCCTCGGCAAATTGTGATCTTGTGCCTTGCCATTTGTGGCCGTTTGTATTTGTCTGCTGTAGATTGCTTGTTCGAGCTGACGTATCTTCAGGCTCTAAAACTAGGTAGTCGGGAGGATTGTGGTAATGCCTATCTCTAGCTTTTGCTATTGATAAACCGGAGACTATGCTGACATCGAGAATACGAGGTTTACCATAAATTAGCTTGTCAGGCACCCACGCGAGCAAACATACGTATGTCTGATCTTGAATAAAGTTATTTTGGCTATCCCTAAACCTCGCGGTGATCTCCGTAGCTAATGGGAACCAAGCCTTAATTTCGAAACCTGGAGTAGGGTGAATATCGCCTTCAAACACCGTGTCCGGAAACCCAGGGTCCTGGCGTTTCCATTTTCCATATTTAACGAAATCTTTTCGATCATTTAGAAATTCGACCGCGTTGAATTCGATCAAATTTCCGAGGAGAGGGGATAGCTTAGAAATAACTTTTGCGAGATTAACCGCAGCTTCGGGAGAAACAGGTTTAGATATGCTTAATAAGTCAAATACGTGTCCGCTTAGCCCTTCCAGATGTGCTTTCGCAGAATTTAATACGGATTGAGTATCCATGCTAGAAAGTCACAGCCTTTTATTGCCAGATTTATTGATAAAGTCCTTTATAAAATCGCTCGGGTCTAAACCAAGTGCACTTAATATCTCTAAGAACTCAATTAAGTCTAAGCGCCGCTCTCCCCGCTCATATTTTGAGATAAATGACTGAGGTCTCTTAAGTATTTTCGCGAGTTCTTGTTGAGTGAAACCCGAATCACGTCGCGCGGATATAATTAGCTTTAAAAATAGACGATAATTTTCAGAGTAGACAGACCTCAAATCTTATCTCCATTGATAGAGTTATAGTTAAATAATAATCCCAACCTAGCATAATCCCAAAAGAGGATATTCCTGTTTGCTGCCTTACCTCATGGCATAGGAGAATTGGGCCTTATTCAATTAGGGATTGGCCAACTTCATTGACACGCCTACATATCAATGCTATGCTTTTTTTCAAGGATCTTTAAGGGGGATAAGAATGTCCTTTCTTGCGCTAGATAAGATGTGGGAACGCATCGAGATCGCGCGGCAGGATTCCGATACGGCCCTATTCTATGACCTACTATTTGCCGGTGAAATGATTTTTAAAATTATTACCGCAGGGCTCGTTGCTGCCATATCAGAAGATCGAGAACGACATCGATATCGTCATCTTCATCATTTAGTTTTCCTGATATTTCAAGCACTTATCCTGATTTATTTTTGCCTGAGTCACTAAAACTCGGTAACCTAATCAACTTCGTTAACTATGGCAACCAGTTCAGGTGCAAGTGGAGTTCCGTATAAATCCATCATTCCTTCCAATTCACTTTTATACAGCCGCATTTACACGAAATCATATCTTGTCCTGGAATAACATTTTTTCTAGTAACCAATCTCCCGTTGGGACAGATAAATAATTCTCTAAACTTTCTAATTTTATCTATTGTTTCTTCCATATCTCCTAGACTATCAAGGTCTGGGTTATCATGTGAAGCACACGTGATAATAAAACTCGATACATTTAGGTCTTTATAAACATCGCTTTTTTGAATATCTGATTTATGACCATTTAATGTGCTTGTAAGCGCAGGCAACATCTCCCCTATCATCCTTCTTTCGTTATCAAGCCCCGTGCGAAATACGAGCTTAACATCTAAAGCACCGCAAATATCCTTTAAGAGTGATTCAACAAATATTCTTAATTCATTACCGATTTTGTTTCCCTTAGAATGTTTACTTTTAATATTTTCTAGTTGATCAAACTTAATGTTCTTAAATCTTGTTCCTGTGCTGAATTCCCAGCATACTTCTTTGAAAACCCAGTCGGGGAACTTTTTCTTTATCATTTGGTGCCAATATTCTTCATGTGTCAACAATATAATTTGGTAATCAGCAAACTCGTCAGCTAATAGTTCAAGAAGCCTGAAACGATAGTTCCTATCAAAGCTCACTAAAACATCGTCGAGTACGAAGAACTTGTTTACTTTGTTGAACTGCTTCGCGGCAGCTAGAAAAAAAGCTATTCCTAAACTATTCAATTGAGATTCACTCAAGAATTTTCTTGGGGGAGAAGCTTCGTTATCATAAAATTCTAAGGTGAATTCAATACCTTCCTCACCTTTTGTTTCTAATTTAACATTCTTGATTTTTTCTTTATTATTTAGTCTGCAAAAGAAAGTATTTACGTCTTCCGAAACCAAATCTAATATCTGGCGCATCGTACTATTTTGAACTTCTAACATCTGATCTTCGATATTATGCATATTTCTTATTAAGAGGTTGTATGCGGAAAGTACTTTCTCATATTCGATATTTTTCAATACCAAATCTTTTCCGCGAACCATTTTTTGAAAAATCTGTTGCCTTTCTTCCTCTTCTTTTGTGAATGCTAAACCCGAGATCTTCTTTGTTAGTTCTGTCTCCATAGTAGATAAGGTGCTGCTGAAGTCTTTATTAAGCACTTCCAATTTATCAATGTCGATAGCTATAGGATTGAGATTATTCAGTTGTTGGTCAATTGAGACAAGCGTGCCATCTATCAAGTTAGAATACTGTTTCATTGTGGCAAAATCATAAGAAATATTATTTGCTGTTAGGCCTTTTGATAAATGAGAACATAGGGTAGAAATATCCTGTAACGTAGATTTTATAGATAAATATTCACGCCTCTTCTCTTCTAATTCTGTACGAATCTGGATTAGCTTCGTATATCTCTCAATAACGCTTCTTAATAAAGCTTCTTGGCTAGCTATTTCGTGCAGGCACAAAGGGCAAGTATTCGTGTCAGGCGTTAGGGTCAAGATTTTTTCCGCTTGACGTAAAAACTCATAGAAATTTAGACGTGATACCTTTTCTCGGTCTTCTACTAATATATTAAAGCTTGATATCCAAGAATGCATCATGGCTATAAAACCCAATTTGCTATTCAAATCAGATAAACTAGCTTTTAATGTTTCAAGTTCAACTCTTTCTCTTGCCCGTTCTTGGCTGGGCAATAGTTGAAAAGCTTTAACAAATGATTTGTCCAGTTCTTTTAAATCACTAATTTGGTCTTCTATTCCTAATGCTTTTAAAAATAATTGACTCTTATTTATCAAATCTGGAATATTCCTGACCGATTCGCCATAAAACTCTTTTGTCATTAAACCTTGATTGAAGGATATGTTCCTGTTCACCTCATATAAACGTGGATCCTTTTCTAGGTCATGGAGAACTGAAGAGAACATCGCTTTAACTTTGACGATATCTTCATATCCTACGATTTTTGCAATCTCTTCTTTTCTTTGTCCTTTGGTTCTTAATAGAAACCAAAGTATTGTTTGCTGGTCAAGATAAAGTCGGTCATATCTAGCTTCATCTTCAATATAGGTAATGAATTTCTGAGAAGTATTGTTAAACTTATGTTGTTTGTTTTTCTTGTCGAATATTTTTGAGGCGTTTAAATCAGAATCATTAAAGTCAATACTAACGAAAGTTTCATCACCACTAGAAGACGCCAGATTGATAATATCATCTTCTGAAATCCCTTCTCCTGTTAAATGAGCTATCCTTTCTCTGTAGTACCATTCAATAGCTTGTGTAAATGTGCTTTTACCTTCAGCATTGTTGCCAAAAATAGTACAGCTCCTGCAATCTGAGCCTAAGTCCAAATCAAGCAATTCTTTTGCACCCCGAAAATTCTGTAGCAAAATCCTTCTTATTTTTACGTTGCTGCTATTCATTTTGATTTTTTCTCTATTATTCCAGCCAGGGCTCGCTGAAGATGAGTCTTTGTATAAAGTTGTTGATGTTTCCAGAGCTCTATTATTGCAGTCCGCAGGTCTTCATCAATATCTGGATTCTTGACCATATCTTCAAAATACTTATCTAGTATCTCATATCCGGATAACAACAGTTTATTTGTCATTAGATTCCTCAAAGAAGCGCCATTCAATTTGTGGCTTCTGGGATAAATTGGGCATATTTTCTGCGAAACCTCGTTTGTTATTGCAAATTGGGTATGTGCCATACTCCTGTGCAAAATCCTCTAAAAAATAGGTCTCGATGGGCTCAATTCTTATAGTTGAAAAAACATGCTTTAAGAATTCATAATCTAAATAGGTAAATGATAAACCCCATTTTTGGTAATAGCCTTTGATTCCTTGATTATTAGATCGACCGGAAAGATGGTCCTTAAGTCTATTCCCTATGCTGTTTAGGCTTGATTCACTCATTCCAATATATATTAATGGCGAGCTATTGTAGGGGTAAGGGATGAGGAGATTGTCTAAAAAGATAAAATATAGACCGGTATATCCTGATAGAACTGCAAAATTATTTGTGTTAAACTTATAAAGAGATTTTTTATTGAAACGAATGATCATTGCGAGTTCCAATCCTCTACGAATCCACCCTCCGTCGGGCAATCCAAAATATCCTGTTTTGCCGTAATTGATTATATCCATTTGGTAATGATAAAGGCAAGAAATAAAAGAAATACTCTTAATTGGTCCCGCAAAACATTATCATTATAGTGCATTAATATATGAGAGGAAGATTTGCCAATAATTCAGCCTGAGGATACCCCCCAAAAGGTCAATAATCTCCTGGTCGCCAGGTGGGGAATCAGTCTATTTAAATTTGCCCAGGTTTTTGCGGTTTCTCCAGTCGAACTATTCCTCCAAAAAACTGATTATCCATTTAACTATCAAGAAATAAAGGCCATAAAACATAATTTATATAAAATGCGTGATGATCTTCTCAAAAGAGGTCGATTCATTCTAAAAATTACGCAAAGACTTAAGGAATCGCTCTTTAAAGAAATGTCTGATGATGAACTAATAAAACATATGAGGCTGGAAAGGTTTTTCAAAGAATATATTCATAGGCATGAGATAGCTATGCGTTATGTTGAAAAGGTCTCCCTGCAAGGCAAACGAGGAGGCGGGATAAATAAGAAAAGCATAATCGCCGTTGGCTGGGGCAATCTAGTTTCTGAAAAAAGCCGCAGAATAGATTGGGAGATGCTAGGTGACTTGTATGATTGGTTTTGGGAGAGGGTTGCCCCTTATAAATTTTATAATAAACTGAAACCCTCGTACGGCATCGTAGAGGACCTTAGACTTCAATATAATCGGCATCGATGGGCAGGAGGAGCAGGAAAGTTTCTTTTTGATAAATTAAAAATAAAGAAAAGTGAAGTTACCGAATTTTCGAGCAATTTTTTATTTAATCAATTTATCGGTGGCAAAGAAAGCTATTTAATGGATAAGCTCCCCATAACCTGGGATAAATTCCCTAAGTTTTTTATGAATATTATTATTGATTTCTCTTTGACACTGTTTGATGGGCTGGCATTATTTTCTAAGGATCAGTCGTTTGCCGACCAGGGATTTTTGTTTTTATATATTTGGCAACAAAAAATGGCAGCAAAAAGTATAGGCCCTGACTTAAATAAGAAGAGCCCGTCGGAAGTGGAAATCTTCAAAGATGCAGAGATACCATATGGAGCGTCCGAAATTGGCGATTATTTCAATTACGCAATCAAATTATTTCTTGACCATAAAGTAGACTTGGGTAACCCTCCGCCTTTGATTATTTTCCCGGATAAGTCCTACTTTAGTACCAGTTTTTAAGTCCGCTTCCGTATCACAATTCCCTTCAAAAAATTTTTTTCGTGATACTGAAACCAAACATCTCTTTTCGTTATATTAATCCCGCAAGATGAAAGCTTGAATATTTACGGGAGATTTAAAGATGTCGATTGAAAGACGCTGGCTCAAGGTTTCAGAAACAGGGGAATATCTAGGCCTTCACCCGAAAAGCATTTACCGGGCCTGCTGCCAACGTAAGATCCCATTCTCAAAGGCTTCCGGTATTGGTATCCGCATTGACAAGCGTGAACTCGATGCGCTTCTCGAGCGACAGGGGATCAACCCTAGGGAATTCGGGAAAAGGCTTAGGGACAAAAAGTAAAGGTTAATTGAATGGAAAAGCGTCTATTATCAGTCGCCGAAACAGCGGAGTTATTGGGAATTTCGCAGTCATTCTTATATAAACTGGCTGAATCTGAATCTATCCCACACATCCGTCTGGGCCGCGCAATCCGCTTCGATATAAGACAGATTGACGTTTGGCTTGAAGGGATTGTAAGCGACGAAATCAACTATGCCGATAAGCTGCCAAGAAAGCAAAAATAGATATGAATCGTAATATACAGTCTTTGCCTCTGCTCTTATCTAACTGTGTTCTCGGTTCACCCCTCCGGGTCATGGGGATAGACGGGGGAGGAAGCTATCCTCGCTCTTTTCTTTGGACAGGGGAGGAGGTTCCATTTTAGCATGGTCGAAGGCACGGGGAGCATCGGAGCAATCCTTTCACAAAGCCCCCCTCTCGGTCCTTCTCTCCCTCCCCCTGACCTTAATCATCCAATCAAGACGTTCTACTGCTCACATTGCGGTTATCCCCTGCGGGTTAAGCTGTCATGTGGCGATCGAACTTGTCAGGTCTGTCGCAAAAAATGGTATGGCTATCACTTCGGAGCCATAAAGAGATACGTTTCGACTTGGCCGAAGATATATTGCTTAACCCTCACACTGATAAATATCCCTGACGAACAAATGACCGGATGGCGCATTAAACGGCTTCGGGAGGCCTTCTCAAAGCTTCGATATCGGTTCAAACCCGCAATCCAGGACGGCTTTTATATAATCCAAGCCACAAACTCCGGTGCAGGCTGGCACCTTCATGCTCATGTTCTTTATCGCGGGGGATACCTGTCTAAAGTGGCTGTTTCAAATGCATGGCGCGAAATCACGAAAGGCAGTTACATAGTCGATATAAAGCTTGTGGAAAGGTACCAAAAAGCCCTTCAATATCTTTTGTCGGATTTCAGGGGTAAACCAAGGATCAGGGAGCAGGATTTTGATCTCTATAACAGATTATTCCATGGTTGCCGCTTAGTCCAGGGCTTTGGAGAATACTCCAAGACCAAGCTTCGCGTTCCCTATCGCTGTCCGGCTTGCGGTGATTGTTCCTGGACCTTGCTCGAAGTCTTGTTGGGGGAAAAAGTCCGATTCAGGTCTGAATTCTACGGGGAGCCCCCGCCATGAAATCACCCCCACTGAATATCGAGTCTCTTGGATCCAAAATCAAGGGACAGCTATTGCTGCATATGCCGGTTTACCCTTCCGGCGTGCAGGGATATACGGGGAGGGGGTTTTTTCTACCCTCCAACCCTCCATTAAAGGTGCCGGGGAGGGTGCTCCCTCCCCGGTATCCTCTTAAAAAGGGGATCTTTCGGGGGCTCCCGGGGGCTTCTCCCGGGCTAGACTTGATTATATTACAACATCTCCAGTGAGGGTATAAGATGTTGATTTTATTGAAAATCTTAAAAATGGTTAAAAATGGGCGAGCATAAGCAGAACATAGTTGCCAAATATTTCGCGAAACACCCTTTCGCTAGGCATTTGCCACTCTCATTTCAGGGTTTGAAACGAAAGCCTAGGGCAACGCCGATTAAATTTCCGAAGGGTAGGTATATTGTTAAGAATACAGACTTGTTTTCTTGCCATCATTGCGGTGACGAATTATTGACGGGAGAAAAAGATGAAGACGGTGTCGAGGCCAGGAATGGTCCAAAACCCCAACGTTAACGCGTCCAGAGCTACGATCTCAGGCAGGCCCGAGGATAAGGCCGCGCCGACAAGCAGTAGGCTCTGCCTATGCTGTGCTAAGGGGTTCCGCGTAATACGAACGAAACAGAAATTCTGCTCAAGTAGATGCAGACTGCTCTATTGGGCCGCTAGCCAGGTCTTTAGGGAATATTCGGCAGGGAAGGCGAGCGGCCTGCGGGATATACTTGAAAGGTTGAAAATATGAAATCAGATAAGTTTAGAAATTTATATAGTGATTTCTTTAGTGCTCACTTAACTCGCTTGCTCTCTAGCCACTTGTCAATATCAGATTTCTTAAAAAGGACTTTTCTCCCCTTTAGTCTAAAAAACGGAAAAGCTCTATCCCGCATAAGCGAATACATGAGGTTATGTGATATTTTCAAATATTCCATAACCTCGAGACGGGTCATAAGCACATCGTCCTTTTTCATGGGGAAATCATAACAATTTCCTAAAAGGATATCTATTGACATAGCAAAAAAGATTATATAAGATGCTAATAGAACATATAAGAACATATAATAGCGAATATCAAACCATTCGGAAACGTCTAGCGATGAATGAAGATGAAAAGGCATAGGGAAGACAAAGGAGCGCAGCCCTTTAAATCAAGGGGTGTCTATCAAAGGGGAAGGATCTGGTGGGTCCGTTATGTATACCAAGGGCAACTTATCAGGCAATCCATCGGCCCGGATCGGCGGCTGGCAGAGCAAGCCCTACAAGCAATCCGAGGAGATATCGTCCGAGGCGCCTTTAGGCTTCGGCGGATCGAAGAGAGGAGAAGTTTTGCGGAGATGGTTGTTGAATACATGAAGATCAAGTCCGCGAAGAGGTCTCTCGCCAGGGATGCGGCGAGTTTTAAGAATCTTCTTCCAGTGTTCTGTAAGAAACCGCTGCACCTAATCACAACCCGGGAGGTAGAGGGGTATGCTAGGGACCGTTCCGTGAAGGTCAAAGGAGCAACCGTCAACCGGGAATTGGCACTACTGCGGCATCTTTTCAATATCGCTATGGATAACGGCTATACCGATCAGAATCCGGCCCGGGCCATTAAGAGATATCCCGAGTCCCCATGGCGGCACAAATTCTTTTTCTCTGAGTCTGAAATCAAGGCATTGATTAACGCCTCGGCTCCTCACCTTAGACCAATTCTCGCTCTCGCCTTCGGGACAGGGCTCCGAAAGGGCGATATTTTAAGTCTCCGATGGGATGATGTAGACCTTGATCGGAGTATCATTTCAGTCCAAATGCAAAAGACGGGAGAATCCGTTGAAATCCCTTTGATCCCGATGATCAGGGACCTACTGCAAGGGATGAAATCTCGGGCCTCCGCCTCTCCATTTGTCTTTCCTCGTGGCTTATCAGGGCAGAGGATAGGGGATATCAAAACAGCCTTCCATGCCGCGCTCAGAAGATCAGGCTTGGCGTCGAAGGGCTATCGTTTCCATGATATCCGGCGCACCTTCGCCAGGATGCTCTATAACCAGGGTGTTATCCTAACAAAGATCCAACGCCTCCTCGGTCATGGGTCAGTCAGCACGACGGAACGTTATCTCGGAGTGAAGTTCGAGGAAACCCGAGAAGCAATTCTGATGCTAGATGAGCCATTGAGCCAAGCCTTGAGTGTGCCGGGCAGCTGCACACCCATTGCACAATTGACAGAGACATCGCCTCAAAACCATTTAGTTTCAATCAATTAAAAATTCAAGTAAGGGGACTTCGAATCCAAAGGTCGGGTGTTCGAATCACCCCGGGCGCGTTCTCCATATTCCCCCTTTTTCCCCATATGGAGTAGATGATCGACACATCTACGATACCATTCTATAGGCAATAGGCATTT
>Ga0315284_10014278_pt1 | contig 11312 bp, 7 predicted proteins | sample YL17G09_16_MG_FD_203696 | JGI IMG/M metagenome (GOLD analysis project Ga0315284, IMG submission 203696) | Sediment microbial communities from Yellowstone Lake, YNP, Wyoming, USA - YL17G09_16 | ecosystem: Environmental > Aquatic > Freshwater > Lake > Sediment | place: USA: Wyoming | collected...
AGGGCTTCGAGCATGTTGTCGGGCGCGGCGAGCGCGGGGTGGTCGGGATCAAACGGCGCGGCGCCGGCGGGCTCGCGCGCGGCCATCTCGCAGAGCGCCGCATAGTCCTCGACCGGGCCCTCCCCGACCCAGATGCGGCGGCACTCCTCGAGCAGCCACAGGCCGGTGACGTTCTTGAGCAGCCGGATGCCGCCATCGGCCGCGGCCTCGTTGGTCAAGTCGCTCTGGCGCGCGGCCTCGGTGGTGACCGGCTGCTCGGTGAGCGTGCCGACCAGGCACCAGGTGCCCGCACTGATGTAGGCCCAGTCATCGCCCTCGCCGGGTACGGCGGCCACGGCGCAGGCGGTGTCGTGGCCGGCCGGCGCGATCACCTTCAGCCCCTTCGCCTCGCCGAAGTCGGCGCCGATCGCGCCGATCTGCGTGCCCGGGCCGACCACCGGCGGCAGGATTCCGGCGGGGATGCCCAGCGGCTCGCAGAGTTCGGTGGCCCAGGCGCGGGTGCGGCAATCGAGCAGTTGGCTGGTGCTGGCGATGGTGAGTTCGCTGCGGGCTTCGCCGCAGAGCAGAAAGGCGATCAGGTCGGGCATCATGAGCAGGCGCCGGGCGTTGGCGAACCGGCCCTCGGCCGCGTCGGCGACGAGTTGGTAGATCGTGTTGATGGGCATGAACTGGATGCCCGTGATCTCGTAGATGCGCTCGCGCGGGATGATGTGCAGCACGCGCTCCATCACGCCGTCGGTGCGGTGGTCGCGGTAGGCGTAGGGCAGGTCGAGCAGGTCCCCCTGGGTATCGAGCAGGCCGTAGTCCACGCCCCAGGTGTCAATGCCGATGCTCGAAAGACCATGGCCGCGCTCGCGGGCGCGGCGCAGGCCGCTGCGGATCTCGCCGAGGAGCTCGTGCACCTGCCAGCGCAGGTGGCCGTCCACCTCGAGCATCTGGTTGGGAAAGCGATGGACCTCGGTGAGGGTGAGGCGGTCATCGGCCACCTCGCCCACGATGGCGCGCCCACTCGTGGCGCCGAGATCCACAGCCATGGCTGTCCAGGACATCGGTTCGGCCTCCGACCGGCAGGCCTGGGTGTTCACCGCAAGCACCCGGTTTCCTGCCGCCTGAAGGTGGAGGCAGAGACGGGTGGTAATAGTGAGCGGCGGGGCGGCCGATGGCGCCCCGCTACCATGCGCCTGAGGAGGACCCGATGAAGATCGCTTTCGTAGGAGCTGGCAGCCTGGGCTTCACCCGCACGCTCGCGATTGACATGCTCTCGTGGGAGGACATGCAGGACGCCACCCTCTCGCTCATAGACGTGGACCCGGAGCGGCTGGATTACGCCAAGCGCGCCGTGGATCGCATCATCGAGGTGGGGCAATACCCCGCGAAAGTGGAGGCGACCCTGGATCGCGCCGCCGGGATCAAGGGCGCCGACATCGTGATCGTCACCATCCTGGCGCACGGCGTGGACGGCTTCCGGCCCGAGATCGAGATCCCCATGAAGTACGGCGTGGACTTCAACGTGGGCGACAGCATGGGCACGGCGGCGGTGTTCCGCGCGCTGCGCACCATCCCCATGATGCTCGACATCTGCCGCGACATGGAGCGCCACGCGCCCAACGCCTACATGCTGAACTACACCAATCCGATGTCCATGCTCTGCCGGGCGATGCATCGCGGCAGCAACGTGCGGCTGGTGGGGCTGTGCCACAGCGTGCAGGGGCTGGGCGGGATGCTCGGATCGTGGATCGGCGCGCCGCGCGACCAGATCGTCTGCGTCTGCTCGGGGATCAATCACCAGGCCTGGGCCGTGCGCTTCGAGTGGAACGGCAAGGACGCCTACCCGCTGCTGCGCCAGGCCGTCGAGCGCCCGGAGATCTACCGCAAGGACATCGTGCGCACCGAGATGTTCAAGGCGCTGGGCTACTACGTCACCGAGTCGAGCGGCCACAACAGCGAGTACAACTGGTGGTTCCGCAAGCGCCCCGACCTCATCGAGAAATACTGCACCCACGGCGAGAACTGGAACCCGGGCGTGCACCGCTACATCCTCGACGAGTACGACGACCGCGAGACGGCGGAGAAGTGGCAGAAAGCCATGCGCGATTACGCCGAGGGGCGCGTCGAGATCCGGCTGGGGCGGTCGCACGAGTATGCCTCGAGCATCGTGCGCGCGCTGCTCTTCAACGAGGAGTTCACTTTCAACGCCACCGTGCCCAACACGGGGCTGGTCACGAACCTGCCCGACCGCTGCGCCGTCGAGGTGCCCGTGATGGCGAACAAGGCCGGCTTCAACCCGATTCACATGGGCCCGCTGCCGCCGCAGTGCGCGGCGCTCAACGCGATCAACACTACGGTGATCGAGTTGGCCGTCGAGTCCGCGCTCACAGGCGACCCGCAGGCGGCCTACCTGGCCTGCTGCTACGATCCGCTGGCCGCGGCCGCTTGCTCGCTCGCCGAGATCAAGCAGATGGTGGACGAACTCTTCCGCGTCCAGGCGCCGCTCTTGCCGCAGTTCAAGCACCTGGCCTAGCCGTCCGGGCTCCTCCCCGTGCGCGCCGCCCCGGCCGCAGGAGGCCGAGGGTGCGGCGCAGAACTCCTTGACTCTCTGGGACGGGCGCCGCCTCCCGGCGGTCGGCGAGGCGTCCCGCCCACGCACTGTGAACGCTTGGCGAAATTGGCTGTTGCAGAGTTTCCTCGACTGCGACCGTGAGGGCACGCGGGCGGCCATCCAGGCCGCGCTCGAGGATGGCGTCACCCTGGACCGGCTGGTGGTGGACGCCATCCAGCCGGCGTTCGATGACCTCGATGCCCTGTGGGGGGCGGGGCAGGTGGCCCTCACCCAGATCTTCCTGGCGGCGCGCGCGGTGGACGACGTAGTGAGCGCGGCCGCCCCGGGCACAGCCCCGCCGGCCCGCGGGCCCAAGGTGGTCCTGGGCACGCTCGTGGACGGGCACAGCCTGGGCGCCCGGCTGGTCGGCATTTTCCTGCGGGCCGCCGGGGTCGAGGTGGTGGAACTCGGGGGGAAGCAGTCACCCGAGGACCTCTGCGCCCGGGCCGTCGCCGAGGGCGCGCAAGTGCTCGCCATCTCTGTGCTGATGCTGTGCAGCGCCGGGCGCGTGCTCGAGGTGCGTCAGATCCTCGATCGCGACGCCCCGGGCATCAAACTGATCGTGGGCGGCGCGCCCTTCCGCCAAGACCCGAACCTGGCCGCGCGCCTGGGCGCCGACGCCTGGGCCCCCGACGCGCTGCAAGCCGTGGGCGTCATCCAGTCGCTGGCGGACCGGCCATGATGACCCCGTACGAGCGCGTGGTGACGGCGGTGACCTGCCGCGAGCCCGACCGGGTGCCGGTGCTCCTGCTCCTGCCCCTGCAAGGCGCCCGCGAGTTCGGCATGCCGCTTGACCAATTCCTGCGCGATCCGGCGGCGATGGCCGAGGGGCAGGCGCGGCTGTTGGAGCGCTGTGGCCACGACTGCGTGTACGCGTTCTCCTACGGCGCGGCCGAGGCGGAGGCCTTCGGCGCGAGCACGGAGTTCTACCCGAACGGCGCGCCCAATGTCGCGCGGCCGCCGCTTCGAGATGCCGCGGCCGCCGGCGCGCTGGAGCCGCCCGACCCCACAGCCTGCGAGGCGCTCGCCAGGACGCTGGAATTGATCCGGTTGCTCGCTGGGCGTTTCAAGGGCCGCGTGCCCATCCTGGCCAACGCGATCGCGCCCTTGAGCCTGCCGGTGATGCTGCTGGGCATGGAGCATTGGCTGGACCTGCTCCTCTTCGGCGACCCCGGGCTGCGCGATCACCTGCTCCAGGTCTGCGAGGTCTTCTGTGCGCGATGGGCGCAGGCCCAGGTCGCCGCTGGCGCCGACGCCGTTGGCTACTTCGAGCCGATGGCCTCCACGGAGATGACCACCCCCGCGCAGTTTCGCCAGTTCGCGCTGCCGGCGCTGCGCTCCGTGGCCCCCCAGGTGAAGGCGCCTCTCATCTTCGCCACGGCGGGCGGGAAGAACTCGGCGCGGGCCGCCGAGATCGCCGAGGCTGGCGCCGCCGGCATCGTCGGGAGCGCCGCCGATGACCTGGGCGAGTTGAAGCGACAGGCGGGGGGGCGGCTGGCGGTCGCCGGCAACCTGAACAACATCGCGATGGTGGCGTGGGACCCGGCCGAGGCCGAGCGCCAGGCGCGCTGCTGCCTCGCGGCTGGGGCGCCGGGCGGAGGCTATCTGCTGTGCGATCAGCACGGCGAGATCGCCTGGGACACCTCCCCCGCGGTGCTCGCCGCGATCGTGGAAGCCGCGCAGCGGTGGGGCCGTTACCCGCTGGCCCCGGAGACCTGAAGATGACCGACCCCGAGGGCGACCTCCAGTCGCAGATCGCCCGCCTGCGCCAGCGCAATACCAACCTGGCCGTCTATCGCGAGATCAGCGAGCGGTTGCTCGGCGCCACCACCATGGAGGAGGTCGCGCGCATCGCCGTCGCCACCCTGGCGGAACTGTTCGGCGCCGAGGGCGGCGCCTTGCTCCTGGCCGGACAGCCGACCGGCGCCCACTGGGAATACGGCGTCCCCGGAGCGGCGTGGGCAAGTGTGCCCGAGGCCGCGCGCCGCGCGCTCCCGGCGGTGTCGAGCGAGGGCCCGCTGGCCGAGCCGGATGCCGCCGCCTTCCTCGCCCGCAAAGGGCTCCCCGCCGCGCCGTCGCTGCAGAACCTGCTGGTGCTTCCGGTGGATCTCGGCGCCGAGCGCCTGGGCGCGCTGGTCGCCTACAACTTCCTCTTCCCGGATCGCCTGCCGCGCTACGCCGAGGACGCGCGCGACCTGCTCTCGCCCATCGCCCAGGCCATGGCCCGCGTGCGGCTGGTCGAGGCGCGCGACCGCCAGGCCCGGCTCCTGGAGACGATCGTCGAGAACACCGAGAGCCAACTGGCCTATCTCGACCGGGACTTCCACTTCGTGCAGGTGAACTCGGCCTACGAGAGGGGATGCGGGCATGCGCGCGAGGAACTCATCGGGCGCGACCACTTCGACCTCTTCCCCAACGCCGAGAACCAGGCGATCTTCGCGCGGGTGCGCGACACCGGCGAGCCCGTCGAGTTCCGGGAGCGGCCCTTCCAGTTCGCCGACCAGCCGCAGCGCGGCGTCACCTACTGGGACTGGACGCTGAACCCGATCAAGAATGAAGCCGGCGAGGTGGAGGGCCTGGTGCTCTCGCTGACCGACATGACCGAGCAAGTACGCACGCGACAGCGCCTGCTCGCCGCGGAGCGGGCGCGCGCCGCGCTCGCGGAGACCATCGCCAGCGAAGTGAACCACCGCATGAAGAACAACCTCAGCATGCTGGCGGGCCTGCTCGAGATGCAGATCAGCGACGAGCCGGAGCGCGACCCCGCGGAGACGATCCGGGGAGCGATCACGCGCATCCGCAGCCTGGCCGCGGTGCACGAGGAGTTGTATGAGACGCGCGACGGCAACGTCGAACTCCTCGGCAGCCTGCGGCGCATCGCCGAGATCGGCCGCCAGGCCCGGCGCGAGGGCGAAGTCGAGGTGGCCGTCAGCGGCGACCGGGCGCTCTATCCCTCGAAGATCGCCACCCCGATCTGCATGATCGCCAACGAACTGGTCACCAACGCCATCAAGCACGGGGCGCCGGAGCCGTCCGGCCGGTTGCAGGTGCGGCTCCACCTCACCCTGCGCGAGGGGAAGTTGCGCCTCTCGGTGTGGAACTCGGGCAACCCCGTCCCCGATGGTTATTCCCCGGGCAGGGAGAAGACCATGGGCCTGCGCCTGGTGCATTACCTCGCCACGCGCGACTACGGAGGCTCGTTCACCATGCAGGCACATCAAGGCGGCACCCTCGCGGAGATCGTCCTGGACGACAAGCGCCTGCGCGAGTTGGCTTGACTGGGGCAGAGATGACACAAGCGGCCGGCAGCATATCCCCCCTCGGCCTCGGCATCGTCGGCTGCGGCAGCGTGGCCCGCGGCTACCTGGACACCATCCGCCGCCTTCAGGCCGAGCAGAAGGCGCGCCCGGTGGCCTGCTGCGACGCGGTGGCGGCGCGCGCCGAGGAGTATGCGGCGCACTACGGCGTGCCGCGCGTGGTCGCCGATCTGGAGGCCCTGCTCGCGCTCGATGAGGTGCAGGCCGTCCTCATCTTCACTCCCAACCGGTATCACGCCTCGATGGCGAGCGCCGCGCTGGCGGCGGGCAAGCACGTGCTGCTCGAAAAGCCCATGGCCACAACGCTCGCCGACGCCCGCGCCCTCGCCGAGCAGGCGTGCCGCAGCCCCGGGCACCTGGTCTGCGCGCCGTTCGTCATCCTCAGCCCCACCTTCCAGATCATCCAGCAGCGCATCGCGCGCGGCGACATCGGGCCCATCTATGCGGCGCGGGCGCGCTACGGCTGGGCCGGCCCCGACTGGGCGGAGTGGTTCTACCAGCCGGGCGGCGGCGCGCTCTTCGACCTGGGCGTGTACGACCTCACCGCCCTCACCGGGCTGCTGGGTCCCGCGAAGCGCGTGGTCGCGATGGCCGGTATCTGCGTGCCCGAGCGCGAGGTCGCCGGCAAGCGGATCGCGGTCGAGGCGCCCGACAATATCCAGCTCATCCTCGGTTTCGGCGACTGCGTCTTCGCTTCGCTCATCACCGGGTTCACCATCCAGCGGCAGCGCGGCGCGGAACTGGAGGTCTATGGCGGCGAGGGCGTGATCCAGATGCTCGGCCACGCCTGGACGCCGGATGGATACGAACTCTGGCAGAACAGCGCGGGCTGCTGGCAGGTGTTCTACGAGACGCGCCCGGACTGGCCCTGGACCGATGGCCTCAACCACCTGGTGGACTGCGTGCTCGCCGGAACGACGCCGCTGACGACGCCGGAGCACGCGCTGCACGTCACCGAGATCATGATCCGCGCGCTGGAAAGCGGCCAGACGGGCAAGGCCGTGGATCTCGAAACCACCTTCACTCCGGTCCTCTTCGGTGAAACCAAGCGGCTGCGGCCGCCCCACCGCGTCCACGACCCCACCCGCCGCGAGGAGTGATATGGAGTGCGGCAGCCATGCTGCCGCCTTGATAGGCGGGAGCCCCGCTCCCGGCAGAATCACATGGCGCCTCCGGCGCGGATGAAGGCGGGAGTAAGACTCCCGCAGTCCAAGAAAACCATGACCCTGAAAGTGTTGGACGACGCGCAAATCGAGATGCTCCACGCCGCTTCGCTGCGCCTCCTCGCTGAGATCGGCGTCCAGGTGCCGCATGCCGACATCCGGAGCCGCTTCCGCGACGCCGGCGCCGCGGTGGACGAGGCCGCCGCGCGCGTCCAGATCTCCGAGGCGCTGGTCGCGCGCTGCCTCGAGCAGGCGGGGAAATCGTTCACCCTCTACGGCCGCGATCGGCGACGCATCGCACCATTCGGCCAGGGCGCGCGTAACTACAACTCCGCCTTCGGCGAGGCGCTCTGGATAGACCCGCACACCGGTGAGCGGCGCTACGCGACCCTCGCGGACGTGGCAACCGCCGCGCGCCTGGGCGACGCGTTGGAGCATCTCACCATCGTGGGCGCGATGGCCGACCCCCACGAGTTGTCGCCCGCCTACCGCTGCGTCGAGGTGGCCGCGGCGCTGCTGCGCCACACCACCAGGCCCATCGGCTTCTGGTTCCACGATCGCGCCTCGGCGCGTTATCTCGTGGAGTTGTTCGTCGCGCTGGCGGGGAGCGAGGAGGCGGCCGAGCGCTTCCCGATCACGGCGCCCCTGCTCGAACCGATCAGCCCGCTGCGCTTCCCGCACGACGGCGTGGACCTGCTTTACGAGACCGCCCGGCTCAACCTGCCCGTGTTCATCGGCCCCATGGCCCAGGCCGGGATGTCGGCGCCCGCCACACTCGCCGGCACACTGGCGCAGGAGAACGCCGAGATCCTCGCGGGGATCTGCATCACGCAACTCATCCGCCCGGGGATGCCCGTGTGCTATGGCGGCATCCCGCACGCCTTCGACATGGCGAGCACGCAGTTGATCTTCTCCGGCCCGGAGCAGGCGCTCATGGCGATCGCGATGACTCAAATGGGCAAGCGCTATGGCCTGCCCGTTTACATCAACGTGGGGCTGACGGACAGCAAGTGCGTGGACGCCCAGGCGGGCATGGAGGCCGGCGTGACGCTGGTCTGCGGCGCGCTCTCGGGGGCCGATATCTTCGGTCACATGGGAATCAGCGGCGCGGACCAGGCGACCTCGCTCGACATGCTCGTGATGCAGCACGAACTGATCGGCTATGTGGAGCGGATCGCGCGCGGGATGCGCATCGCCCCGGAGACCATCGCCTTCGATGTGATCAAAGAGTGCGGCCCAAGCCGAAACTTCATCGCCCACGAACATACGGCGGCGCATTTCCGGCAGGAACTGTGGTTCCCGCGGCTGCTGGACCGCCGGTTCTACGACGCCTGGGCCGCGGCCGGCTCACCGACGATGGCCGACCGCTGCCGCCGCGAACGCGAACGCCTCCTCGCCGAACACCAGGTCGAGCCACTGCCTGATCACGTCGCCAAAGAGGTTGACCGCGTGATCGAGGCCGCGCGCCGGGACCTGTCGTAGTTTTCCTCCCCCTCAATGGGGGAGGAGCCTGTCCGGCGCGTGACCGCCCTACACCGCCTCCAGCATATCCACTTCGCGCGCCTCCAACTTCCCCTCACGTCGCGAGATGCGCACCGTCTTGATCTCGTGGTGGCCCAACGGAAAAGTCCACTGCGCGCCCTCCACGGGCAGCGAGACGGTGGCCTGCCCGTCGCGGCCATCGGTCTCGTAGAGGCGAACGATCAGATCGTCGCCGTCCTCTGATTTCTTGGCGACCGAGAGCACCACGTTCTCCGGCGCCGCCTCGACCAAGGTTTGCAGCGGGGGCAGGTCGCCTTCGTGGGGCGGCTCCAGCCGCGTCAGCAGCGGCGCGTTGAGCGCCCAGCCCTCGCGCACCGTCGCCGCCTCCTGCCAGCCGCCGGCGTGCGGCAGCAGCGCGCAGCGCACGGTCTGCTCGCCCTGGTCGGTCCACTCATAGATCACGCCAGGCTCGACCAGTCGGGGCTCGTGGTACGCGTAGGCCGGGCTGCGCAGCAGGGTCAGCCGCATCTCGCCGCCGCGCACGTCGGCGCCGTACTTGCAGTCGTTGAGGAGCGCGATCCCATAGCGCGCGCCGGCGCACTCGCCCGTCACATCCAGCCAGTGCTGCAGCGGCTCCTCGTCGCCGTTGGCCGCGCGCACCATCACGCCATAGGGCACCTCGAAAGTCGCCTCCCCGTTCGCGACATTCGCCGGCACCGCCAGTTTCAACATCTTGAGCCGCTCGTGCCAGTCAATGTGGAGTGTCCAACCAATACGCCGCGAGCCCTGCGCCAGGCTGATCTCCTGCACCACGGTCGAGGCGCCCCAGGTGGAGGTGACGCGCAGGGTCGCGCGCACCGGCCCCCGCTCGACGATCTCCACGCGGCCGCCGCAGTGGAAGCGCCCGATCTCGTTGGGGAACGAGTCCACGCTGTGGCTCCAGGTGTCGCTGGGGTCGTCAATTACTACAAGCGGGCTAGTGCCGCCGGCCAGCGCCTCCAGGCCGTTGGTCTTATCGAACAGGCTGGCGATTCCACCCGTGTTGGGATCAACAGTGAGCCGGTAATGTTCGTTCTCGATGGTGGTTCCGCTGGCCGATACCTGCGACGTCTGAGTCGCGGGCCGTTCGCCCGCGAACCGGTAGGTCCGATAGCCCAGCGCCGGGACCTCAGCGACGAACGTCACCTCGGCCCAGAGCCGGCCGCCCCGGAAATGCACGCGCCCCACCTGGATCGGAATCTCCGCCCCCTCATGGTCCAGCACTCGCACGAAGATGCGGTGCCGCTGGTCGCGCGACACCGGCACCAGCGCGGTGAGCGCCTCGCGGCGCGGCCAGGAGAGCGCGTTGTACGCCACCAGCGCCGCGCCGCCCGCCGTGTTGATGCGCTTGCCCAACGCCCGCAGGCTGCGCTCCAGCGCGGCGCCGGCGAGGCGGTCGCACTCGTCGTACCAGGGATAGACGTCCTCGTCGTAGGCCTCCTTGATGCTCGTGCCGGCGAGCACGTCGTGAAACTGGTTGAAGAGCACGCGCCGCCAGCCGCGCGTGAAATCTTGCTGCGGGTAGGGTGTATCGCAGAGCCGCTGCGCGATGGTCGCGAACTTCTCCGCGGTCATCAGCAGCATCTCGCTGCGCCGGTTGCGCCGCTTGACCTCGCTCACCGCCGCGTAGCAGCCGCGCGCGTGGTGTTGCAGTTCGTCGCGCACCACGGGGAAATCGCGCGTCTCCTTGAGGATCGCCTCGAAGAACGCCTCGGGCGTGCTGAGGATCACGTTCGGCATGTCGGGCCGGGCGTTGGCGCGGTGGATCCCCTCGATGCTGGCGATGGTGGGGCCGCCGCCGTGGTTCCCCACGCCGTAGAAGCACATCACATGGTGAAGCGGCTCCTGGGTCTGCTCGTAGGCCGCCATGATGCGCGCCTCGATCTCCTCCCCGCCGAAGGCGTACATCAGCGGCGAGCGGCAGGTCAGGATGCGTGAGCCGTCGGGACTCTCCCACCAGAACACCTGGGGCAGCGTCTTCTCGTGCGGCGCCGGGCGGAAGAAGGAGTAGGAGGTGAAGCCGCACTTCTTGAGGATCTGCGGCAGCGTGCCGCAGTGACCGAAGGTGTCCACGTTGTAGCCGTCGCGGACCTCGACGCCGAACTTCTCCTTGAAATAGCGCTTGGCGTAGAGCGCGTGCCGCACGAACGATTCGCCGCCGGGGATGTTGCAGTCGGGCTGCTCCCACCAGCCGTTGACCACGTGCCAGCGCCCCTCGCGCACGCGGCGCGCGATCTCCGCGAAGAGCGCGGGATCGTCCTGCTCCACCGCCAGGTACATCGCCGCCGAGGAGCGGCAGAAGATGAAGTCGGGGTATTCGTTCATGCGCTCGAGCGCCGAGCGGGAGGTGGACCCCATCTCGTCGTGGCCCTCTTGCCAGCGCCACAGCCAGATGGGGTCAATGTGCGCGTTGCCGATCATGTGCACCGTGTAGTCCTTGGGGTTCCGTTTCGCGTCGTCCGCCATGCGATGATACTCCTTCAAGAATGCGGCCCCAATAAGATTGGGGCCCTACCGGCCTGCTCCGAGATGCGAGGGGTAGGGGCCGATTCTCAAGCGGCCCGTTCGCTCTTGCCTTCGCCGCGAAGGAGGACAAGCAGCAGGATCACGGCGACGAAGGCCATCGCCGCGCCGAAGTAGAACGGCGCCGAAGGCCCGAGGCCCGTCCAGCCCCAGGCCCCCTGCCACAGCACACCCGCGATCAGGCTCGCG
>Ga0315284_10014279_pt1 | contig 11312 bp, 7 predicted proteins | sample YL17G09_16_MG_FD_203696 | JGI IMG/M metagenome (GOLD analysis project Ga0315284, IMG submission 203696) | Sediment microbial communities from Yellowstone Lake, YNP, Wyoming, USA - YL17G09_16 | ecosystem: Environmental > Aquatic > Freshwater > Lake > Sediment | place: USA: Wyoming | collected...
GAACGTGCCACTGGCAGGTCGCCTGCCAGTGCCTTCAGGCAAGGAGCACGGGCGGACAAGCCGCCCGTGGCACCCGATAAGTGATCATCAAGCTGAGACACTACACTAGGGCAGCAGGTGCTGGCTGAAGGCGACGGCGGGGAATTGGCGGCCGATGCCGGCGGAGTTTCCGGGGCGGTCGAAGGCCAGGACGGATGCTCCGGGTATGCCCAGCCTCCTCTGGAGAGCCTGGACGAGTTGTTGGAGTTGCGTGAGCTGTCTGGGAGTGGGTGGGGTCTGGTCGAAGTCACCGACAAGGCAGATGCTGATGTAATTGTCGGCGGCGCCCGAGAGCTGAGGGAGGGGCTGTTTGTGGCCGAGTATGCCGGCGGGCTGCTGTATAGTCCATCGCTGGCCGACCTGGATCTCGCCGTTCTCGGAGCCGTTGCCGTTGCCGATGAGGAAATGGTCGAGGATTCCGCCGGTACGTTGGCCGATGGAGAGGGCGTTGCCGCCGGGGGCCTTGGAGTGATGGATGTAGATGTACTGCCAGCGTCCGGGGCGGATGGAAGTATCGGTGTCGAAGATCAGATCGAGGGCGCCGTTCTGGTCGAGCATGACGAGGCTGCGGGAGGCGTCGGGAGTGAGGGGAGCGGGAGCGAGAGCGAGCAGGAGCACGCTGGTGATTGTGAGAGAGGCCAGGAGGGCGGCAAGCACCATGGCATTCCGCCGCGACTTGGTGCGATCGCCGGCGGGCGAATGGTTGGGGGTCTTGCTGGTAGTGCGACGGCTGTTACCCACGGCTGTATTTTATTTCTTGAAGAGTGCGTTCGAGTTAGCCAGATCTGCGGTATCGGGACGGCATAGTCCGATAACACCGCCGGCCCATCATGGTCCTACATCGGCCAGGGGAGGGGGAACTCTACAGTAAAAGCTGAGGGATGCGGGGAGAGGGGGATCGAGGGGCGGGGACGTGTTTGGCGCGGGGGAACGGAGGGGGTTTCATTGGGCAAAGAGGCGTAAATCGGGGATCGAGACTAGGCGGAACTGGCCGCCCGTTTTTTGGGCGAGGGACTTGAGGGCGTCGGGAGAGCCGGTGTCGCCGAGGCAGAAGGTGTGGATTTTGGCGTTGCTGTTTTTGCGTGCGGCCATGACCTGGCTGACGAATTTATCGTCGAGGCCGATCTTGCCGGTGGCCACGACAATCTCCGCGGGATTCTGAGCGAGTGCTTTCTGAAGAGCGGGCTCGATGCGGCTCTGGCCGAAGCAGTAGACGTCAGCGAGGGCATTTCGGCAGGCGGAGGCGTTCTGTTGGGTGGCATATGTCACGGCATCGGTCGGCCAGGCGACGGTTTTGTCAGTTTCCCAGAAGATGACCTGGAACTTGATATTGGGGCCGAGGGAGTCAACGGAGTTGAAGGCGGCGAGCTTGAGGTGATCGTAAGTCTCGATAGTCCCGGAGCCTCGATCGAGGAGATAGACGACGCTGGGTCCTGAGAGGGACAAGCCCATGAAGGCGGGAGTTTTGGCAGCGGGCAGTTGCGAGAGCGGGTCGGAGACTTGCGGGGAAGAGGCGGGTTCGAGCTGAGGGTCGGCGGGCAGGTTGGCGAGGTGTGGAGGGGATTTCTGGGTTTGGGTAGGGGTCTGATCAACGGTGGGGTTGGAAGGGCGCGTGACGAGATAAGCCACAACGGGTGCCAGGAGAAGCAGAGCGGCCGCGGCCGTGCTGATGAGGAGGGTCGTGTTGGGTCTGGGGGCGTGAGGGGGCGGAGTGCGTGTACGCTCGGCTGTGAGGCCGGTTCCGGAAAGCCCGCTGCTGGCGATGACTTGCGCGAGTTCATCGAGGGATGAGGCGCCTGGGGAGGATGGAGAGGGGACTTGGAAGAGGGTTTTGGGCGAATCGGGGGCATGAGGGACGCCTACGCCGGTCGGCGTGGGGGGCCTGCGGATCTGCGCGGGGACGGTTTGGATGGTGCCGCAGTGTTTACAGCGGCAGACGCCGCCGGCGAAGCCGTCATCGACGGTCAAAAGGGCCTGGCATTTTGTGCAGGTCAGTTGGATCATGGCGTTGTGCATCCGCGGAGCGCCGGGCGGGAGTCAAGGATCAGGGGCGGGAGATGCCCAGTCCGGGTTCCCAAAGATAATAGAATCCTGAGGGCAGAAAAGCACGTGAGGGTTCGAGGTTTAACAGGACGACGTTTGACTGTGGGGGTGAGGAAGGGTCGCTGGCGTAGATCGAGCCGCCGAATCCGTGGGGTCTTTTGTAGAGGACGACCTCGGCGTCGGGGGAGTCGGCGAGGTTTTTGGCCAGTTGGATGGCGTCGATGAGCTGGCCGGTCTTGTCGGCCAGACCGAGGGAGACGGCCTGCTGTCCGGTGAAGACGCGGCCGTCGGTGACGTCGGCGAGGGTGGCATCGTCGAGGCGGCGGCTGGTTTTGACGATATTTTTGAAGCGGGCGTAGTACTCGTTGACCATGGCCTGCATGACGGCGCGTTCGGGGTCGGAGAGGGGCTTGAGGGGCGAGCCCATGTCTTTGAGGGGGCCGCTTTTGATGGCCTCGGTGCGAGCGCCAATCTTGGCGAGCGTGCCGCTGATGTCCACTGTGTGGAAGATGACACCGATGCTGCCGAGGACGCTGGTAGGCTGGACGACGAGTTTGTCGGCCGCGCAGGAGACGTAGTAGGCACCGCTGGCGGCGACGTCCTGTGCGGAGGCGACGACGGGCTTGTGGGAGTTATTGCGGAAGCGCATGACGATGTCGTACATGGCATCGGAGGCGGAGACGGTTCCGCCTGGGGAGTTAACGCGGAGGACGACAGCGTGAACGGCGGGGTCGTTCTCGGCCTTGTGCATTTGCTGCGTGAAGAGGCTAACAGAGTTTTCGGTTGGTCGGAGGAAGGCTCCGGAGCGTGCGTTGAGGAGGAGGCCTTCGACTTCGACGATGGCGATTTTGCGAGGGAAGAGGCCTTTTCCGTCAAGGACGACTTCCTCTTTGAGGGCCTTGGTGTTTTCGACGGGAGTGACGAGGAAGCTGGGGATGCCGCATCCAGCAAGCCAAAAGAGGGGGAGGGCGTAGCTGGCGGCCGCGAAAGCCCGCATAATATGCAGGAGGTTGTAGCGATTGCGCATGGTGATGTCCTTAAAGTGGAAGTCAGCGGCTTTACAAGAGGGATTTGTACCGTGGCTTACGCGGTCAGTAAACGTCGATTCGCGGAGTTGGTTGAGGAGGCGTTGGCGGGCGTTCCTGAGCCGTTTGCGTCGCATCTGGAGGAGGTATCGGTAGAGGTGCGGGGGAGGCCGAGCCGCAAACAGCTTAAGGATGCTGGTCTGGAGGCGGACGAGCTGCTGCTGGGGCTATACACGGGTTGTCCACTGACGGATCGCAGCGTGGAGCAGTCTGGGCGACTGCCGGACGCGATCCTGATCTTTCAGGAGGATATTGAGGTGGTGAGCGAAAGCGAAGCGGATGTGGTGCGTGAGATCCGAACGACGGTGCTTCACGAGATCGGGCATCATTTCGGGATGGAAGAGGGTGATCTGGAGGACTTGGGATACGGATGAGTGTCGCGGCGGGGTCGGCGTGAGGGATGGGGGGGGTATGATCCGCTCAATGGGTGGCCGCTAACCCGCCGATACGGTAACTGTGGTGTAACAGGCGGCGTCCTTGTATCATTGTCGGAGATGTTTCGGTGTGGGCCGTGGCAAGGCGGACCGGGTAAGCTGAAGGACAATTGACTTGACCGTGTGGCGATGCCGGATAGGCTATCAGGTCTATAGTATATCGGCGGGGTTCGGATTGGTGGTGTAAGGGCGTGCTCGCCGATGGTGCATTGTCGCCGGAAAGGTTTTCAATGGGTATTCCTCGATTGCTGGCACTGGTGGTGCCGACGGTCCTGGGTGTTTTGGTGGCTTGGGCGTGTGCGGCTGGGGAGGCTTCGCTGGCTCTGGACGAACCGGGGCTGACCAAGCCCGCGAAGGAATCCGCGCATCGTTTGAGGGTTCCGGGCATTGTGGACGAGGTGCTGGTGAAGGAGGGGGACAAGGTTGTGGCGGGTCAGGCGCTGTTGCGGGAGGAACGTAAGGTCGAGCAGGCCGAGTTGAAGATGTACCAGGTGCAGCTAGCCGCCAGCGCGGTGGACATCAAGATAGCGACGGCCAAGAACGCCATGGCGAAGGTGGAGTTCAAGCGAATCGAGGAGTTGTACCTGGACAAATCGGGTCGGGTCGCGTCGGTAACGGAATACGAGAAGGCGAAGCTGGACGTGGAGTTGACGGGGCTGGAGATCGAGAAGGCGCAGTTTGAGCAGCGGAGAGCGCGATCGCAGGTTGAGCGGATGGAGGAGACGGTGGCGGCGATGGAGCTTCGCAGCAAGATAGATGGTGTGGTGCAGAAGATCGACGCGAAGGCGGGGGAGGGGGTGGATGCGCAGAAGGGGGCGGTCGTGGTGGTGAATAACGATGTGCTGTGGGTGGACATAAACTTTTTTACCGCGGTGTCGATGACGCTGAGGGTTGGTCAGGAACTGGACGTGTACTACGCTGGCGACAAAGAGCAGAAGGTGCGGAAGGCGACGGTCATTTTCATATCGCCGGTGGTGGATGCCGGTTCTGACAGGCATCTGGTGCGTCTGGAGATGGAGAACCCTGAAGGCAAGCCATCGGGTTTGAGCGTGCGTGTAGCGCTGCGTAGCGTGATAGCGCAGCAGGCGGATGGGAAGAGCGAATAGGCGTGGGCCGGGCAGATGCTGTCTCAGCGGAAGCTGCGGCAGCGGTCTGGCGGCCTCTTGTCCGCATCGTGGCGAGAGTTAAAGGCAAGGGAGTGCGGAAGTCGGCGTAGGCCGAAAGGGGTGGGCGCGAGCCTTGCTTCCTGGTGACCAGTTACTGGTGGATGGAAACGTGAGTTCCAAAATCGTCGAGCCATCAACGGGACAGCAGGAGTCGCAGCAGGCGACTCCGTCGGTGCCTACACGGTCGAAGATACTGCAGAGGCTGCTGGACGCTTCATCGGATTTGCCGGTGTTTGTGAACGATCTGTTGACGACACAGGCGGTTCACGTGGCCGGGACGGAAGCGGCGGCGTTTCTGATTGAGCGGCGAGAGGGTCAGGTCGGGCTGCGGCTGATTGCGCACATCCGGCCGGACGAAAGCAGCGCGGACGTACGGCAGGCGGCGGTGCGGGCGTTTCAGAACCTTGTACAGCCGTGCGTGCAGCAGTCGAAGGATGGGGCGATCGAGGTGGGTTCACCGGACGGCGGAGACGCGCAGTACTGCCTGGTGACGATTTTGGCGAGCGAAGGGGAGGTTGTGGCGGTATCGGCGGTGATCACGCGATGTCGGGACATGGAGCGAGCGAAGCAACGACTGGCGTCGATGCAACTGGTGTCGGGGTACTTCGAGTTGTATGCGTTGCGTCGGCACAACGAGATGTCGGGGATGATGGCGGATCGTCATCAGAACGTTCTGCAGTTCACGGGGGTGGTGTCGAACGCGGAGGGATTCGAGGCGGCGGCGACGGGCCTGTGCAATGAGCTAGCGACGCGGACGGGGGCGAGCCTGGTTGGGCTGGGGTGGTTAAAGGGGCAGCAGGTGAAGGTGAAGGCGTTGTCGCACACGGAGAAATTCGACAAGAAGCAGGAGTTGGTGGTTCAGCTGCGGCGGAGCATGGAGGAGTGTTATGACCAGGAGGAGCCGGTGCGTTTCGACCCGGGGGGCAATTCCCAGAACGTGACGCGTTGCGCGGCGGAGCTGTCGCGGATGCAGGGCGGTGGCGCGGTGATGTCGGCGCCTCTGCGTCGGCGAGATGACATCGTGGGGGTGGTGACGCTGGGGTTTCCGCCGCAGCACAAGATCGACGAGCAAGTGGAAGGCGCGGTGGGCGTAGCGGTGGAGCTTTTGGCTCCGCAGCTTTACGACCGGTATGAGAACGACCGGTTTATCTGGGTGAAGATGGGGCACAGCATTCGGAACGTGGCGAGGCTGGCGTTGGGTCCGAAGCACATGGGCGTGAAGCTGCTGATCGTGAGCGTGATCGCGTTGATCTGCTTCGTGACGTTCTACAAGCCGATGTATCGTGTGCGAGCGCCGTTCACGCTGGTGGCCGAGGAGAAGCGGGTGATCTGCGCGCCCTACGACGGGACTCTGCGGGAGGTGTTGGTGAAGCCGGGCTGGGTGGTCAAGAAGGATGACGTGCTGGCGAAGATGGATACCTATCAGCGAGAGATCGATCTTCTGACGGCCCAGGCCGAGGTCAATACCCAGGCAAAAGAAGCGGATATTTACCGTGCCGCGCCGGACAAGCTGGGGCAGTACAACGTGGCGTTGGCGAAGAAGGCCGGGGCGGAGGCGCAGGTGAAGCGTCTGCAGGAGCAGATCAGCCAGGCAACCATCAAAGCGCCGTTCGACTGCCACATAATTCTTGGGGATCTGTACGTGCGTCAGGGCGCGCCCGCCAAGCAAGGCGAGCAGCTGTTCGAGGTAGCGAAGCTCGATCCGACACGTCCGGGCGAGATTGCGGTGGAGGCTGAGCTGCAGGTGTCCGAACGCGACATCCAGGAGGTCACATGGGCCCACAAGCAGCGGATGGCCAAGGCATCGGAGGGCGTCGTGGACGGGGAGCTTGCGACGACGACGTTTCCGAGCGAGGGCTTCAAGTTCACGATCAAGCGGATCGTTCCGCAGGGCAAGCCGAAGGAGGGTGAGAACGCGTTCAGCGTCTTTGCCGCCATCGACGGCCCGGATGATCGCATGAAGCCGGGCATAGGTGGTGAAGCGCGGGTGGCGATCGCACCGCGGTCGGTGGCGTGGTGGTGGACACACCGTCTGGTGGATTGGCTCAAGCTGAAACTGTGGATCTGAGAGTCGTTGCTGGTGGTGTGTTGCGGGCAGGAGGGGTGTGTGCTGACAAGGGACCACTGACCATTCGGGACTGAGACACATGCCGCAACTTCGTCCAACTTTTTCGGAGTCCTGGTATCGGGTGGCGGACCTGCGGGCGAAGCTTCGTCCGAGCACGCAGGTCTCACGGCAGTTTTACCGTGGGGATCGGTGGTACGTGGTTCGCGATCCTGCGGGGAACCAGTTTCACCGGCTGAGCGCGCCGGCATGGCGATTTGTGGGGTTGCTGGACGGGTCTCGGACGGTGGCGGAGGCGTGGGAGCTGGTGGGCGGGCAGCTTGCGGACGAGGCGCCGACGCAGCCGGAGGTGATTCAGATTCTATCGCAGTTGCACGCGGCGAATCTGATCGAGAGCGACGTGACGCCGGATGCGGCGGTGCTGTTGCGTCGGCACAAGCAGATGATCAAGCGGCAGTGGAAGGGGCGGATGATGAACATCCTGTTCCCCCGCATTCCCCTATGGGACGCGGACAGCTTCCTGAAGCGGTGGCTGCCGTTTGTGGGCTTGTTCCTGGGCCGGTTCGGGGCGTTGGTGTGGCTGGTGGTGGTCGGCGGGGCGATCGTGATCCTCATGCCGGAATGGGCGATGTTGCGGTCTGCCGCGACGACGGCCATCGAGCCGTCGAACTGGCTGTGGCTTTGGACGACGTTCGTGCTGATCAAGGCCATCCACGAAGTCGGGCATGGGTTTTTCTGCCGGCGTTTCGGCGGCGAAGTTCACGAGATGGGCATCATGTTCCTGGTGCTGATCCCGACCCCGTACGTGGACGCATCCAGCGCGTGGGCGTTTCCCAACAAGTGGGCTCGGATCGGGGTTGGGGCGGGGGGGATGATTTTCGAGTTGTTCATCGCCGCACTGATGGCGTTCGTCTGGCGATTCACAAGCCAGGCCAACCCGATCAACCACTTGGCGTACAACGCGATGCTGGTGGCGTCGGTGTCGACGGTGCTGTTCAACGCGAACCCGCTGCTGCGTTACGACGGCTACTACATGCTGGCGGACTGGCTGGAGATTCCGAACCTGCGATACCGATCGACGGAATACACGATGGGTCTGCTGAAGCGGCATCTGTTCCGGGTGAAGCTGACGCAGCCGCTGCCCCCTGTCGGGCAGCGCATCTGGTTGTTCGTCTACTGCATAACCAGTTCGATCTACCGTACGCTGATCGGCATCGCGATCATTTTCATGGTGTATGAGCGTGTTCCGGTGCTGGGCGTGCTGATGGCATTGGCCGGGATGGTGACGTTCCTGGCGGTGCCGGTGGTGAAGACGTTACGTTATCTGCTGATCGAGCCGGAGCTGCACCGGAAACGTCCTCGTGCGATGGCGTGGGTGTTGGGGACAGCGGCGGCGGTGGTGGTGCTGATCGGGTGGGTGCCGTTTCCGCTGGGGCTTCGAGCGGAGGCCGTGGCGCTGCCGATCGACGAGAAGCAGATCTTTGCCGAAGCGCCGGGGGTGGTGGTCAGGATCGCGGCGCGTGATGGCGAGCGGCTCAAACGAGGCCAGGTGATACTGGAGTGCCGGGACCGGGACCTGGAGGTGCAGATCGCGCGGATGGAGGCTGACCGGAATGCCTACGCGGCGAACCTGGCGGACGCGATGGTGAGGGACCAGGGCGAGCGTGGGATCTACGGCAAGTTGCTGGAGGCGACGAAGGAGAAACTGGGCCAGCTGAAGGAAAGGCAGGCTGCGCTGACGATCAGAGCGCCGCTCGACGGGATGCTGATCGCGCCGCGGATCCACGAGTTGGAGGGGCGTTATATCCAGGTGGGCGAGGAGCTGGCGACGGTGGCGGACGTGGACCAACTGCGTGTGACGGCGGTGATCGATCAGGTGGACGCGGCACAGATTTTCGATGCGGTCCGGCTTGCCCGCGAGAAGAAGCTGAATCCCGAGGTGCGTCTGGCGGGGCAGAAGTCGGGCACCTTGTACAAGACGGAGAGTCTGGTGGCGGCGTTGGAGGATCGGCGGCCGAGTTACATCACGGAGCTTCCGAGCGCGGCGTTGAGCCAGGCGGGCGGGGGGGATATCCAGACGGACCCGTCAGACCAGACGATGAGGAAACTGCTTCGTCCGATGTACGCGGCGTGGATGGTTTTGGACAACCACGATCAGCGGTTCGCGCCTGGGCAGCGGGCGTATGTGCGGTTGCCGCTGAAGAGCGAGCCGCTGATGTACCGGGGATTGCGGCGGCTGTGGCAGTTGATCCAGAGCCGGACGGTGAGCAAGTGGATGTAGTTCGTTTTTGACGCCTGGTTTTCGATGCGAGGTGGTTGGGCGTCGGGCAGGGTGAAGCGAAGATGTCTCAGACAGCGATTCACGAATTCTGGCAGATTTTTCACGCCCGGAAGGTGAAGGCGCCGGATCTGCGCGGGCCGGACGCCATGGTGAGCGCGTTCGTGGGGTATTTTGCGAACCGGCGTCCGGTGCTGGCGCGTTTGTGGAAGCAGACGGATCGGATCGAGCGTCTGGAGGGCGAGATTCACAATCTTTCCTCGTCGCGATTTCAGGAGCAGGTGTCGGCGCATTGTGCGTTGGCGCGAGTGGGCAAGCTGAAGGGGCCGGCGCTGGACCGGGGAATGGCGATCGTGCGCGAGGGGGCGTTCCGGGCGATTGGGAAGCGGCCGTTCCCATGCCAGGTAGTGGGCGCGCTGGCGTTGTGCGAGGGGTACATCTGCGAGATGGCGACTGGGGAGGGGAAGACGATCATGGCGTCGCTGACGGCGAGCCTATCGGGGTGGGCGGGGAAGCCGGTGCACATCATCACGGTGAACGACTACCTTGTGGAGCGTGACGCGGAGGAGATGGGGCCGACGTACAAGCTGATGGGGCTGAAGGTGGGGCACATCGTTCACGAGACGCCGCACGAGGATCGCCCCGATCATTACCGTCGAAACGTCGTCTACTGCACGCAGAAGGAGCTGGTGGCGGATTTTCTGCGCGATCAGATTTCGCTGGGGGCGTTGCGTAATTCGCCGCAGGTGTGCGTGGGGATGCTTCGGGGAGGATTCCGGGGTCGGCTGATGGTTCCGGGGCTGTTCAAGGTGATCGTTGACGAGGGGGACAGCGTGCTGATTGACGAGGCGGTGACGCCGCTGATCATCTCGAACTCGCCGGACGACGAGCCGAACACCGATCGCTACTGCAAGGCGGACGACCTGGCCAAGCAGCTGGAGAAGAAGAAGGATTTCACGATCGACTGGACGGTGCGGCAGATCGATCTGACGGCGCGCGGGGAGCGGCGGCTGGAGGATCTCGCGGGCGGGGACGGTTTTTGGCGGGGCAAGCGCCGTCGGGAGGAGCTGGTGACGCAGGCGTTGACGGCGCACCACTGCTTTATCCGAGACGAGCAGTACCTGGTGATTGAGGAGGAGCGGAAAGACGGCAAGGGGATGGAACAGAAGGTGGTGATCGTTGACGAGTTCACGGGGCGCATCATGGCGGACCGGTCGTGGCGTCACGGACTGCACCAGGCGATCGAGGTGAAGGAAGCGGTGAAGGTGACGGCGGACAAGGAGAACCTGGCGAGGTTGAGCTTCCAGCGGTTTTTCCGGCAGTACCCGATCCTGAGCGGGATGACGGGGACGGCGTGGGAAGCTCGCACGGAGCTGTGGCAGATCTATCGGCGGTCGATCATTCGTGTTCCGACGAACAAGCCGTGCATTCGCAGTCATCTTCCGACGTTGATGTTCGACACGATGGACCAGAAGTGGACGGCGGTGTCGCAGCGGATCAAGGAGCTGCACGGGCGAGGCACGCCTGTGCTGGTGGGGACGCGCAGCGTCTGGGCATCGGAGGAGCTGTCGCGTCGTCTAGCGGCGTTGAATCTTCCGCACCGTGTGCTGAACGCCACACAGACGAAACAAGAAGCCGACATCATTGCGCAGGCGGGTCAGAAGGGGCAGATCACGGTGGCGACGAACATGGCGGGGCGGGGGACGGACATCAAGCTTGGGCGCGGGGTGGTGGAGGTGGGGGGTTTGCACGTGATCGCGACGGAGCCGCACGGTTCAGGGCGAGTGGACCGGCAGCTTTTCGGTCGAGCGGCCCGGCAGGGCGATCCTGGGTGCGCGCAGATGTACTGTTCCGCGGAGGACGACCTGTTTGTGCGGCACGCGAAGCATGTACGAGGGCGATGGCGTGCGATCGGCGCGAAGCGGCTGATCAACTATGCGCAGTGGAAGGCCGAGAAGCTGGCGCGGTTCAACCGCAAGCAGGTGATGCGTGCGGACGACTGGATGGATGAGAGCCTGCCGTTCTGATGATGGGGTTGGGGCGTTTGGCGGCGGATGGACGGCTTATGGAGCGGACCAGACGGCGGGGCGAGGGGTGTTTGCCTGCGGGCCACGGGTGGGACATGGGGCTTCTCTAGTGGTCCGTCATGGATGATCTGGTGGGTGCCACGGGCGGCTTGTCCGCCAGTGCTCCTCAGCGAGG
>Ga0315284_10014281_pt1 | contig 11310 bp, 9 predicted proteins | sample YL17G09_16_MG_FD_203696 | JGI IMG/M metagenome (GOLD analysis project Ga0315284, IMG submission 203696) | Sediment microbial communities from Yellowstone Lake, YNP, Wyoming, USA - YL17G09_16 | ecosystem: Environmental > Aquatic > Freshwater > Lake > Sediment | place: USA: Wyoming | collected...
CCCAGTGACCCGCTTCGGCAGATCTTCTGGCCGGATCCCCTCCTCGCGGATGCCTTTACGCTGGAGCAATTCGCTCAAGGTTTCTTGCGCCAGACATGCCGGCGCTGCACAGACGAGGAACAAGAAAAGAGGCAACCAAGCACGCAGCCTGATGACGAATCTCATAGGTTCTCCTTGCTGGCGATCATACACGAAACGATTTACCTAAATACAGGGACGTCCACCACGATTACCTGATTTCGCCTACGCAAGAAGATGGGTAAACGCGGTGGACGTCCCGGCTTTTGACCGCAGCCTTGGTGTAAAGGTGGTGATACGGGACCTCGCGCACCGGAATCAACGCTGGCGGAGGTTATGCTTCTCAGAGCCAACCGGGTCGATCCAGATGGTACCTGCTTCGAGATCGCCTGTTGCGGGCTGGTTATCCAGCAGCACCTCTTTCGATCCGCCCATCGCGGGCAGGCCGATGCGTGCCGTCATGTTGGCGGGGAGTGTCACTCTCAAGGTTAGGCCGCTACCTGCGGTATGCTCGAAGCGGACTGTGATTGGGCCTCGAATGGTGGGAACCACCGCCTCCGCCGAGCGAAGACGCCCCGGCTGCGGCTGAATAAGCACTTTCGAGAAACCAGGCTTGAGCGGCCGTACGCCCATAACGTAGCGTGAAATGATATTGGCCGGAAATGGCTCCGCATGAGCGAAAAAATGTTGAGGGATGGTGTTGATACGGAAGCGGTCAGAACTGTTTGAGATTCAGAGCACGGAGGAAATTAATAATCAGAGCGAGCGGCTGTAAGGCAGCATCAAGGCGATCGGGAGAACGAGGGGCAAATCGAATTTTCCAGGCCTGACCCCAATCCTCGTTACCCGTCCGGATAGGATGTCTCTCACCCTATTTCCACTCCAGGATCAGCAGTGATATTCCCTGGCGCGGCAAAGTGAACGCCAGGGTGAATTGGCCGTCCTTCACGCCGGCCGTGGAGGGAGGCGCCAGCACAGCGAGTTGGCCGTCCTGTTCCAGCTGGCGGTACTGTTCACGTGTTGGTGCCGCCGGCGAACCCATGCGTTTCCATGCAGCATAGGAATTGCTGTGATTTTCATCGATCCGATAGTGAGTGAGCTGCGCTTCGCTGGCTGCCGGCGGCAAGCCGCTCACAGACAGGTTCACGGTGGCATCCGGCCCCGGCACGTCGTCGTCGTCATAATGCCACACCAGGATGCTGAGTTTCTTCGCCTCGACACTCGCCAGCGCTGCGACATCCGGGCTGATGCGCACACCGTTTTTCAGAATGGCATCAAGGCTTGCCTCGGCCGAGCTCTGCGCCGTCACGCGCTGTCCGCTCATCTTGCCGAACATGCGGAAGACATTCAGCACCGGCAGATCGATGCCGTTAGTCGCCAGCGCGCGGAATCCGGCAAAATAGGACTGGTCCTCAAATTCGAACGCCCATGTCAGCGTACCCTCGATATTCACGCCGTGCCTGGCAGCCAGGTCGTGGATGCGCGCGAAACTGGCGGCCGTGTAGCTCGAATACATCGTGCCATTGCGATAGCCGAGCTGCGGCCCCTGACAGACAGCGCAGCCGTCCGGGTCGGACTCGCCGATGACAATCGGCTTGCCTTTCAATTCGGGGAATGATGCTACCCTGGCGAAGCCGGCGTCGATGGTTCGCAGTTGCGCCGCGATACCCATTTGCACGTGGCCGTCCACAAACCTGGGCTGACCCTTCGCGTGGAAGGAAATGAAGTCGATCGGAGTGCCGGTCTTGCCGGTCGCATAGTTTGTGCCGCGCAGGCAATGATCGAGAAAATCCTGCATGAACCTGCCGCCGTCGCCCGCTGTATCCGGGCCGCCCACCCGTGCCGTGGGCAATGCGCGGCGCACTGCATCGATGGCGTAGTCGTGGAGCTTCCGGAATTCCTCCGGCGTGCCGCGCCAGTAAGAAATGTTGGGTTCGTTCCAGGTTTCCCAGTACCAGCGCTCCACTTCGGCGCGGCCATATTTCTCGACGCAGTGTTTTACCCACTGATAGACCAGCTCGGCCCATTTCGCGTAATCCTTCGGAGGGTAGGTCCAGCCGGTGTAAACTTCGTCGTAGGCGATTCCGGGCCTCCATTCGTGCTGATACGGATCGGGCCGCACCGACAAGGCCTGCGGCATGAAACCGATCTGCGCATACGGACGTATGCCGCGCTGCAGGTAAGTATCGAAAATGCGGTCCACAATGGTCCAATCATAGATCGGCCGGCCCTGGGCATCTTCGGTGTAAGCGTTGGTGCTGCCCCATTTCAAAGCAGGAGTCCCGTCGCCCGTATTGAGCAGATTATGCGTGCGGAAATATGCTTGCGGAGCCCCGAGCCGGCCCAGCTCTGCCAGGAGTTTGCGGCCATCTTTCATGGTGGCGTAGTTGGGTTCATCGGCGCCAAAGAAGCGATAGATGGGGCGCAGCTCGCCTATGGTTTTCGCAGCATCAATGCGGAGGGTTACGGGAAAGGATTCCTGGCCGGAGGAAACTGCCGGCCCCTGAAAAACGCCAGAGTGTTGGGTACCCGCAGGGGCTGCCAAAGCGAAAATAATCACAACCAGAAAGGCCGGATGGATATGAAATCGTCTCATCTTGATCGTCCTCCGATAGCATGGGTGACCCAGTGTACACCAGTCTCCGGCAGCTGTCTCCGGATGAGTTTTATCTCCCGGCCTGATCCTCACGAATGCGAACCACGAAACATGCGGTGCGGAATATCCGCGACCTAAAAGCCTCAACGCAGTCCCTCATGCGAGAGGCGCACACCAGGTGACGCATGAAGATGGATGACTGGAGCGTGCCGATATGCGGGCTAAAGCCCGCGGCCACTATGCATAAGATCATGTTGCATTCCTTCGTACGCCCTAATTCTTCATCCAGTGGCGGCGGGCTTCAGCCCGCCTTCTGCGTTGATCTTTTGCTTTTCCTGCCTCAATGGCAAGGGTATATACGTGAGCAGCACGTAGCAAAAGAAATCTCTTTCTTGGGTTTCGTAGTTTGTTCTTCGGATCCGCTTGATTAGAGAAGTTGTGTATAATAGCGCGTCCTGCAATGTGCGGAGGGCGGAGGGATTTGTGTCCCTTCGACGGGTTCATTTTGTCTGCAGGGTATGATTTGAAAGCGTGCCTCCGGAGTTAGAGGAAAGAATGCCTGAAACCGTTTCGAATCCAGAACAGACGGTATCCGACAACCTCCGTAGAGTGAATGTAGCCGTCGTGCTGGGCCTTGCCGTATTGGCGGTTGCTTTTGTGTTCTATCTGCGCCTGTTCTCCAGGATTCAGGGCCGGGACGATGTATTCGCCTTTTTCCTCCACGCGTTCCTTCCCGCGGCTTTGATCCATACGGCTCTTTTGCTGCTCCTCACGCTCGGATTCAGGATCCGGGCTCGTGAAGCACTGATTTTCTGGTCAATCTCGGCGGCGGCGCTGCTGTTTTGTGGCGGCTGGACGAGTTTTCAGGCCTTTGTTTTGATTCTGCTTTTTGGTTTTATCGTTGCCAGGATCGGCAGTGTCATCGGCCGGTATTTGCTGCCGCCGTTGTCCCAAGGCTGGGGCATATCTCTGGCATTGGGGTTGTTGGCTCTATCCGCCGCAGGAGCCTTTCTGGCCTGGTTTCATCTCTTCACGTGGTGGATGCTCGGAATCCTGATCCTGGCGGCCCTCGTGCCGGATCTGCGCCTGCGCATGTCGGTCCTGCGGGCGGATGTCGGAACCGGCTGGAATGCCTTTGTCTCAAACTGGAATCTTCGCGCCGCCTTGTCCTGCGAGGCGCTGTTCCTCCTGGGCGCCTATGCTTATGTCGTATCGATGGCGCCTGAAACCAATTCCGACGCCGTTCGTTTTTACTGGCCTTACATAAGGTTATTGCGGCATTACGCCGGCTTTTTTGATGTCCAGCGCCAATGGAGCTATATCATCCCCCAGGCCGGAGTGACCTATGCCACCGCGGTGCTTAGCCTGCTGGGTCATCAGGCCGTCAGGTTGTCCATGTTGCTGGCGTGGACGGCATTGGCCGGGATGGTGTGTCGCCGCTGGACCGATCAACCCCGCAATGTCCGGTTTGCAGTAGCCGTCGCCGTGGCCTCATGTCCGGTTGTCCTGTGGGTAGCTTCTTCACTTATGCTGGACACCTTTGTTTGCCTCGCCGTGGCGACTCTGGCGTTGCTGTGCGTGGAAGGTCAAGAGCCGGGATCCATCAAGTTCTGGGTCGCGATTGGCGCGTGTGCTGCGACCGCATGGGCGTCCAAATTCACGTCGCTGGCATATGCAGTTCCCTTGGTGGCGTATGCCTCCTTCCGCAGCTTCAAGGCGGCAGGCACAATCCGGACTCTGCGCGGCCTGATCCTGTCGGCGGTTTCCTTTCTCATAATGCTGAGCCCGTGGCTGGTGAACAGCTACCAACAGAGCGGCAATCCGGTTTTCCCGTTTCTGTCCAAGCTATTCCCTTCGCCGTTGTGGCCGCGCGGTGTTGGCGCCATCAGCATCAATACCTACAGGCTGCCGCCAGGGTGGACCGGCTGGCTGCGCTGGCCGATTGATATTACGTATCACACCAGCCGCTTTGTGGAGGGGTTTGACGGCAAGATGGGCCTCACGCTCCTGGTGCTGCTGATCCTTGCCATTCCTGTTTTTTGGAAGGGGAACGCCGGCAGCAGAGCCTTGGCGGCCGCGGGAATATTCGCGACAGCGCTCTTGTGGACCCAGACCGCTTATCTTCGTTACTGGCTGCCCAGTCTCTGGCTGATGGCGATGGCTGCATGCGGTCCCTTGGAGAAGCGGGTCGGTTCCAGGACCGCACAGTTCTGCATCGTGTCTGCCGCATTTGTGATCATGTTGCCGCATGCACTGTTCGGCATGGTTGGTAACTGGTCGGCTCCGCGTGGATGGCCTTGGGAAGTTTACTCCCGGAAGATCAGCGGCCCGGCCTATCTTGGCGGTCAATTCGCCGCGCTGTCAGAGGAACTCGAACGCAGCAAGGCTCTGGGCAACGACTGGCCCAAAATCTGGTTTACCGGCTATGAGGCCGTGGGGCACCTCCCGGTGCAACCGATGGAGGCTGCGACCTGGGAACTGACGTTACATTCCACAAGTCCGCGCTCAAAAATTGAGTATCTCAGCCGTGCCGGCTGCAAGTTCTGGATCGTCAATGAGGATGACCAGGACGCTTTTTGGTTCAAGGCGGAAGGAGTTTCCAATTTCTTTTGGAACGAAAAGCGCCTTGTGGCGCGGTCCGGACCGGTGGCCGTGTACCGGATGCCCACGGTGGAACAAGCGCTGCAGGAATTCGACGGCCGCGCCGCTCCGGGAACGGAACTGCTGCTGAACGGCGGCTTCGAGATCGGGAAAGGGGGAAAACCCGAGTTCTGGTCCGTCGACAATGATGGGCGGCAGTTTGTCCCGGCGCTGGAATCGCTCGAAGGAAGAACGTGCCTTCAGTTGCGGCCGAAGGCAGGAGTGCGGCAGGGGATCGCATTGCCTCCGGGAACCAGAAGCGTGGAGTTTGTTGCCAGTGCGCGTACGAGGCAGAAGGGGCAACAGGCTATTGTCACCTATCAACTCTATACCTTGGGTTTCGAAAAGGACCCGGCTACGATTCCTCCGGATCAACAGGTGCAGCCCCAAAAGGCTTTGTCCGGGAAATCCGAGTCCGTAAGCATCGGTGACCGATGGCAGGAATACCGCACCGTCATGGATATTCCGAACCTCTCGCAGTTCATCTTTGTGAGCATTGGTTTTCCTCAGGGCAGCGGGGAAGTCTGGTTCGATTCAGTCCACCTTTACTCGCGATGAGGCAGATGCAACCAATCAAAGGAGGCGGGGGCAGGTCGAAGGACTGACCTCCGACTGAAACATGCTCGATGGGAAAAAGATCGCTGTCACCATACCGGCCTATAACGTCGCAGGCCAGATCGGGGGCGTAATCGCGGGGATGCCGGCATGCGTCGACCGCATCTACGTTGTCGATGATGCCTCTCCGGATAATGTCGCCGAGTGCGTGCAAAAGCTGGCAGACCCTCGGGTCGTTCTGATCCGCCACAAGAAAAACCTCGGCGTCGGCGGAGCGACCATTACCGGCATGCGGGCAGCGCTTGCAGGCGGCTACGACCTGATTGTGAAATGCGATGGCGATGGTCAGATGGATCCTGCAGACATCCCGCGGTTGCTGCAACCGTTGCTGGACGGTTCCGCAGACCATGCCAAGGGGAGCCGGTTCCATCACTTTCGCGCACTCAACCAGATGCCGATGTGGAGGTTTGTCGGCAATGTCGGGCTTACCTTTCTGACCAAATTGGCGTCGGGATATTGGAACGTGCTCGACCCGGTCAATGGTTTTCTGGCGACCCGCGCGGAAGTGCTTCGCTGCATTCGACTGTCCCAGGTTTCCCGCCGGTATTTCTTCGAGACCGATCTGCTGATCCGCTTGAACATTGCGGAGGCGCGCGTGGCTGATGTTCCCCTGCCCGCCCGCTATGCGGATGAAAACAGCGCGCTCTCGGTTCCGCGGGCGATTTTTTCTTTTCCTCCGAGGCTCCTTGCGGGTTTGGGGCGAAGGATATTCTGGCGTTACCTCTTCTATGACGTGTCCCCGATTGCGATCTTTGCTGCTCTGAGCGCGATTTTTCTCGGATTCGGAATCCTCTTCGGATCCTACCAGTGGATCCGGCATGCGCTTGCCGGCCTCAACACTCCGATCGGAACCGTGATCCTGGCCGCAGTGCCCTTCATCCTCGGGGTCGAATTCCTGCTGCAGGCAATCGTGCTCGATATCCAGAACACGCCCCGGCCCGGCGGCCCGCCACCGCGAAAGATCCCGATGGACTCAGGGCAGGAAGAATGAAACGATAGTGAGAATGGAACACCCGCAGAATCCGGCCCTGGCGCGAAATCGGAGAATCTTTGATGCAGACAGTGGGAAAAAGCATAGCCACGAAGAACACGAATGGGGGGCGGACATTTCAATGGAATGGAAGTATTTACCCTCCGACGAGGGAAGATAGAAGACAGAATACAGAAGACAGAATGAACTGTGCCACAGTCTGGTGCGGTCGCACCCGGATGCAATAGAACTCCTGCGACTTGGTTTTTCTTCTGACTTCTGTCTTCTGACTTCTTCGGTTGTGGCCACCGGCCACACCGTGTTATTCGTGGCTGCTTTTTTCTTATAGTGTCTGAATCACAGATCGGAGAATGCCCTTTGTTGTGTGGGACAAGAATTTCGCGGATACTGTTTTGATCGGTTCTTCCGTGGAACAGGATAGGAATGTCGGTGAATTCTGAACAAGCAGCCGGCTTCGATGCGAAGGAGCTGGCCCGGGAACTCGTGTATTTGACCCATCTCATTTTCCGTGCGGAGCCCGTGCCGGAGTTGGCCGAAGCCTATCTCAGGGCGAACACGATCGTGTTTCGCGGCGCCGATGTCGAGAGGATCCAAAGACTCATGATGGCCGCAGTGGACAAAAGAGGCGACCTCGAGGCTGTCGAAGTTGTCTTGAGAATGAAAAATAAATCGAATTTTCTCACTCAAAAGACGCAGATCCTATTCTATCTTATGGAAACCCGGCCGGAATATTTCTCCCTGTTTGTCAACCAGAAGAAATCCATGGTCAAGGCCTATATCCTCCTGGGCCTTCAAACCCTCCGTTCTTCGTACAAGCTGATCAAAGGTTATCTGCTGCTCAGGAGCCGTCTGTATCGAGAATTTCCTCGCAGTGAGGCGCGTTCATGAATGACCTGATCATCATCGGATCCGGAGCCGCCGGAGCCTGGGCCGCTTACCAGGCCGCCAGCAGAGGCCTGGTCCCTCTGGTCATCGACGTGGGACTCCAACCGGTGGAGGAACCAGCGCTGGCGCGCGGTTTTTTCGCGCTGAGGCAACAGGATGTCCGGCAGGCAGAGTATCTGCTCGGACCGGAATTTGAATCCCTCCACAATATCCACCAGAGATACCTGAGCCCCAGGCTGAAACCGCCACGGCTCCGGTTCGTCACGAACAGGGCTGATGAATTGGCGCCGCTGGCCAGGATGGGATTCGATCCGATCCAGAGCTTTGCCCTGGGCGGCCTGGCCAATGCATGGGGTGCCGGAGTCTACCGGTATCATGAAGAAGATCTGAAGCCGTTCTCTCTTGCTCCGACGGACCTCGATCCCTATTACGATATCCTCACCCGCGAAATTGGGATCAGCGGAACAGTCGATGACCTCCATGACCATTTTGGTTCGGCGCAGGGACTCCAAAAGCCCCTGAAGATCGATTCTCTGGCCGAGCGCTTTTTCCATTCCTATCAACGACACCGTTCCTACTTCCACAGAAACGGGCTCAAAGCGGGGCGTCCGCGACTGGCGATCCTGAGTGAAGACCTGAACGACAGGAAAGCCTGCTCGTATGATCACTTGTCTTTCTGGCAACCGAACCTTTCCTATCTATATACGCCTGCGATGACGGTGAAGGAGCTCATCCGGAAGAACAAGATCCAATATGCGGATCAGCGCCTGGTGCTGGGATTCAAGGAGGGAAAAGAGGAAGTACGCATCAAGGTCAGGGATCTGGAGGGCAATGGCTACGAAGAGCTGACTGCCAAAATGGTTGTCCTGGCGGCGGGTGCGTTAAACAGCGGCAGGATTGTCCTGCAATCGTACGGAGATTATCAAACGCGCCTGCCCTTGCTGGAAAATCAGACCAGCCTGACTCCTTTGCTTTATCCTTTTTTTGTCGGGCGTCCCTTTGATGAAGTCAGCCACGGCCTGACACAGCTCAATCTGCTGTATTCCGGGCCCCAGTGGGCGAGCTACGTACAGGGAAGCTATTACAGTTTCAATTCCTGCCTGTCCTCCGACATATTCAAGGACATGCCTCTGGCCGCCCGCGGCAATCTCTGCGGCATCAAGTACCTTTTGCCGGCTATATCCATACTCCAGCTCTTTTATCGGGACGAGCCCAAAGAAGGGAATTTTCTGCAGCTTTCCGCCGAAGGAAAACTGATCACCTCATATACGGACAAGCGTCCTCTCGGCAAGGTTGAAAGGCACATGATCCGGCTGTTCAGGCGGGCTGGTTTCATCTCGCATCCAGGTCTGAGCCAATACCCGACGCCGGGGAATGGCATTCACTACGCGGGTACGCTGCCCATGAGCGCAACTTCGGCCCGGCCCTACCAGACGGACCTTCGCGGCCGGTTGAACGGCACTCAACGCGTGTATGTGGCAGACGCCTCCGTTTTCCCGGTCTTGCCGGCCAAGAACCACACTTTCACTCTCATGGCGAATGCCATGCGGGTCGTGGATTGCCTGATCAAGGATTTGGGAGCGGCGCGATGAAGGTCGTGATTACAGGCGCTTCCGGATATATCGGCGGCACCCTGGCTAGAAGATTTGTCGCGGCCGGCTGCGAGGTCCTCGGCATCGACAGGATCGAGAGTCCCATTCCTTCCTCGCACCGCTTGATTCGGGCCAGCCTGAATGAACCGGTAGATGCGGAGATTTTTCGTTTTGCGGACCTTGTCATTCATTGCGCGCACGATATGTCGCCCGGCTCCTACCGCCGGAATGTCGATGGCACACGGAAATGGGCCGATCAGGCCAGGGAGTGCGGGGCCAGAAACCAGCTGTTTTTAACATCGGTTTCCGCTCATCGCCGGGCCCCTTCCGAATATGGAAAAGCCAAATTCGAACTCGAGAGTTACTTCCTGGAAAAGGGAGAGCACGTGGTCAGACCGGGACTCGTCGCCGGTCCCGGAGGGAGCTTTGCCGCCATCGTCGGGATGCTCAGAAACAGGGCCGTGGTTCCAGTGCCTGGAGCCAACAAGATCCGATTGGCTTTGACCGACATTCAAACCCTATCTCAGGTAATCCTGAATTTCGAAAAATTGAAGAAGGGAACCTGCCACAATCTGATCCAGCCGGAGTGGCCGGGTTTCTGGGATTTTGCTAAAAAGGTACGACATCATTTTGGCGTCCAAGGGATGACCATCCCGCTCAATGTCCAGGCCGCAAAACTGGTATTATGGGTGGCGGGGGCACTGCGATTCCCACTTCCCGCGACTCTGAACTATGCCAGTTTTTGTGCTTTGGAGCAGAGTCAGAAATACGGGTATGAAAGTTCGTACGGGATCTTGGGGCTTCCGGCTCGTTCTGTTGAAGAGCTATTGGAAGTGTATCGCGGCGGCATGGTAGAACGTTGAGCCGAAGTCTCTGTTGCCTGGATGATGAAGGAAGTAGGTCGTGAGCCTAGGAACGTTTCTCAGCGAACCCGAACTGGCCGGCCTTGACATTGAAGATCCGGACCGGATTAACCGGCATCTGAAGATTCTCTCCAGAAAGCGGATGATCCGCGAGGTTTTTGAGGAGTTCTATCATCAATGCATGCGCCTGGATCAGAAATATTTCGGAAGCGTTTCCGGGAAACGGGTGGAGGTGGGAGCGGGCATAAGCTTCTTCAAGAAGCTCTACCCGGAAGTGATCGTCACGGATATCAATCCCGCCCCTCATCTGGACATGGTCTTGGATGCCCAAGCCACCGGCTTCGAGGACCATTCGGTGCGCGTGATCTACGGGATCAATTGCTTTCATCACTTTCCGGCGCCGGAGGCATTCTTCAAAGAGCTGCTGCGGATCGTCAAGCCGGGGGGCGGCGCCATCCTCATCGAACCCTACTATGGGCTCCTGGCTTCGCTGCTCTACAAGAAACTCTTCGCTTCCGAAAACTTCGACAAACTGGATCCACACTGGAGCTCGATGGGCAGGGGAGTCATGCGCGGCGCCAACCAGGCGTTATCGTACACAGTTTTTCACCGGGACCGTCCCGTATTTGAGCGGCAGTTTCCGGATCTCGAGATCGTCCATGCAGCGCCATTGCGCAATTATTGCAGGTACTTCCTGTCCGGCGGATTGAATTTCAAGCAACTGCTTCCTGATTTGGCCATCCCGCTCCTCAAGCTGACGGAGACGGTGATGATCCCGGTGGAGCGCATCACGGCGCTGCATCATATTCTCGTGCTGCGCAAGCGGAATCCAGCGGGGATCTGTGATTCAGACAGTGGGAAAAAGCATAGCCACGAATAACACGAATGGGGAGGCGGAATTTCCATGGGGCAGGAATGGGACAGAGGAACACAAAGACTGCGCTTTCGCCCACTGCGCAGGGGGCGAAAGCGCAGTCCCCGCGTCTGCCTAGATCCCATTTGTGTTATTCGTGTTATTCGTGGCTGCTTTTTGTCTTGCACTGTCTGAATCGCAGCAGCGGGGATTACTTGTCTTTGATCTCTTCGGGCCAGAATCCCTGGTTCAGGAGC
>Ga0315284_10014282_pt1 | contig 11310 bp, 10 predicted proteins | sample YL17G09_16_MG_FD_203696 | JGI IMG/M metagenome (GOLD analysis project Ga0315284, IMG submission 203696) | Sediment microbial communities from Yellowstone Lake, YNP, Wyoming, USA - YL17G09_16 | ecosystem: Environmental > Aquatic > Freshwater > Lake > Sediment | place: USA: Wyoming | collected...
TTCTACCGCACGTACGGAAGCAGCATCGTGTTCCTCTCCGTGTGTTCGGGTAGTTCCACGGAGAAGGCGGCAGAGCTCGTGGCCGAGAACGGAGTCACGTTCCCTGTCCTCTACGACGAGGGGAAGGTGGTCGCGCGCGCCTACCAGCCGCCGGAGAAGAACGCGAGGCGCGAGGTCACCGCGTTCCCCTTCACTGTCTTTGTCGACAGCCACGGGAAGGTCGTCTACGCCAAGGCCGGGATCTTCCGCTCCCTGGACGAGCTCGTCTCCCTCCTCCGGAGGCTCGGCTTCCCGGTCGACGCGACGCCTTCCTAGTGTCGCGTCCTTGAAGTGTATGACCTTACGATGTCGTCCGCTGTCTTCGTCCACTGGAAGACCCGTTTCTCCTGGTTGAAGCGCTCGATGTAGGCCAGCAGCTTGGCCGTGAGATCCTGTTTGGCGGGGAACCGCCCGCGACGGATGACCTTGGCCTGGACGAGGCTGAACAGCACCTCGACCAGATTCAGCCACGAAGAGTACGTCGGGATGAAGTGGAAGACGATCCGCCGGTTCCTCTTCTTGGCGTGCCAGATGCGAACCTCCTCCGAGCGATGGGTGATGACGTTGTCGAGAACCACGTGGATGTCTCCCTTGGGGTAGCTCTTCAAGAGCTGTTTCATGAACGCGACGAACTGGCGTGAGCGGTGCCGATTGGCCACGCGGGGGATGACTTGGCCGGCGTGGACTTCCAAGGCCGCGTACAGCTGCACGGTGCCGTTCCGCTTGTCGTCGTGAGTGTGCCGCTCGATCTGATCTGGTCGCATCGGCAGCATCGGCTGCGTGCGGTCCAGGGCCTGGACCTGCGTCTTCTCGTCGACGCACAACACGACAGCGTTCTCGGGCGGGTCCACGTACAGCCCAACCACGTCGATGACCTTAGCGGCGAAGTGGGGGTCCGGCGACTGCGAGAATGTCCCGACACGATGAGGCTTCAAGCGGTTCTCCCGCAGAACGCGATGCACGGTGTTCCGTCCCACTCCGGTGGCCTCCGCCAGGCTGCGCACACTCCAGTGCGTTTCGCCAGGCGGGGTTGCCGTACACGCCGTCTCCACCACGCGCAGCCGATCGGCAGTCGTGTACAGCCGCGGGCGGCCTTCCCGCGGTCGATCCACGAGGCCGGCCAAGCGTTCCTCGGCAAAGCGCTGCCGCCACTGGCCGACCATGCGGCGCGTCAGATCCACCTCGTGCGCAATCGCCGTACTGGTCTTTCCTTCAGCGGCTAGGAGGATCGCCCGTGCCCGCTGGACCTTGCGGTACGGCTCCGTGCGGGACGCGGCCCACATCTCAAGCACCCCTCGCTCCTCAGGACTCAACGTCACTACCGCTGCCTGTCGTGGCATGCCACACCATACCACATCCCGCCCCGTCAGAACAGAGACTAAGGAGACGCGACACTAGGGGTTCCGATCGCAAAGGGAAGGCGGAACCCTTCCGGGTCCCGCCTTCGAGTGGTTGCGGCTTTCCGCGCTCCGCGTCGTGAGGAGGCTCTCACCACCCTTCCGGCCCTACGTACCCCCAACGTCCGTCGGGGTTTCGCTCCTCGGTCAGAGGTCCTCTCCCCGGGAGACCGCCGGGGTTCGCCGCCCAAGGGGTGGAGAGTCCAATCCTGGCTACGAGAGGGAGGCCGGGATGAGGGCATGGATCACCTGGGGGTTCGCGTTCCTGCTCGTCGGAGGCAGTTGCGTCGCCGCGTGGGGTAGTGAATGGGGGCCAGGGGAGGTCGTCCCCATCGACCTCCCCCTCCTCCTCGATGGGGTGGAGGATCCTCTCCCGACGATCGTCCGGGGAGAGGTGGTCCTCCCTGGAGACTGTGACTACTGCTACCTCCACCTCGTCCAGTACCGATTCGTCGTCCCGGCCGGAGCGGTGCGGCTCGTCCTCGAGCTGCGGAACGAAACGAATCCCACCGACGACCTCGACATGATCCTTCGACTGGGCCAGCCGATCACCGAGGACGAAGACGCCTACTACTTCACCTACCGGACGTACGAGGAGGGGGGGAGCGATCGCCTGGAGGTTGGAGACGAGGATGACTCCGACCCGCTCGTCCCAGGGGAGTACTACCTCGGCTTGGTCAGTCTGGCCGGGAGCGGCGACAGGTTCGAGATCCGCGGCGCGTGCTACGTCGAGGAGGTCCTCCCCGAGGAGGTCGCCCTCCAGCCGAACGTCCCCGTCCGTGGGACCCTCCCAGCCCAGGGGCTCTTCCCGGGGATCGAGGCCCAGTTCTACCTTTTCGTTCATGAAGGGGCCGAGGTTCTCGCCATCTCCGCCGTGGCACCGGGTGGCGAGGTCGACCTGCACGTCGGCCGCCGCCCGGTCTCGCGCTCGGCCAGCGGAAGGATCGAGGCCGACCTCTCTCTTCGGGCGTCCGGAGAAGATGAGGTCCTCTTCCTCTCCTCCCCCGCCCTGGGGAGGCACTGGATCGTCCTCGAGAACCCGACGGGCCTTCCGCAGTCGTTCAGCCTGACGGCAACGACCGTCCCGGTCATCCTCCCGATCGAAAGCGGCGGGACAATTACTGGGAGGATCGACCCAGACGAGGGGCTTCTCCCCTGGCTTGACGACCTCGTGGCGACGAGCGCAGGGACCCTGGGCCTCGTTCAGCACAGGATCGACGTCCCTGCGGGAGCGACCGGGCTTGCCATCACCCTTCGCGCCCTGGACGGGGCGCGTATCGGTCTTCGCATTCGCCAGGGGCAGCCGGTCGCCGTTCTGGACCGCATCGTCGAAGCCGACCTCTCCTCAGCCTTCGACGAAGAGCACGAGGTCGTGCTCCAAGGGGGTCTTCTCAGGCCAGGCCGGCCCCACTTCATCGCCGTCGAGGCCGTTTCGGGTCAAGTGCGCCGCTACGAGCTTCGCGTCGAGGTGATCGGGGCCGCGGGGAGAGAGAAGGCCGCTGCCGGAGCAGTCGGAAGGAGCCGCGTCCCGGCTTGCCCCGGGGCGAGCGCATCTCCACCGGCGCGGCGACTTCCAGGGGGGGACCTCGCTGCGGACTGAGCCTGCTTGCGATCCCGATGCGTGGGGATCGGGTATCATCGCCTCGTACCTCACGGCCGTTGCGGAGTTCAAAGGGGCAGGATCGTGATCGCGTACGTCGTGCGGCGCCTGATCGGCCTGGGCGTGTCCCTGTTTGTCGTCTCTCTCCTCGTCTTCCTCGCGATGCGCGTCCTTCCGGGGGATCCGGCGCAGGTGATGCTCGGGATGGAGGCCGAGCCGGAGACGCTCGCGCGGCTGCGTCAGGACCTAGGCCTCGACCGGCCCCTCCCGGTTCAGTATGCGGCCTGGGCACGCGGCCTCCTTACTGGGGACCTCGGGGAGTCCTTTCAGTACGGCGTTCCGATCGGAGGGCTCATCGCCTCCCGCCTCGCCGTCACCGTCCCCTTGGCCGGAATGGCGGTCTCGATCGCGGTCTTCCTCGGGATCCCCCTCGGTCTGTTCGCCGCGACGCGCCGGGGGCACCTCGGAGACTACGGGGTGATGCTCCTCTCCCAAGTCGGCCTCGCCGTTCCCGCTTTCTGGCTCGGGATCCTCCTCATCTTGCTCTTCGCGGTCCGCTTGGGCTGGTTCTCCTCCGGCGGGTTTGTCCCCTGGTCGGAGAGCGTCCTCGGCGCGACGCGCTCGCTCCTCCTCCCCGCTCTTGCCCTGGGGGCGATCCGCGCCGCGGTGGTCGCTCGCCTCTCGCGGTCGGCGATGCTGGACGTCCTCCATCAGGATTACCTGCGCACCGCCCGGGGGAAGGGGCTCTCCGAGCGCGCCGTCCTGTGGAAGCACGCGTTGCGCAACGCGCTCCTCCCGATCGTGACCTCCGTGGGGATGCAGTTTGCGGCCCTCCTCGCCGGGACGATCATCATCGAGAACGTCTTCTACCTCCCCGGCCTGGGCCGCTTCGCCTTCCAGGCGATCAGCCAGCGCGACCTCCCGGTCGTTCAGGACATCGTCCTTCTCATCGCCGCCCTGGTCGTCGGGGTGAACCTTCTTGTCGACCTCGGGTGCGCCCTCCTCGACCCGCGGGTCCGGCTGGAGTGAGTTGGGAAAGCCGTCCTGCTCGACGCTGCGGGCAGCGCCACGGAGGATCGCCCCCCCCTGGCGGAGGGCGAACGTTGTCGTCGGCAGCGCCATCCTGACGATCGTCGTCGTGATGGCTCTCCTGAGCCTCGTCTGGACCCCGTACGACCCGATCGGGCAGGAGATCCCGGCAAGCCTAGAGGGCCCGAGCCTTCGTCATCTCCTGGGCACGGACCAGTACGGCCGGGATGTCCTCTCCCGAGTGATGGTTGGCGCCCAGATCACGCTCCTCGTCGGCCTCGTCGCCGTGGGAATCGGCTTCATCCTCGGGACAGCACTTGGGATCTGGGCAGGCCTGGGCGGATGGGCCGCGGATGAGGTCGCCATGCGCGGGATGGACGTCCTGTTCGCCTTCCCGGCCGTTCTCACCGCCCTCCTCCTCTGGGCGTCCCTGGGGAAGGGCGTGGTGACGAGCATGGTCGCCATCGGCATCGCCAGCGTTCCTCTCTTCGCGCGCCTTGCCCGGAGCGGGGTCGTTGTCGTGCGGGAGCTGGACTACGTCGTCGCCGCGCGCGCCATGGGCCTCGGTCGCGCCGCCGTCGCCCTCCGCCACATCCTTCCCAACGTCCTCTCTCCCCTCATCGTCCAGGCGACGATCGAGTTTGCGGTGGCGATCCTTGCCGAGGCTGGCCTCTCCTACCTCGGCCTGGGGACACAGCCCCCCTTCCCGAGTTGGGGGCGGATGCTGCGCGAGGCCCAGACCTTCCTTGGGATCGCCCCCCACTTGGCTCTCTTCCCTGGGCTCGCGATCTTTGTCACGGTCCTCGGGACGAACCTGCTTGGCGACGGCCTGCGCGACCTCCTCGACCCACGCCTCCCCAGCCGGCTTCCTCCTGGCCGGACCACCCGCCCCGGGGTATCCTAGCCGCACCAGGTGGGACAGAGAGGAGACGGCGGAGGTGGCGATAGGTTAGGACGCATTAGCAGTTCGTGTCAGTCTAGACACGGGCCGTCTGTTTCGTCTTTCCATTGGAAGGGGGATCCGATGTTGGTTCGTTCTTCGGTTTCGCTTCTCGTTGCCGCTGCGCTCTTGTTGGCGTGCGAAGCAGGTCTTGCCCAAGGCGCGGGAGGGACGCTGACCCTGGCCGTCCAGGCCGAGCCGAACGGCCTGTGCCTCATCACCACGCCGCTTGCCGTGAGTTACCAGCTCATGACGTACAACGTCTACGAGACTCTCCTCCGCTACACCACGGACGGGGACCTTGTCCCACTCCTTGCCGAGGGCTACGAGGTCGAGGAGGTGGAGGGAGGGGCGGAGTACACCTTCCATCTCCGCACAGGGGTCCTCTTCCACGACGGGACCCCGTTCGACGCCGCGGATGTTGTCTACACGTTCGACCGGCTGCTCTCTCCGGCCGTCGCCTCGCCGAACGCGTCCTCGTTCGACTTCCTGCGCGAGGTCGTCCAGGTCGACGAGAGGACGGTCCGTTTCCTGACGGATGGGAAGGGAGCACCCCTCGTGGGGTACCTCGCCTCGGCGAAGGGGGCGGGGATCCTCCCCGAGGGAGCAGACCTGGAGGCCCTGCGCACCCGTCCGGTCGGGACCGGGCCGTTCGCCTTCGATGAGTGGGTTCCGGGGGATCACCTGACTCTCGTCCGAAACCCAACCTACTGGCAGGCCGGCCTCCCCCGCCTCGACCGGGTGGTCGTCCGGTTCATCTCAGACGCCGCGGCCTCCCTCGCCGCTCTCCAGGCAGGGGACCTCGACCTTGTCGACCGGATGCTCGCCGAGAGCGCGCTCCAGCTCGAGGGAGACCCGCGGTTCAAAGTCGTGTCCGGGCCGATGAACCTCGCTCAGCTCTTGGCGATGAACACCGCCCGCCCGCCGTTCGACAACGTCCTCGTCCGTCGCGCCATCTCTTACGCGGTCGACCGCGCGGCGATCATCGCCGCGACCGACCTCAAGCCCGAGTGGGGGACCCCGATCGGGTCGCACACGTGCCCGCTCAACCCGTACTACGTCGACCTCACCGGGAGGTACCCGCACGATCCGGAGAGAGCGCGGGCCCTCCTCGCCCAGGCCGGTTACCCGAACGGGTTCAAGGCGACGATCGTCCTCCCGCAGCAGTACGAGATCCACGTCCGCGCCGGGGAGGTGATCGCCGACGAGCTGCGCCAGGTCGGGATCGACTGCACGCTGGAACTCGTCGACTTCAGCTCCGGGTGGCTGGCGCGTGTCTACAACCAGCGCGACTACGACATGACCGTGATTGGGCACGACCAGGGGATCGAACCGGCGGCGAACTTCAAGGGCTTCGAGCGCATCAAGGCGGACGGGACCTCGGACTACTACTGGCAGTACACGAGCCCGTTCCTGCGCGACCTCCTCGCCCGGGGGAAGGACACGTTCGACCTCGCCGAGCGCAGGGCGATCTACGCCATGGTCCAGACCCACATCGCCGACGAGGCCGTCTGCGCCTGGATCCAGGACCCGCACCTCCTCGAGGGGATGCGCGCCGGGGTGATGGGTTTTGCGGCGCTCCCGATCTACGTGATCGACCTTGTGGCGATCTGGATCGAGGACTAGGCCACCTCAACCCGGCCGTCGCTGCAGGAGGGGGTGACCCGGCGGCCTTCCCAATGAGGCGCCCGCCCGCTAGGATGTCCTAGGAGAAGAGCGGAGGGAGAGATGCTGTACGGAGAGAGAGTCAGGCTGCGCGGAATCGAGCGGGAGGACATTCCGACCTTCGTCCGCTGGTTCAACGACCCGGAGGTGCGTCAGTACCTCCTCATGTTCGCTCCGATGTCGCGGGCGAGCGAGGAGCAGTGGTTCGAGAGCCACCTCCAGCGGCGGGATGACTACATCTTCGGCGTTGAGGTGAAGACGGACGCAGGCTGGATCCACATTGGGAACGTCGGCCTGCACCAGATCAGCTGGACGCACCGCAGCGCCGTCTTCGGGATCGTCCTTGGCGAGAAGGAGTACTGGGGAAAGGGGTACGGGACGGACGTCGCGCGGACGATCCTGCGCTTCGCCTTCGGCGAGCTGAACCTGCATCGCGTCCAGCTCGAGGTCTTCGCCGAGAACGCGCGTGCCCAGCGCTGCTACGAGAAGACGGGATTCAAGAGGGAAGGGACGCGACGCCAGGCGATCTGGCGGGACGGGCACTACCAGGACGAGCACATCATGTCTATCCTCGTCGAGGAGTTTTGGGCCACCGAGCACAAGGCGGCCAAGGCACCAGCGAAGAAGGGGACGATCGCCTAGCGGGATCCGCGCGGGCGTCGTCCGTCCAGAAGGCCTTCCAGAAGCTTCCGCGCTGCGAAGAGGTCCGCGACCTCATGGAAGACGGCGCCTTGCGGGAAGCGGTACCTCGACCAGGGTTTGGGCGCGACGAGGACGATCTCCCGGATCCCTGCCCCGTGAGCGGCGGCGAGGTCGAGGAAGGAGTCCCCGATCGCGACCGCCTCGTCCGGCGAGAGGCCGAGGGCGTGGAGCGGGGAGAGGAGGGCTTCCGGGTCCGGCTTAAGCGCCCCGTCTTCGCGCGTGAAGACGCGGTCGAAGCGGCAGCCGATCCGGTCGAGGGTCGCCGAGGCACTCGCGCGGGAGTTGTTCGTCACGAGGGCCGTCGTGACTCCCCGGCCTCGCAGGAAGGCGAGAAGCTCGGCGGCCCCAGGCATCGCACAACCGGTCTCGACACCCAGGGCCTCGTAGCGCTCTAGGAGGGCCATCCCCCGCGCTCTCTCCTCCGGCGAGACGGAGGAGAGGTGGGAGATGATCGTCCGCGCCTCACTGGGGACCCCGATCGCCCGCCGGACCTGCATCCAGTCGACCGGGGACTCCCAGATCGTCCCGTCCATGTCGAAGAGCGCGGCCCGGATCGCCATGGCCGGATGATACCCCCTTCGGCTCCCTACCCCCCGCCGACCGGGGGGAAGAGGGCGACGCGGTCGCCGCCGGCGAGGGGGTGACTGGGCGGCTGGGAGCGCCCGTTCACGAGGAGGATCCGTGCCTCGCCTGCGGCCAGGCCGAACCGGGCGAGGAGGTCGGCGACCGTCGCCCCATCCGGAAGCGCGACGTGGACAGGCTCTCCCGGGACCGCCGTCCTTGCTCGGGCCCCGAAGGTCGCGTACAGGTGGGCCTCGACCTCGATCATCCCTCGTCCCCGTGCTGGGGAAAGTACCAGCGGTAGAGGAGGTTCATGTCCGGCGGGAAGAGGGCGAGGCGCTCCCCTCCCCGCACCTCCCGGCCGAGCGAGGATAGCGTCCCGTCCAGAAAGACGTTCCTCCCGACTTCCTCGCGCGGAATCCCGATCCGCGCCACAAGGGCCCCGATCGTCTCCCCCTTTGCCACAGGGACGAAGACAACCGAGTCCCCTGCCGGGTCGCGCTCCTGCGCGAACCGACGCAGCCTCCCGTACAGGTGAACCTCGACCAAGCGGGCCGCCTAGCCCCGATAGACCCGGTCGAGGGCCTTGTCCGGGACGTCCCACACGCCGTTGTGCGGCGGGAGCGGCTCGCGCTTCATGAACTCCGGGAGCCGGTCGTCGACCTCGCTGAACCCAGCCGCCTTGTTGAACGCGCGCTCGGTCTTCAGGATCTCCGCCCCCAGGCGGGCGATGTCGTCCGTCGTCCACGCCGTCCCCAGGACGCCGTTGCACTCCTCGACCACCCCGACGAGCCCCTCGGCGATGTCGAGGACGGCGAAGGCGATGAAGAGACAGTGCCCAGTTGCGTCCAGGAACGCCGTCGCTTGCTGGAAGCCTTGCGCGAGCTTCGCCTTGTCTGGGTCGAGTGGGTCGACCTTTCCCGAGACGCCGAGGACCTCTGGGCAGATCGTGTACCCCGCGGTGTGGTCGGCGCCCATCGTCGAGGTCGCGTAGGTGACCCCGATCCCCTTGATCGCCCGCGGCTCGTACGCCGGCATGTTCTGCCCCTTCACCCCAGGGACACGGACGACACCAAAGACGCGCCCGGTCGTTGCCGCCCCGCTCCCGAGGACCCGGCCGAGGGGGGTCTTCTTCCCGATCTCGGTGAGGAGCTCGATCGCCCTCTTCCCATCCCCGAACCGGCAGGCTCTTCCCTCCATCGCCACGCCGAGCGCGCCGCCCGTCTCGATCGTGTCCAGGCCGAGGCCGTTGCACAGGCGAATGAGCTCGGCGATCACGTCGAGGTCGTCGATCCCGCAGTTCGCGCCGAACGCCCAGTCCGACTCGTACTCGACGCACGAGACGTGCTCGGTCCCGTCCTTCTTGTGCCAGGTGTTCGAGCACTGGATGATGCACCCGGGCGAGCAGGGGTGGTTGTACAGCTCCTTCCCGGTCCGCTCCTTGTTCCCGGCGAAGATCGCCTCCCCGGAGATCTTCGTTGCCCCCTCGAACCGCCCCTCGCGGAAGTTGCGCGTCGGGAGGCCGCCCGTCTCGTTGATGATGTTCACGAGGACGGCGGTCCCGTACGTGTTCAGCGCGCCCTTGGGCTTCGTGATCGCGTGGGAGGTGAGAGCCGCGGCGACCTTCCTCCTTCCGCCCTCAAAGACGCCCTTGTCGGCGATCTCCACCCCCGGCGCGCCGGCGTCGTCGATCACGACCCCCTTCAGGCCCTTCGACCCCAGGACGGCCCCCAGGCCGCCGCGTCCGGCGTAGCGGCTCGGCCGGCCCTCGAGGTCGCTGAAGCAGACCCCGGCCGCCGACATCCGCGCCTCCCCAGCGATTCCGATCGCCATCGCTGCGACGTCCTTCCCTCCGCCCACCTCGCCGAGGAGCGAAGGGAAGGCGTCGTGGAGGTCCTTCCCGGTCCAGCGGTCGGCGGGGAGGAACGAGGCGCCATCCTTCGTCAGCTTGACGATCCAGAAGCGGTCCGCTTCCGCGGGCTGCCCCTCGACGACGATCGCCTTGATCCCGAGTCGCGCGAGCTTCGCGGCGAACGGCGTCCCGGCGTTCGCCTCTTTGATCGTCCCGGTGAGCGGCGACTTCCCTCCTACGGAGAGGCGCGACGAGGTCGGAGCGGCGGTTCCGGTGACGATCCCCGGCGCGAAGACGACCTTGTTCAGCGGTCCGAGGGGGTGGCAGGTCGGGGGGACCTCGTCGGCGACGAGAGTCGAGGTGAGCCACCGCCCGCCCATCGTCCGGTAGCGCGTCGGGACGTCGCCCCACCGCGCCGTTCGCTTCTCCATGTCGATTCGCAGGATCTTGTCCATCTCTCCTCCTTCCTCGGCGAGCCTAGCAGAGCCCGCGGGGCATGTCAATCGGAGGGTAGGGTGGATTGGGTCGTGAGGTCGACGCCCGAGCGGAGCCCGCGTTCCCACGTGTCGAACCGGCGCTCGACCGTCATCCCGGCCCTCTCGTACAGGCGGGTTGCCCCGGTCAGGCTCCTTGCGTCGACGTACAGGGCAGCCCGGCGCAGTCCACGCGCGTACAGCTCGGCGAAGGCGTGACGGAGGAGGGCGAGGCCGAGCCCGTGTCGCCGCCACGGCCTGCGGACGGCGAGGGTGTCGACGAAGGCCAGGGCGGGATCCGAGGCGCTCGGCTGGCAGAGGATGAGACCGGCGATCCGCTCCCCGTCCAGGGCGAGGAACCACAGGGACGGGTCGAAGCTCGAGGAGGTGTCCATCCAGCGACGCCACTGTTCGACCTTGAAGGCGAAGGGACGCTCGACGAACCCCCAGTGGTCTCGGAAGGCGTCCCCTTCAGCGGCGACCGTCGCCTCGAGGTCCTTCCCCGGGGCGAAGGGGCGGACGCGGATCCCCTCTGGAAGCGCGGGCGGAGGCGGGGGGCCGCCGAAGTCGACGGCCATCCGGAAGGAGTGACGGACCGCTACGAATTCCTCGGCGAGGAGAAGGGTCCGGCCGGCGCCGTCCTGTTCGAAGAGCGTCGCGCGGAGGACGACGCGGCTCCCCTCCGGGGCGAGGGGGACGGACGCGCTGGCGCGCGCCTCGCCCCAGCGGACGAGGGCGGTCCCGATCCCCTTGCCCATCGCTTCGGGGTGGACCCGGCCGGTGAGGGAGAGTCGGACGTGGGGCGGGGCAGTGTCCCAGACGTGCTCGTATCCGACGAGGCGTCCCGTGGGGTCAAGGACAACGCACGCGTCGCGGGCGAGATCGAACCCGAGCGTCGCCCAGTTCTCCCTCACCCCTCCTTCTGTGTGCTCGTCCTCTCCGCTGAAGCGGCGGTCGCAGGCGTTGAACAGGACCACGACCGCGGGGAGGTCCTCCCCAGTGGCGGGGCGGAGGAGGAAGCCCTTGGGAAGAGGAGCTGTCACGGAGTCCGT
>Ga0315284_10014284_pt1 | contig 11308 bp, 13 predicted proteins | sample YL17G09_16_MG_FD_203696 | JGI IMG/M metagenome (GOLD analysis project Ga0315284, IMG submission 203696) | Sediment microbial communities from Yellowstone Lake, YNP, Wyoming, USA - YL17G09_16 | ecosystem: Environmental > Aquatic > Freshwater > Lake > Sediment | place: USA: Wyoming | collected...
AAGACTTTGAGGGCGTTGCTATTGCTTCGTTGAGTACTGATGGAGTTGATGGTCCGACTGATGCGGCTGGGGCGATTGTGGATGGGAAAACGTTGGACCGAACGGTGAGGAACGATATGCTGCCTGACAGGTTTCTGACTGATAATGATTCGTACCGTTTCTTTTCCAAGCTTGATGACCTGATTTTCACTGGACCTACTGGCACGAATGTCAACGATATTTCTGTGATAGTGGTACTGTGATTCTGGAAGGAGGGAACGCATGAACGTGAAGGCAAGGTTTGTAGGTTCTCTGCGTACACTCTCAGGCGAGGAACTCCTCAATCTAGAGCTGCAACAGCCTCTGTCGCTCCTGGAGGTCATTAAGACGATCGCGAAGGAGAAGCCGAAGCTTAGACCGTCGTTTGTTGTTTCGCAACCCAAAAAGTTGATGACAGCCATGCTGATACTAGTCAACGGGAAAGAAGTCAGCGTACTGGACGGTTTGGAAACAACTATCACAGACGGCGACGAGCTTGTTTTTGTTCCAGTTTTGCACGGAGGATGAAAGGGCATGAGACTTTATGGTCTCAAGATTCGAATCGTTAACACTGGGGATGATCTTGTCGAATTGATGCTGGAATCGTTGCACCAGGAGAATCTGCAGGTCGAAGACAATGACGTGCTCGCTTTTGCTTCAAAGATTGTGTCAACCTCTGAGGGCAGGTTGGTAAAGCTGAGCGATGTTAAGCCTTCGGAAGAGGCGAAGCAGCTTGCACGACAGTACGAGTTGACGCCAGAGTTTGCTCAGTTGGTGTTGACTGAAGCAAACAGGATTTACGGCGGTGTTCCCAAGGCTGTGCTTGTGCTTAAGAACGGGTTGTTGGCAGCAAATGCTGGAATCGACAACAAGAATTCGCCGGAAGGCTATGCTGTGCTGTGGCCGAGCAACCTGCAAAAGTCCGCACGGAGGATCATGGAAGAAATCAGGCGTAAGACGAACAAGCGAGTGGCCGTGATGATAGTTGACAGCGGCCTTGTTCCGCTCAGGATCGGCACGAGTGGTTTGGCTTTGGCTGTTGCGGGGTTCAAGCCTATCAGAGACCACCGCGGAAAGAAGGACCTTCACGGTAAGACCATCACGATAACTCGGCATGCGGTTGCGGATGACTTGGCGTCTGCAGCTCACTTTCTGATGGGGGAAGCAGCTGAGAAGACTCCGATAGTGCTCATAAAAGAAGCCAATTTGGACTTTGACGATGGTGTCTATGGTCCCTTGGACATGATGATGCCGGCTAAAGAATGTATTTTCATGGGTGCTTTTCTAGGTGATCGTCGCGACTAATCAGCTTAGTCAGGTTTGCAGACCGTAACACCTTGAACAAAGGTGCGCCGACAAAAGCTGCGCCCAAGGCAATTACTGTTCGTTCAATCGGGTAAACGACAGTCAGACTCGCATACAACGCTTGCCAACCTCCCGTCGGGATTGGAAGGATGCCTGCCTGCGTGCTCAGCACGTTCGCAAGTGACCCTGAGATCTGTCCGGTTAAAGTCGATGTTAACGAGATTATGAAAAACGAGAGAACCAGCTTTCGATTGCTGTTGGTCTTGGCGTTGTTGATTGCCATTGATCCTAGCGGGGAGGCTAGTATTAGGAGGCCAATTGTTTGGAACCACATTGACAGTGGGAAAAGCCAGAAAGGTCCGATGGATGGGTAGAAACAGAAGAACACGAAGAACAAGAAGTACAGGAGAAAGCTCAGAACTCTTTTGCCTCTGCATTGCAGTCCTGCAATGCATACTGTAGCGATGCCGGAGACGAAGCTTGGCGGATAAAAATTGCCGGTGAAGAACGTTATTGTTCCTCCTAGGGTAGCGGACAAAGCTCCGATGTATGGCCCGAGAAGGAAGCCTATTACGGGGACGGTGATTGCGGCTGCACTTATGCTCCTGCTGGGCATGCCTAGTATCTGAAAGATCGGAATGGACCCAAGAACTGCGTACAAGGCTGTGAAGCATACGATTAGAGCTATGTCTTTTGCTGTTAGGTTTTTCTTGGACAAGTTGCTACCCTTCTTCTTGAGCGTGGAGACTTAATTATTTGAAATGCCTTATAAATCGTAACATGCTATGCCCAATTATCGCTTTGCTCTCGGATTTTGGACTGAACGACTCATACGTTGCCGAGATGAAGACCGCCATCTTGAGCCTGAGCAGTGGAGTGCAGATTATTGATATTAGTCATCAGGTCGAAAAATTCGATGTTAGAACTGGCGCCTTCCTATTAGCTTGCGCAGCTCCGTATTTCCCAGAAGACACAATCCCTGTTGTCGTCGTAGACCCAGGCGTCGGCACAGTGAGCCCGCCCATAATCATTCAGACACGCAACGCCTGTTATGTCGGTCCGGACAATGGCGTACTGGCTTTGGCAGCAAGAAATGACGATGGTCCAAGGAGCGTCCACAAAATCAATGTTCGAAAGCTCATGCTACCCAATGTTTCCAGCACTTTTCACGGCAGAGACGTTTTCGCTCCAGCAGCAGCTCGCCTGGCAAACGGAACGAGGTCAGCGAATTCGGACCCAAAATCAGCAAGATCGATGCCCCACATTCGCACGGGTCATCCAGAAGCAAGGGACACTGGTCGGCGAGGTAATCCACATAGACGATTTCGACAACATAATAACAAACTTCCGGCCGAAAGACATCCGACTTGTAAAAACAGAACCTATATTTAAAGCAAGAATCAAAAACACTGAACTCACCCTAAAACTCTGCAAAACATACGCCGAGGTTCCCCAACACGAACCTTGGGCCTTCATGGGAAGCCACAGCTTCCTTGAAATCTCCATGAACCAAGGCAACGCCGCAGAATCACTCAAGACCAAAGAAGGAGATAAAATTGCAATACGCCTCGCCTGAAGCGCGCGCAATCTCACCACTAAACTACGTTGCTGTTCTATCACAAATCATAATAGCTAACCAAACGGAACAGTTAGTGGCTGGTGACTCTGAATGAGTAGGACTTGTCTGAGCATATTGTTGGTTCTCTGTCTGACATGGCTCGTGTTTCTGTCGATATTGACTTCGAGCATCCCAGCTGTGAAGGCAAGTGGATCCATCTACATCAGGGTTGATGGAAGCGTCGACCCGCCAACAGCGCCAATACAGCGAAGCGGGGACATTTACACCTTAACTGGAAACATCACAAGCGACGCCAATGCGATCAGAATTGAGAGAAACAACATGACAATCGACGGACAGGGATACACGGTGCAAGGCCCAGGACCGTCTGGAGGCTTCGGGTTCCTCCTGAACAACACAGGCAACGTAACGATACGAAACATAAACATCAGATCATTTTACATAGGCATCAGGATTTTCTGGTTCACCAACAACAGCAAAATAATAGGAAACAACATAACAGAGAATTCGGACGGTATCCAGATCCTTGAATCCTCAAGCAACACAACGATTTCAGGGAACACTCTGAAAGACAACAGCAACAGTGGCGTCTGGATTGAGAATTCGTCGAACAACAACACTATTTCCGAGAATAGTCTAACCAACAACGGGCATGGAGTAATGCTGAAAATGTCAAACTACAACACAGTATCCAAAAACAACATAACTGGAGGTTACGGCGTCGGACTTGACCGTGCTTTTAGCAATAGCGTTTCAGAAAACAACGTGTCAGGCAGCCCATACGGAATAATGCTCGTGGAATCCTCCACTTACAACACCGTCTCCAGAAACAACATAAACGGAAGCATTTGGATCGGCGTCAGGTTGTACGAGGGCTCAGGATCAAACGACATATTTGACAACAACATAACAAACAGCGGAATCGGCGTTGGCCTAGAGCGCGGGTGCCCAAGCAACAGCATCATTGGAAACGACATCGCATTCAACGCAAAAGGCATATCTATCGATGACTCTTCAAACAACCAAATCTACCATAACCGAATACGAAACAACACTGATCAAGTGGACACTGATCAATCCGTCAATGTCTGGGACAATGACTTTCCATCAGGTGGAAACTACTGGAGCGACTACACGGATGCCGACAAGTACTCAAACGCCACAGAGATAGACGCCTCCGGCCTGTGGAACACACCATACGTTATAGAAACGGGCAACAAGGACAACTATCCGCTGATCCCCGAGTTCTCTTCATTCCTCATTCTGCCACTGTTCACGATGGCAACGCTACTGGCAGTAATACTCTATAAGAGTAGAAATACAGTTTGCTAGATTCCCTTTTTTGAGGAACAACCCACGTTTTGTTCACATGTGCACGCCAAGATATTTATCGGATATAGACTTGAGCTCCAAATCGCAGAAGCAAGAACTGAAGAGAGAACACTTCGAAGAATGGCCCTACAGAATGTTGGGTACGCGCGCATTTGGGTTTGTGGCGGATTCTTGTTTTCAGTGTGCGAGCGTGTCAGAATAGGTCTACTAGGAGTCAGACGAATGAATTTGTTCGTGGGCGACCGTGAGTCTTCTCTATTCGCCGCCTTAGGATACGCGCATGTTTGTTGATGCTGTGTGAAAAGTCAAATCAGGCTCAAGATATTGCGTCTTGTATGTATAGAATACGTCGTGAAGTCCAACTTTAATCATAAAACAAGGAATTTTCCAAAACCGAGCCGAGTTTTCACACGGTCTCAACAGCCGTGTGTACAACTCAGCCAATCAAAGCCTACAGAGACTGGCCGGTCAGAAGTTTTCCTGGTCGTTTGGAAGTAAAAGCAACAAGAAAGAGAAGCAACACACCTATGCTGGAAGGAATGAACCGCTATGACAAGTTATCCTGTCAAAGTTTGTCGCTTCTATTCAGGTCTCGCAGCCTGTTAACCCCGTCAATCTCCTTAATGAACGCCGACACTTTCCTGGGCACGTACTCTTCCCAATCTTCGCCCTTGGCCATCCTCTTTCTGATCTCAGTAGAAGAGTACACTTTCCTGTCATAAAGCGGAATGTCCTTCACTTCATAACCTGCCTCCACAAAAAGTCTTCGCGTCAACGGCTCATTCGAATAAACAACAGTAAACCTGGGCGTATAACCCTCCAAAGCAGAGACCCACATCATATGCAAATGCACATCAGGCACAGGCACAAGCCAAACTCTGCTGAGGTCCATCTTCTCATCCCGCAACGTCTCCCGAATCATAACCAACCTTTCCCCGGCTGTAAAAGGGTTGTTGACATTATGACTATATTGTGCACTGCCGATGGCAACGATAACTTCGTCAACTTCACCGAGAATCTTCTTCACCGCACAAAGGTGCCCCAAATGAAAAGGCTGAAACCTTCCAACATACAATCCGCGGCCCACCAAAACCCTTCACCCATCACATTCTTATTCGCATGCAAACCGAATAAACATTTATCCATTCGTGGCCTTCTCGAAAACACGTTCAACAGGAAAAATATGCAGCTTTCCATTTCCAACGGTAATGTTCCGCTCAGACCCAAAACCCCTCCTTTCCCGCTTGAGGAACGCAATCTTCAAGCTTAAGCCGCCGCCATAGCCGCCCAAGCCGAAATCAGCCGCGACAACCCTGTGACACGGGCATAGTGGCGCGAACGGGTTACGAGCCATGACGTTCCCAACGGCCCTGGCTCCGCCGCCCACAGCCTTCGCCACCAAACCATAACTCGTCACGTAACCCGCTGGAATCATACAAACCGCTCCGATAACACGCTTCGTATAGTCAGGCAGACGGTCCATGTTCAACTGGACACTGCTCACATCAGCATCTTTTCCATCATACACAAGTCTTAGCACATTCAAAACACGCTCAGCAAATCTCGAAGTCCTGTCTGAGCTTTCCAAGACCACTTTTCTCGGCAGACTGTTCCGCAAATCCTTCGAGACACGTTTCTCATCAGATGCAAAAGAAGTGGCAACCACTTCTTCCCCTTCATATGCTGCGCCGAACCACATTCCCTCAATTTCCTTGATATGAAGCTCAGTCAACACTCTTCAGCCCCAACACTAATGTAAGGCATCAAGTTTTAAGAATTGTCCCGAACAAAAAGGTCCTCGGAACAATCGCCAGTTTTCGAGGCATTTGGCTCACATGATCACGATTACTTCTTCATTGTCTCAACGATCAGCGAATGTGGAATGCGCGTGTGCTTCGCCAAACCAGCATGCTTCGCTATCCCCATACGGGTCGGCTTCGGTTCCATGAGCCTCACAATCAGCAAATCGCTCCTATGCAAAGCCCGAAAATAATCAGTCAAAGTCCTGTGAAATGACGTTGTCTTGAACGGCTTAGCAAGTCTCTTCATCGTCCATGACACCTCACACTTGGTCTGGGCGAAATAGTCGTGAACCTCTAGAACTGCCGTCTTCTCTGCCTCTGCAGCATCCTTCTCCTCAGCATACTTCCATTCCGCAACGGGCTTTCCGTTAGCCTTTGCGCCCGTCTCAAAACATGGGTGAGTAACTGAAAAAACGAACCTCCCATCCTTCTTCAGCACTCTGGCAGCCTCTGAAATCGCATTCTCAAAGCGTTCAATGTCCATTAGGGCCATAAAACAGGTCACAACATCAAAACGCCCGTTTCCGAACATCTTCAATTCAGTCGCATCCGCGACATGATATTCTATGCTCAACCTTTCCTGCTTCTCCATCTTCCTCGCCAGTTCAATCATCTTCTCTGAGAAATCCACACCTACCACAATGGCTCCCTTCCCCGCTAGAATCCTAGCGTTAGACCCTTCGCCACACGACAAATCCAAAACATGCTTACCCCTTACGTCCCCTATCAACTTGAAAGCAGCGGGACCGTTCATCATGTCCCGAAAATAGTCCTTTCCCTTCTCTAACAAAATCCGTCCAAGACTCTGAGGCCTCATCCCACTCTCTCGCAATTTCATCCTTTCCAACCATAAAGACCACGTAATCCTGCAACGTGTTCAGTACGAACTCCACGCCAAAATATATGCCTGCCTGACAAAGCAACCCAGCTCATAAGAGCCGTATTATCCTGCGAGAACAGCCTTCACCCCTTTTTTACATTAAGTTTAATAGGTTGTCCGTGCAATAAACCGAGAAAGGTGTCAACCATGGAAAAACAAGCACAACAGGGCGGTTACATGTGGGTGCCCGGCGCCACAACAATAGGCCTAATCTTCAAAGACGGCGTACTCCTAGCCTCAGAGAAGCGAATTTCATATGGCTACTTGGTCGTGAGCAAAGTCGGAAAGAAAGTCTTCAAAATAGCAGACCACATAGGAGCTGCATGCGCAGGCTTGGTCTCAGACATGCAGGTCCTCGTAAGGGAAGTAGAAGCCTACGGCAACCTCTTCCAACTGGACGTAGGCAGGTCCGTGTCCGTGAGATCGGCTGCCAAACTCATGTCAAACTTGCTTTTTAACCGGCGCCTCTCCCCGCTTATAACACAGACAATCGTTGGCGGAGTAGACAGCGAAGGCGCCTCGCTCTATTCTCTTGACCCGCTTGGGTCAGTCTTGCCGGACAAGTATACGGTCGTCGGCTCAGGAACAGAAATTGCAATGGGCGTCGTAGAAGATGGGTACGAGGACAACATGAACCAGCAACAAGCGAAAGAGCTTGTCATCCGGGCCATGAAATCTGCCATAAGCAGAGACATCATGAGCGGCGACGGAATAGACTTTCTAATAATAACCGAACAAGGCATTGAAGAAGAATCCACCAAATTCTAGGCACGCCACACATCGGCAAAACTTAAACGCTTCCTTCTGCAGAATGGTTCACAAACATTACGAGGGAGACCACAGTATTGTCATTCCAACTGACCCCAGACGAAGGCACCCTACTTGTCCAGCTGGCCAGAAAAGCCGTTGAAAACTACCTCAAAACCAGAGAACGCACGCCAGTCCCAGAAGGGCTCAGCAAAAAACTTCTCCAACCCTGCGGCGTCTTCGTCACAATAAACACCGTACAGAACAAGGAGAAAGAACTCCGCGGCTGCATAGGCTATCCCTACCCAACCATGCCGCTGGCAGAAGCAGTGATCGACTCAGCCATAAACGCCGCAACCCAAGATCCCCGCTTTCCTCCGCTGAAACCCCAAGAGCTCGAGCACATAGTCTTCGAAGTAAGCGTCCTCACACCACCACAGAGAATAGAAGTCAAAAACCCCAAAGAATACTGCACAAAAATCAGAGTCGGCGAAGACGGCCTCATCATCGAAAGAGGAATGTACAAAGGACTCCTCCTCCCCCAAGTGCCGGTTGAATGGCGATGGACTGAAGAGGAATTCCTGTGCCAATGCTGCAACAAAGCAGGACTGCCCGTGGATCAGTGGCTCGTGCAAGGGACGAGAGTCTACAAGTTCCAGGCCATAATATTCGAAGAAGAAAAACCCTGCGGCACCATAAAACGCAAACCCCTCGGCGGGAAATAACATTATGAAGGTCTACTTTGCACCATGCGGCATCGGCCTAGGACACGCAGGAAGATGCATCCCCATAGCCAGAAGGTTGGCCGAAGAAAACATTGAAATCGTCTTCTCAACCTACCGCGAAGGAATAGACTACGTTGAACGAGAAAAATTTCCACTCTTGAAAGCCCCACCAATAGGATTCCAGGTCAGGCCAGATGGAAGCGTAGACTTCAAGCAGACCGCAATCAACCCTGGACCATTCATCGCTTCGTTCACGCTTCTTAAGCAGGTAGGTTTCGAACTGAATGCGATAGGCAGCATCAGACCTGACATTGTGGTTTCAGACTCACGCGTCTCACCTCTGATGGCAGCAAGACTGTTAGGCATTCCGAGGGTTTGTATACTCAACCAGTTTCAGGTTCGGGTTCCAAGGAAAAAGCGGTTCCTACGTCTCTCCAGACTAGCGGAATCCGCAATGCTCGCATTCATTGGGCTAACATGGACCCTGGGCAACAGCGTGCTTATCCCAGACTTTCCCCCACCCTATACGATATGCGAAGGAAACCTAGTCATCCCCAAAGCCTACAGGAAAAGCGTGAAACTCATAGGTCCCATCCTGCCAGAACATCCGAACTCGCTGCCAGCAAAGGAAAGACTCCGCGAGAAGCTCAACCTGCCCATGGACAGACCGGTTATCTTCGTGCCCATAAGCGGACCCACCACGGAAAAAGCCTTTGTCAGTGGAGTCCTCAGAAAAATCCTGCTGGATTTTCCATCAGACTATGAAATTGTGATTTCCTACGGCTGCCCAAACGCTGACACGAAACCCATCCGGCACGGCAACGTGACAATCTACAAGTGGCTTCCAAACCGTTTCGAATACCTGAAAGCATGCGACGTGGTAATTGGACGCGCTGGGCACGGCACAATTACCCAGTGCATCTGCTACGGCACACCAATGATAATAATACCCACGCCAGGGCACACTGAACAACTTACAAATGCAAGACAAGCGAAGAACTTGGGCGTCGCAAAAATAGTCCTGCAAGAAATGTTGGACAAAACGAAACTGCTGAAATGCGTGCAGCAAATGCTCCAGCCTGTTATCATACACCGCACAGAAGAACTTCAGAGAGAAGCCTTGAAATATGACGGACTGGAAAGCGCTGCCCAAGAAATCATCGCTGCCGCCGAGAGCAAGCAAATGCTTTAAGTCAGCACAGTCAACAACTACAAGCATGTTCGTTCCCCGCGGAATTCTTGAAGAAAAGCTTCGCAACATTCTGGCTGAAGACATAGGTGAAGGGGACGTGACCACCTCGTTAATAGTGCCCCCCAAAACTGTCGCAGAAGCCGAAATTATATCCAACGAGACAGGCACGGTCGCCGGCATCGAAGAAGCAGAGATCCTCTCAGAAACAGTGGGGCTGAGGGCGAAGGCTTACGTAGAAGATGGAGACAAAATAGAACCCGGCCAGGTCTTGCTGAGCGTAGCAGGAAATGCCCGGGCAATTCTCTCTGTTGAGCGCACAATGCTCAACGTCCTTGCACGCATGAGCGGCATCGCCACAGCAACAGCCAGCATGGTGGAAGAAGTTCGAAAGGCGGGAGCTCAAGTCAGAATCGCAGGCACGCGCAAAACCGCTCCGGGTCTACTATATTTTGACAAGAAAGCCGTTCTCTTAGGCGGAGGAGACCCTCATAGGCTTCATCTAGATGATATGGTCTTGATAAAAGACAACCACCTCGCAATCATAGGAAGCGTGGAGAAAGCCGTCAAAAAGGCTAGAGAAAACGCCTCGTTCAGCAAAAAAATTGAGGTTGAGGTGACAAACGTGGAGGACATTTTGCCCGCAGTGCACGCAGGAGCAGACGTGATAATGCTCGACAACTTCTCCCCCAAAAAAGTGGAAAAAGCAGTTGCGTTGCTCAAGGAAAAGAAGCTCCGCAACAAGATACTATTGGAAGCGAGCGGGGGAATTACAAGGGAAAACCTTCTTGACTTCGCGTCGAAAGGCGTCGATATCATCAGCGTCGGGATGATTACTGACAGCGCAGAAGCTCTGGACATAAGTCTGCAAATCAGAACCACCACAAAAAAGAGGAACTGAACCAAATATGGGAAGTGTGCCAATCCGAGATGCTTAATTCAAAAGAGCACAATTCAAGCCTTTCCATACGTGAAAAGAAGGCAATAAACAAAAAGCATTCTAAACTGGGACACTACCCAAATATGAGGGCTACTCTCTCATATCATCGCGGCTTCTATTATTGCACCGAGCAGAAGTATGAGCGTGCAGATTGAGAGGAACTTACTCGTGTTGCCAAATTCATGTTTGGCTCCATTGTGCATTAGTCTCCATGATAGCCAGAGGCTTGCAGCCATAGCTGTTGAGTAAGCCGCAATTTCCAGCCAGGCGATAGGGGTCAACCACAGACTGGCAAAACCTATGAGCGGATGAAAGCCGTAATGGACGCTTTGGGCGCCTATAACGGCGCCAGTGTTGTAGAACACATAGAACCCTATGAGTGGACCAATGAACGGAATGAACATCATGACAGTAATCATGAGGTTGTTGCCGAAGATGAACTGCAATATCCCCCCATTGTCCTTCAATGTTGTGACTGTCTGATTCAGCTGATTGAAAGTGCTTTCCGCGTCCTGCTGGCTCATAGGCTTCAGAGTCGATAGTCCCATCGCCACCGCGGATGCAATGAAAACCACGATTATCGTTATCAGTCTCTTGTTGCGAGGCGAAGCGTTGTTCCAGAACGGTATACTCATATTCGGTTCACTCCTCTCAGATTCTCAGTTTGATTCTGAGGGCTCTGAAACCTCTTGCACATGGGTTTAGCAGCTCAGAAATATTAACTTTGTTCAGAATGCCCTTGGTATCATCAGCGTGTCCTCTCACATCATGCTCAGCTGCCATAAGTGAGT
>Ga0315284_10014285_pt1 | contig 11308 bp, 18 predicted proteins | sample YL17G09_16_MG_FD_203696 | JGI IMG/M metagenome (GOLD analysis project Ga0315284, IMG submission 203696) | Sediment microbial communities from Yellowstone Lake, YNP, Wyoming, USA - YL17G09_16 | ecosystem: Environmental > Aquatic > Freshwater > Lake > Sediment | place: USA: Wyoming | collected...
CGGGGTACGGCACCTCGTTCGTGAAACCGTTCCCGTTCCGGTATACCTTCCTGCGAAACAGCAAGATTCGCTTTGACATTCGCAATAACGACAATGCGACGTTCAATGCCGTTTACGTTGCCGGAGAAGGCGGAATCGAATCGAGCGGAGAAGGACACCGTTTTTCAATCGCGCTGCATGGATTCAAATACCTGACGCCGGGTTCGTAATCGTAGAGACGCACTGCCGTGCGTCTGTACTCGTAGAGCCGCACAGCCGTGCGGCTATACATTATAGAAAGGTATCCATATACCATGCCGACATTGAAAGATTACTCCGTAAAGTTCGGGCGCGATCCCCGTCACGGTCTGTATACCATAAAGGCCATCCCGTATTTTTACGCTCTTATCAACCATAATGACGTTGATTGGACGGCTAACCGGGACCCTGCCGACCTTTCCACTTTTGCGGTACGATGCCGGGCGAACGCCGTAACGTCTCATTATCTCAGGCTTGAACCCGATTACAACTACAAGCTCATTGCGATAAAATATTCCGTCTATTACGCCAAGGCCCTTCCGGCGGCTCCGCTGTTCGACAATACACTTGCATTGCCCGTCGATCCGGTCCTCAATGACCGATATATCGCACAGGCGACCGCGCACGGATGGACGGCGGGAATCACGTACCGATGGAATGGGACCGCATGGATCGCCGATATTCTTTACCAATATGAATGGTACGAGAATTTCAACGCCTCGTCGTTATATACTGAAAATCTGCTTCCCGGAACGCCGTACAGCGGTCATATTTACGTATCGCTCAGTGCGCAGGGGTCGGGGTCCACCACTCTTTTCGGCGGTCAGAATATTCAGGCTATAAACAATACCGCCGCGAAAATCCCCCTTGCCGTATCATGTATGCAGGGGTATGAATACGGGTATCAGGCCCTCCGGTGCGAGTACCTGCTGCCGATGCAGGGTGTTCTGTCGTTTGAGTTTACCAATACACACCCGACAAAGGAATTGCTTGTGACGGCAATGCTGTACGGAATGAAAATACGTCTGTAACGTAGAGACGCACAGCCGTGCGTCTATACCGATATTGAAAGGGAAACGTATGGACCAGATACATCAGGTAGCGCGTCTTGAGGACCTGCCTTATTCCTCCTCGCCGCCGATAGAGTTCACGTATACGTCACCGGCCCCGTTCGCTTCGGGAAAATATACGTGGAACGATCCGCCGAGTTTTCTCACTCCCGACCGTCCTCTCATGGCGAACTGCGTGTATTATTTCCGCAGTATCACCTTTATCGCGGACATTCAGGAAGTGGATTACGTTTCGGACATCGTGGCGATACCGAAGTTCCAGATGTACCTGCGAGGCACCGGGAAAACGATCCTGTTCCGCGAACCGATCTACATGGTCAAGTATTTCCAGAATTTCGATTATCGCCTGACATGGATCACGCAGAAAGAGGATGACAAGCTCTACGCGGGATTTCAGGGCCTTCTCAATCAATCGTCGGGTACGGTCGGCAAGGCGGCGATAAAGCTGACGGCAATCATATCGGCGCAGGAAATAGTCGATCAGGGGTTCGTGAAAATGTTCAAGGCCCAATATCCCGAAGTCAAAGATCGCGGAGGTTATTAATATGACTATTTCCATGATGAAATACATCGACGTGCTTACCCCACATATATCAAGTTGCCCATGGTTTATCGTGGATATTACACAAAAATTCGTCACCATTCATACAGGTCGCGGGGTCCTTGGCGTATGGGGTGAAACAGGTCTGTTGACACAATTTCAGAATCGCGATAATATCAAGGTATTGTCGATAGGTATATTCATGCCGGAAAACTTTGCCTTTACCATCAGGGATTTTCCTCTTTATAATAATCAATTTGGTAATCCCGCTCCCGCCGCAACATTACGTTATACGGCGCTATATACCCGTACTGACGCCAATGGCGTATGGATTTCAGGGCATTTATATGAAGCGGTTGTCGGGGCATGGATAGATCAGGACGCTGCATCACAATCTCCACAGCTTCAATTATCACTTGCCAATTCTGACACCGTTTATCTGGCGGATTCTTTTCTTCCGGGATATGGATGTTCCAATAATGGCGTTTTTGTGCTGCCGTTTCCGAACTATGAACTGGTTCTTGACCTTTACAGTGATATTGCCAATAATCTTCTGACGGAAGTTCCGAGTGATGAATTTTTTGTCTGGCATACGACACGTTGCCCCGCTGTTTCAATGGTCGGGGTCCCGTCAGACCTTGATGGTCAGATGATGAGAATTATTCCTTTCGTTAAGATCGCCCATACCTGCCCCATCATAGCGGCGGCGGTTCCGCCGGCTCCTCCCGAACCTCCAATCGCTGATTTCAAGTGGCGCGACCATAACTGGGAAGAAGACGAGGACCCGCACGGAGATGCATACCATAACGATCCGATTTCATTTCCGCCCGGTCCGCCGGTTGAATAGGAAAAATCATCATGGCGCGTGGAATATTATTACTTACCGGTCAGAATCACCTTCTCAACGTGACGTTTAAAACCACGCCGGTACAGAACTATTACCTTGGCCTCATGACGAACCTCGTCAATCCCGGTGTGAACGATCAGATAGGATCGGGTATTATCGAAGTTACGGGAACCGATTACGCGCGTATCCTTCTCACCAGAGACACGGATTGGCTGGTCGCCGGTCCCCTCGCGGAAAGCGTCATCAAGATTTTCAATGTCGGGCCGGGAGGATGGTTACAGTGCAATGGATTCATGGTATGCCTGACCGCTTCCGGTAACGACGCCATTTTCGCGCAACCGTTTCCCGCTGAAATGCAGGGGGATTACGTGGAATCGGACGAACTGGAAGTGAACGTGGATATACAGTTGCTTGACTATTCACAATCATGCGATGCACCTTGATAAAGGAAATTTTTTATGTCAAAATACGTCGATTTATCGCTTGCCGGGTCAGGGTTCGCCGGAACGGACATAGACCCCTTCTCGTATCCCGATTTCAAGGCCGACGTCGAGACCGCCGGAGCGGAAACGTATAACCTCAAGGGTGAGAAAGAAACAGTCAACGATTTCTTTAATTCAAAGAGCAATCAGGTCTATCAGGCATGGAATTCCCTGTCTTATGGACCATTCAGGTTGCGGGATATTTCCGCCGATAATTTCAGCCTGAAGGGTTTATGGGACACAGCTATTCTTGAAATCGGAAACGATTCTACAAAAGGGACCATTGAAACCTGCATAATGTACGGCTGCATGCTTAAATGCTATTGTGAAGGTGAATTGGCTCCCGGACAAGAAGGACTCATTTATGGCGATACGTGCATATTCAAGGGTTGTACGTTGCAAATTTCCATTCTTACGCAAGTCAATATAGGAATTTTAGAGTGTACCGATTGTGTCGTCGATGTTGGAACGTGGGCAAAGGGCGAACCTCCCCCATAACCTGAAAACAGGAAGATCATCATGTCAGATGTATCATTACTCAATTGCGTAGTGTCGGGATTCAAAAGCGCCATAACGGACGCCGGACTTTCCATTACGGATACCGATTGTCAATACGAATGGATTCCTCCCGTTTTGCCGCAATGGAACGATATCAGCAGTTTTTATTCCTCTCTTTTCCTTGCGGCTGGAATAAACACTCCTCAACCCGGTAATCCACCCTATGTCGATTATCCGCTCGGACTGTTCGGAGAGCCGCGTCTTGGAATCGGAGCGATGTTTTTCGATGAAACTCCCGTCATGGGAATGTATATCGACCTGAAGGATTATTCAACCGGTATCGTCATTTCCCGGTCATGGAAAATCCTTAACCGAAGCTCCATGCTCTATGAGGAGTTCGGCACTACGGCGGAAGTGCTCGATAAATTTTTCGACATTTACGATACCGATTATGCAGTAGTAAACGAGGAAGGCGATTATCAATGGGAATTGCGTCTGACCGTCACTAATGCGGACGGAAGCGATACAAAGGATTATAGTTTTATCATTATAAATCCGATGCCGCCGGAGTAATTCTTTATATATCAATATTTTAAAAAGGGAGAGGAAATATGACTGAAGCCGAACTCATCGCTAAAATATCGTCGATATATTTCACCATCGCGAAAACAATCGGGACAGTCAGTGAAGAACCCGAATTGTCGCTTGCGCGAAGGTGCGCGAAAGTCGTGGTCGTCGATCTGACGAAAACAGTTCCGATTGCCGACATAAAGTTCGTGGAATGGTATCTGTATGAAGGCGGGACCGGGAAAGAGGCGGTTTTTCTTATCAAGAAAGACCCCACCGAACCCGTAGACGATGTTCTTGCAAAGGCCCTTTTATAATATTCCGGAATAAAATATGCCGATTGTTTATGATGCAGGATCACAGGGCGGCGCGAACAGCGTAACGTCCATCACGGTAAGCCATACATTAGGCGCGGCAGCTTACGGACGCATGCTTGTCGTGGGCGTCATTACCCACTGTTCATCAGCAGTAACCGTCAATTACGTGCGCTATAACGGCGTTGACATGACCTTTCTTGATTCCGTTACGGCGAACGGGGGGCTTCTCCTGTCGGAATTATGGTGCATGAATGACACCTTGCTCCCGGCGGGAGGATCGTACAATATCGTCGCATCGTTTGACCGGACCATTGATCGCGGATGCATGTTGTTCGGAACCTCATGGCGCGGCATGAGGCAGGCGGACCCGACGCCGTTATATACGGATTCAGCCGACGGGGTAACGTCCCGGTCCTGGACCATAACAACCAGAGCGTCAAACAGCAGGACCATACAGGTAGCGGCGAACAGTTTGCAACAGACTCCTTTTGCAACCGGAACCGACAATCAATTAGTGGTATCGGGTAATCATGCCACGCTTATCGGCGGAGGCATCTATCGTTTGTCGCAACCGAGCATCGGGTCGAAAACTTTCGGCATTTCGATAGTTTCCAGCGCTTCGCTCGCCGTTTGTTATACGGAATTTCTTCCGGCGGATTGGCCTGCCGTACTTACTGATAACGCTTTTGAACGAGGAATGAGCAGGGGATTCAATCGGGGATCATATAGACCGTAAAGACGCACAGTCGTGCGTCTGTACCGTCGCCAATATCTGAAAGGATTTTTTATGGAATGGCTGAAATATAATACCGCCGGTCAGGTTCTGTTCACCGTTCTCCTTACCGCGAACAGCAGGAACGCACAGGCCAACCCGACGCTTGCCGCCGGTGACGTTACCGTATCCAAGGACGGCGGAGCCTTTGCCAATATAGCAACCCTTCCCGATGATCTTCCTGTCGGCGGAGTGCAGGTACGCATTCAACTCAGCGCCACGGAACTCACCTGCAAAATCCTGACCATCAGGTTTTCAGACCAGACGGCCACTGACGAATGGGACGAGCAATACGTCCAGGTATGCACCTATGGCAACGCGAGCGCATTCCTCGTTTTCGATATGTCGCAGGCCACTCCCGCTGTCAACGTAACGGCGGCGGCTGCGGGAGTAATAGCCGATACGACTTTTGCGGCCGACACGTACCCGCGAGCGCTCAGAACCGGTACCGTCAACGCAGGCGCGGCAGGGTATGCCGACCTGGACGGCAGCGCTTCGGCAGTCGATAATTTCTATACCGGATGCTCGGTCAAGATAACCAGCGGACCCGGAGCCGGACAATCAAGGACTATCGTTCTTTATACGGGAGCGACAAAACGCGCTTATGTCGATAAGGCATGGGCAACCAATCCTACCGGAGCTTCGACGTATCTGATCAATGCAGGAAAGTTGACCATTGATATTTCCAACGTAGGTCTTGCGGCAGGGTTCGGAGCCGATACCATCACTCTTGCGGCAAGCGCTTCGACGGTCAACGATTTTTACGATGGCGCAAAAATTATGATCATATCGGGTACGGGAGCGGGTCAGGGACGTATAATAAAAGGTTATGTCGGCGGAACCAAGGTCGCCACGATAACGGATGGATGGGCAGTGGTTCCCGATGCCACGTCGCTCTATGCCATAATCAGCCTTGGCGACGTTGAAGTCGGTCTTCTCAATAGCGGAGCGCAAACCGACGTTCAATCAGCAATGACCACGCAAGGATATACCACGACTCGCGCGGGATACCTTGATACGCTCAATGGTCTTGTTGCAGCGGTATGGGGAGCGGGGACGCGAACATTGACGAGCTTTGGAACCCTTGTCGCCGATACGGCAACCGCAGTATGGGGAGCGATTACGCGAACCCTTACAGGCATTTCAGGTCTTACCGCCGACGCAAACCTTGTGTCAATCGACGGGCAAACCACTGTCGGCAACAATGCCACCCTGAACCTGAAAAAACTGACTATCATAAACAGTGTTGTGAACGGCGATGCCGTCGTTATTCAGGGAAACGGGACAGGAGCGGGGGCAAAGTTTATTGCCGGAGCTTCCGGAGGAAACGCGCTTGATATTACATCCATGTCCGGAGACGGCATTCATGTCGCTGCATCAGGATCGGCATTATATCTTGACGCTTATAGTTATGGTATTTACGCCATTGCGAGAACCGGAACAGCCATGTACCTCAAGGGGAAAAATTACGGTCTTGAATGTTATGGCGAGGGAGAAACGGAAGTACCCGGAACCGGCCACGGAGCCATCATTGCTTCGATTGCCGATTACGGTCATGGATTGATTCTCAACGCCGGAAGCGACAGTGGTAATTCCGTACTTATGAATTCTCCCGCCGGTGACGGTATCAATATCGTCGCTTACGTGAACGGTATGAGCCTCAGCGGAGGTTTGAACGGCGTGCGAGCCGTCGGTGGAACGGGCAGCGGCATGTCGCTGCTCAAGGGGTCCGGTGGTCATGACCTGACGTTCGAGACGCCGGATTGTACCATGCCTGTTACCACCGACGTTACCAATCCCGTCGATGCAAACCTCATATCCATAGACAGCGAAACAACCGTCGGTAACAATGCCACGTTGAACCTGAAAAAATTATCCATTATAAACGCCTCCGACGATGCCGTCGTGATCAATGGGGATGGATTAGGTATCGGTGTCCGGGGAACGCTGCATGCGATACAGGCGGTCGGCGGAACCGGCAGTGGTATGTCTCTGCGTAAGGGGTCCGGAGGACATGACCTGACGTTCGAGACACCGGATTGCACCGTTCCTCTTGTCACCGTAACCACCGACGTGACCAATACCGTTGACGCCGATGTACTGAAAATCAATGGTGAAGTGACTGCCGCGCAACTGCTCGCGGTGTCCGCGAAGACCATGGCGACGGGTGTTGTCGTGGTCGCGGGGTTCGCGCCGACGACGACGGAATTTGAAACCAGTTCAATTACGAACGCCGATCCTGATTTCTGGAAAACCCGGACGGTCATATTCACCAGCGGGGCGCTCGTCAGGCAGGCGCGTATCATCACCGGGTATTCTCTTGTCGGAGGCAGGGGTCATTTTACCGTCAAGGAATTGACGCAGGCTCCTGCATATGAAGATACGTTTATTATCGTATAACCGTACCATAGGATTGATATATGAGCACCGTATTAGGAGTCATGGGCGTTCCGATCACCGGTGGTTTCAGATTTGAATCCTTTACCGGAAACATCTGCATCAAGGGTTGTGTCAGGTCGGAGGACGAACATATACCCTATACCTTTTACGCGCCGATTTTCGCGGGAACGTACATTCATACGTATAGCGCGATGAATCGACGCGGATATTGGGGATGGCCGAATACGTGATGGAATCTATATTTTTAAAATTCGGGGAACTCGGCCCCCTCGGTCTGATCGCCGCCGTACTTATCTATGACGTTTTCTATTTACAGAGAAAACTCATACAGATAATTGAAAACAACACCAAGGCAATGCAGGACTTGAAATCGTTCTGCGCACACAGAAAGGACCATGAGACATGACTCGTCACGATTATGAAATTATTGCCACAGCTCTTGCTCAAGCGCTGGCTGAAGCGGATGTGAAGGAAGCTCATGGAGTAAGAATGTCCATTGAGCATATTTCGCATGCTCTTCAAATTCAGAATGATTGTTTTCAGCCTTCAAAATTCGCCCGATTTATTCATCAGCAGTGGGCCTCGATAAAATCATGAAGATTCATTTCGCGGCACTCATCGGCGTTGATTACGATCTGGACCTCGCTCCTTATTGGATACGCTATTACCTTGATCGCAGGTTCGACAGTTACACCGCGATCCTGCATCGGGAAAACGGTGATATTCCCGCCGGTATTCAAGCCGATTACCGCAACGCGGGGTTCCGGGTATTATGCGCCGACGGGCCTTTCTCCATCGGGTGCCAGCGCAGTGTCCGGCTCAATAATCTGGCGGACAACCTTCCGCCCGACGATATGCTCGTCACTGCCGATGCCGATGAATTCCAATCTCTGAAATGCGATTCACCCCTCGACTACCGTTACTTCTGCAATCGTTACGATATTCTTCACGGCCTTCATGAAGATCGGTACACATTGACTCTTGAGAATTGTTACAGCGATCCCTTTTCCCAATATACTCTCGTTGAAGAATACACCGGCGAGCATATCAAACGTATCGTGACGCCGTTTCTTGACGTAAATAAATCCCCCGAACTGATCAGAACGAAAATTCTCGCGGCGAAGGCCGGAGCGCCGGTCGAATATAAGGGATCGCATTGCATGAAATACGTCGCCAGTAACGCGAATATTTTTTACGACTGCAAAGTGATACATTTCGCGTGGCGGGAAAATGTCGCCTCAAAAAACGCCTTGAAACCGTATTTTTCAATGGATAACCTGAAGCAACTTCACGGCAATCGGGTCCCCGACAATCTTGTTGAAGTATATAATACCGTCGAATCGCTGCTGCACCCCGTAGAGGATTTTTTTGGAAAGGGAGAACATGAATATGCGCTTTAAGATCAATTACGCGAATATTCCCGTACTCGCAATCGGATTTACCCGTTCCAACTCCCTCATTGCAAAAAGCATTCAGTTATTCCGGAAGGTTTTGTGGGACAAGGACGCTCCAAACCATGTATTCATCGTTACCGAGGACCACGGGCAGCTTTTCGCTACCGAAGAAACGATCCATGGCCTTCAGGAAAATTCTCTTGAAAAGTATACATCGGGAAATGACCGGATTGTCGCCTTATATACGTGGAAGGGTTTTGACGATCCATCGGCGCGTGAATCCGCGCAGCGTTACCTTGCGGAGATCAGAAGACGAGCGAAGGAAGATAGTAAATATGATTTTTGGGGTCTGTTCTCCTTTGTGCCGGGAATCCGCAAACTTGTAAAGCCTGACCCGAAAAAACAGTGGTGCAGCGAGAACGCCGCAAACCTGTTGAAAACATACGGGTATGCTGACCTGATAAAAACGACGATTTCGCCGGACCAGCTTTTAAAGGTGGTCAAAAACCATAAAGAAGCATTCAACGCGGTACTATCGTATTATATTATATAAGGAGGATGATAATGAACCTTGAATTTAAAACCGATACGCGCGGAAGAATACTGTCTCCCGGCAAGTTTGAGGGGGAAATGATTTACGTTCCCTATTATTGGGAAGCATACCTTAATGGGTTCGCGGATCGCGATAATGGAACCATTCTCGGTTTTGACGTGACTCCCGAAGATAAAGTCATGTTTCCAATGCTCAAGCGTCGCCGGACAGTAAACCTCTATCAGCGTGACGATGGGTTCGTCTGCGAGGTATGATATGGGAAACGCCGCCGACACCCTCGTATCGAAGAACCCGACGCGCATAGCGCAACTCAAAGGTCCGGTCCTCGCGTACCTACGGGCGATCTCCCGGTCCATGCCTTTCAATGGAACCGATCAGGATATTTACCTGTCCGTCTTTTACCCCGCGTACCGGCGTAAATCCGCGAGCGCTCAATTTCCCGCCAACGTGCGAAACTCCAATCCGGGAATCAATACTCCCGCCGATTATATTTCCCGTGTCAATAAGCAAAAGTTAAACGTATTATTGAGTCCACAGGAATGGACCGCGCTCAAGGATACCGCGAATACTCTCAATATAGCGTGGGAACCTCTTTACAAGATGATTAACTTTGAGAGCGCTTGGAACCCGAAGGCCCGGAACCCCGTGTCGGGCGCTCGCGGCCTCATTCAATTCATTCCATCCACCGCAAAGGGTATGGGATATAATGCGTCTATCGGTATGGGAACGATTCTTCTGCTTCTCGGAGCGGGATATTTTACCGTGAAAAAATTACGATTATTGTAAGGAGAATTTATGGCGTCTTACGGAAGCGAATCGCTTGGTCTTGACATCATTCCCTCGTCAATAACGGGAATGTCATGGCGTGCGCAGCTTGCGGCGAAAATCTACGAGGAAACAGCCGACGGAAAAATGAAGGCGCTCTTCGGAGAGCACGGATGGAATACCGGCATCATCAATAAAATGATCTATCAGGCGGCAAAAACACTCGTCTCCGGAGCGGATAAAGTTCTCGCCATGAGCGCGAGCGTAGGCGTGTCCGAACCGGTCGCAAACTCCTTCTATAAAAACATCGCCGAGTTCGCCGGTAAAGACCCTACAGCCTCGCTCTTCACCACGACCGGAGAACTGCTGAAGAAACTTGCAAGCGGCGTCGGGGACCTCGGAGAAGGGGCGGGAAAGACCGCCTTGACATTGCCTCTCGTACTGGTGATCCTCGCGGCAGGGGTCAGCGGGTACTTGGTATTCGCGGGAAAAAAAGGAACGAAACTTACCCCGTTTTAAATAAAAAATATATGCCTTGCAATCATCAACAAGCTGCTTTCCATAACGGTAAATACATCTGCCCCGCTCCTTGCGGCATGGTATTCGATCAAAGCGATTATATCGAAGCTATGCAGTCATTGGACGATACGAGGGTTGAATTAAAAGAAAAAGATTATGAAGTGAATGGTTATTGAATTATATTATTTGTAGAGACGCATGGCCATGCGTCTGTACATATATCGTATAAAAAACCCTAATCAAAGGAACGTGTATGGCGAAAAAACCCTTTACGCCGCCTGCCAGCGGCCCCGATCAGGTATTGCCGGAAAATATTCCGGAAAATAACGATGTAATCATGGATGCGCCTCAATCGTTTGACGATATGGACGATGATGGTATTATCCGGGAAGTCAAAGAACCGATACAGGCGTCTAATGAAATCCCTCTACCTCTATCACGCCGTCCCGATCCTCGCGTCATGAAAATGGACCCCATGGCGGAAATGTTCGGACCCGGCAGCACCCTGCGCCAGCTTGGGGACCCCGACGATGAAATGCCCGATGAGGTCCGTGCCCTTATTGAA
>Ga0315284_10014286_pt1 | contig 11308 bp, 9 predicted proteins | sample YL17G09_16_MG_FD_203696 | JGI IMG/M metagenome (GOLD analysis project Ga0315284, IMG submission 203696) | Sediment microbial communities from Yellowstone Lake, YNP, Wyoming, USA - YL17G09_16 | ecosystem: Environmental > Aquatic > Freshwater > Lake > Sediment | place: USA: Wyoming | collected...
GCCAACGCACCGTGTGTCACTGTGGTGGCGGTCAACTCGCCGGGCAATGTGACTGGCGTGTATCCTCCGGGTTTTGTCAGTTCGAGGGTAAATTTGATCACCGGCGCCGTCATACTCGGCTTCTTCGTTCTCGTTTGCTGCGTTACTTCAATTTGCCATGCGATTGCGCGGAAAAATAAAAGCTACACGAGCGTTTGACTATAGTTTACTAATTTCAATTGTCTCGCGTATAAAAAAAAAAGAAACAAAAAGGTTGCTATGTGATCGTCGGTGCGCTGTGGTTTCACACACATCGAGATGCTGCTGCTGCGATTAAACGTCAGCTGGCGACTTGCGTTTCTCTTTTACGTTTGCCATTTCACCGGGCTGTTCGTCTGTGTGAATGCCAAGCGCGGCGATCGCTGCCGGAGCCACAATAAGCAGAATTACGACGAGATTCAAGGCCGTCTGCGGAGAAAGAATTGACTCGGCCAGCAACGTAAGTGGTTCTTCCCGGACAATTCCGGCTCCGCACATCAGGTTGACTGTAAAGACGCCCAGCTGAAGTAGTGACGCGAACGGAGAGGAATCAACGTCTGTCAATTTGTATTGCGGCGTTCCAGTGATAACAGAGACGTTCCACACAATCATTGTTAGCCCGATGTTGCTGAGCAGATTCGCCACGAATGTGTCGAGCATGTTCCAAAACGTGATGAAGTAGTGCGCCTCGCCGCGCGTTCCGAGCACCATGTATGCCAATCGAAACACATTCATAAATGATAAGAGAAAGGTGATTGCAAAGACGATGATTGATAAAACGGGAACGGGAGCAAGAACGGTTGCGATCAAGAGTCCGATCACGACAATCAGAGTCAGATAGCCAAACGCAAACGTCAATCTTGCATACTTTCGCCTGAGGCGACTCTTCACATCTGGAAAGAGCATCATTTCTACGCGCACACAGAGTCTTCGATTTCGAGAGACGATATAATAAGATGCGATCAACGTGTTTAATTATTCATTATCGACGCGCGAATAAAACAAAAGTATGAGCGAGGAGAAAAAACACGAAAAAAAGTCCGTGCCACATGGCGCTGAAGATGAAATAGCAGTGTCAAAGAAACGTAAAACAGACTTGGATATTGAAGCAGCATCAGACGTCGAACACAATACATTGCCGATTGAACGCGAGTTGCAAGAACTTGAGACTGAGTTTGGCCAATCTCGATACCAAAAAGACTTTTATTTGAACTTGTCGTCAAATCCAAGCCAAATTAGGAAAGCGGCGGCGAAGCAATTGGTTGCTAATCATTCTGACACTCACATTGCAACTGTCGTTAAACAAGGCGCTCTATGGATTGCTAAATTCATCGAGAAAAGACCATGCGCACACTGTCATGGAACAAGCAATTGTTAGAGATTAAATTCATTTCACTTCATTTCATTGATGTCTATTGTTTCTCCAGTTTCCTTGAGCAACATGTTGACCAGTGATTGCACGGAGTGAGCCGGCGTGCCGATGGCGGCGCACACTTCGAAAATCTCCTCGTAACAGTTGTGCGGGCGCTGCGGCGGCGCGGCTGTGACGACAAACTTCTCGTCGTTGCTGAATGTCTTCATCTTGTTGTAGTGGAAGAGATAGCACGAGCCAAAGTAGAGCGCCATGAAAAGGCAATCGTATAAATCGTCGCACTTGGCCTTGAGAACGCGCTCGCGATCGTCGGCGGTGAGGTTGGCGGCGGGCACGACGTTCTTGATGAACCGCTGCTCGAGCATGAGACGGCCGCTCTTGATGGCGTTCTTCTTGTTGAAGAGGCGCTGCTCTTCGGCGGTCGAGTTGCCGCGCACGTCGCCCATGCCAAACGGCTGTTTGCGCGACTTCTTTTTCGGGCGCTCCTCATCGTCGCTGAGATCGGGGAACAACGGCCGGTAGCAACTCTTGATTGATTTCGAGCTCGACACTTGACAGCGTGGGATGCGATTGTCCGCGTTGAGACGCAGCGGGTTTGTGAGGCTGTTGATGGTGGCTTGCACGCACGCCTCGACGCGCGCCATGTTCCGGTCAAACGACTGCTCCTCGACGATCACCATGGAACTGTTGAAGCATCCGTTGTCCTTCTTGATGTCACATTCGATGTAGTCTTGAAGAACGACGAGATGGGCGTCGATGGTGAATTTGGCGCCCTCGCTCTTCAATTTCACGTTGTATTTCTCCTGGTAGTAAATCGCGAGCACGTCGAAATCCAGCACGCGCACGTGCGTGATGCGCAGCGTTGGATAGAACTCCATGCGCAGCAGCGCAAAGTTGCGAGTGCCCGGATCGACGCACGTGACACTCCAAATGCCCGTGTTCTTCGCCATCTCTGTGAGACCCGGCCAGTCGTTGATGCTGACGCGCGGCTCGCTTGACTCTTTCTTGCGCTTCTTCTGGACCGGTGGTGGTGGCGCGAGTGGTTTGTCTGGTCGCGTGAGATCGATGGTGCTCGAGGAGTCATTGTCATCGTCTTCGGTGAGATTGATTAGTGGTGGTTTTTGTTCGACCTTCTTATTTAAATACGGATTGCTGTCGGGTGTGACAGATAACAGCGACGGCCGCTCCCGAACAACAAATGACGAGCGAATGTCTGCCATCGTGCGCTCGGCCACCACCGAGCGACGCTTTTGGAGAGCTTGGGAGACGCGGCGGCGGCGCTTCTGATGCGCGTCAGCCGGTTTTTCTGGCGGCGGCGGCTGGCTGCTGTTCGCCGCGACAAAATCCGTATGATTCGCACTCATCTTCTACTGCGTTGGTTGCGCTGCGACGCCGGCGGTTCGAAATCGACTTCCGCTCAGTGCCGCGCCAATTTGCCGCCAACTACGTCGCGTTCCAGCAGCGGCTGGCGACGAAATTCCGCTGTATTCTCTGTGGTGATGACTTCACTCCCAAACAGAGCGGCACACTTCTGTGCGCGTTCCACCCGCTTGCCGAGTATGCGAATGCGCAGCGCGCGACGCCCTACTTTGGATTGGCGCCGTCGCCGTGCGGCACGTGCAACGATCAGCATCTGACGTCGACGCTGAGGAGACGCCGTGTCTACCATCCGCGCAACGGAGAGGACGGCATCACCACACATAGTTTCTCAACACGCCAGTCCGACGTGCCCGACGAAGCCATTCCGCTGCAACTCAACGACGTGCACGGGCGCATTGGCTGCGTCGCCATCGATCACTGCACGAGTGTGTCGGAATTATTCAGGCAGCCGTATGTTGCGCTGCCGCTCGTGTATTTCAGCCACCTCGTGCTCTCGATGAGCATCGACGCCGACCATCCAGCGCCCGTGGAGCACAAGCGCAATTGGCTCGTCATTAGCGAAGCCGAGCAACTCGTGAAAACGCTCGCGATCAGCGTGCCGTATTTCGAGACGCCGTTCGTAGTGCCCGTCATGGTCGTCTACGAGGCAATGGCGCTCAAATTCGGCCTCGAGTCGCTCGCCGATGGCGCGCGCGCCGCGCGTGTCTGGAACAACAAGAGCTCGCTCTCGCAGTTGAAATACCTCCACCACCCAGACGCCGATCGCAAAGACGCGCTGCACAAGAACGCGCAATTGGGCGTGCAGTTCGCGCCATTTATCATCATTGCTAAAGTTGCGCAGAACGCGTTCAACAGCGAAGGAATGCGATTAATTTAATAAATCTATGTTTCCTTCTTGACTGGCTTGCTCTGGCGCGACTCGTATTCATTTGCAATTCCAGGAGATTGGTAGACAACCTCGTGCGGTCCCATGTCAGATGTTGGTTGTGAGCTCTTCGTCTTGGGATCGGGTTCTTCGGCATCAACGACGCGGAACTCTTCGATGCATTTCTTGATTTTCTCCAACTTCTTCGCCGTTGCAGCGCGACGCGTGAGCAACTGCTCGAGATACTTTCTCTCCAGTTCAAGGAACGCCGTTGTTTCGTCGCGTATTTCGCTCTTCAGGTATGCTTGAGAGAGCGCAATGAGAACCGCGGGCGCGTTTTTTGAAAGTTCTTCACAGAGTGCAACAATACCAACAACCATGCCAACGAGTGCGAAAATCGCCAACACCGGCCACATCTCGAAGAACGCAAAGAGCATCTGCTGTAAGAAGCGGACACATTCGTTGTAGAAAACGAAAGGTGTGACAGTGAAATAGGCTTTCGTTTCTGGCGATCGATAATCGCGATCGCGAAGGAATTTCTGCCACGCGAAGTTCGGGTATGTAACAATAGCGCTGTCGAACACGTGCGCCAAGAAGTCCTTCTTCTCTGTGAAATTCAATCCGCCAACCCAAATCGGCGTCCAGAACATTAAGAATTCTCTAATTACCATCGGCTTCTCGTTGAATAGAGACTGCGAGACAGCACGAAAAGTCTCTTCTTTTTCTTCTAGTGTCATTTTGTTGACAAAATTCAGCAGCGTGGCATTGTTCCATGCGCCCTCTGCGACGATCGCGCGCGCGCATAAAAAAAATAAAATCATTCTTTTTCCCGATTTTTAAATTGCGAATAAATGACCGAGGTTTCTTCCAAATTTCTACCCGGGGACTGGGAGTGTCCCGCGTGCAAAGCACACAATTTCCGCAGTCGTTCCGAATGCTTCAAGTGCAACGTTGCTAAAGATGCGACCAAAGGAAACACTGTGGGAGCGTCGGTGTCGTCGAGCAGTCCTCTTGACGCGGAAGAATTCCCTCCTCAATCGTTGAAAGAAACCGAACCGGCAGCAGCAGCGGACCAAGTCAAGGAGCTTTACTTGACGGTCGACATCGAACGCTGGGGCAAGCAATTCTATCACGGCGTGGGCGCGATTGGAGCGTGCTTTGGCGACGCCGGTGGCAACATCATCGAGCAGAAGGCGTTCTGCTCCAAGGTGCCGCCCAAAGACGACTTTGAGAAGCGCACATGGGACGAGTTCTGGTCGAAGCATCCCGACGTGTTGGCGCGCATCGATGCCGCCGCCGTGCCCAACGCACTCGGCGCGTTCAAGGAGTGGGTGCTTGATATCGAGAAGAAGCACGGACCATTTGGTCGCAAGCATCGCGGCAATGTCAAGCTCAAATTGATCAGCGACAACCCGGCCTACGACATTGGCAACATCAATCTCGAACTCTTCAAGACAGAGGTTGCAGATTTGCTGCTGGCTATTGAAGTGGACGAAAAATTGGATTTGGATTTTCTTCACCGACAGATGAAGACACTTGGTCAGGGTTGTGCACTCGCCGAGTTGTTCGATGACTACGTGGCGACGGACGACCCATCGGAGCAGATTCGTCACATGACGCCTCTTCAGAAGCAGCTCGTCGCCGAGCACGTGACTGCACCTCACGATCACTGGCCGGTGAACGACGCCACGCAGATATACCAGCAACGCGTGGGCGTCAAGCGCGTGGCCGACGCCACCACCGTCATCGAGGTAAAGAAGGGCAAGACAATCACATTCACCGAGGACTGCGAGGTGGTTTACGTGAAGCGCTCTAAATTGAAAAAGTAAAAGTCGCCTTCAGTGGTTTATTTAATTTCCGCGTGAGGTTGAAGCGGTCGCAGAGTTGGTTTCCCACGTAATTTCCGTTCCGGCGGATGCATGCGACGTCGTATGACTCGCCGTCTGACATAGGCGACAAGCCACGGATCGCTCAATATGCTCTTAACTTCGACGCACGCTGCCAGTAGATCGGTGCGAACGCTCAAGTGACTTGTTGTCATTCCAGCCAAAACTTCGCGGAGCCGGGCTCTCAGCCGATCGATGCCTCGCGTCAGATCGTCCGGAACTTGGCCAGTTGCTCTGTTGAGCAACCACTCCACGATGCGTGCGCACGAGTAGGATTCATAGGCGCTCCATTTTTTAACGACACGTCGACGTGCGTGTTCGTAATTTTCAGCGCTCACGATGGTAAGCGTGTCGTCGGGCAGTATCTTGGCTTTCGGATCGGTCCAGTTGCCATCCGGACTGCCTCCGTAGACCAAGCGCGAAATTTGTCCATGCCGAACGTCCTCGATGCAGCTGCGCGGTAAATTGCCGTCGCGGAATTTCTGTGTTTTCCCCGTGTCGATCAACTGAGTCAACAATGTTTGACTGAGCAGAGCGCACGAGAAATCAAACGTCTGCACTGTGACACGATCGAACACCTCCGTTCCCTCCTCTGTCGACGATGTCGATGTAGATGTCGTTGCTGTGGTCGCAGGACCGGCCTCATGAGTTGCGATGAAAACGGCTTCCGGATCGAGATGTCGATGGAAAATGCCCAGCGCGTTCATCGTTCCGATGAGCGAGAACAAATCGCGCGCAATTTCCAACACTTGCAAAATGTAGTCGACGAGCGAGTAGCCCATCTCGGCGTAATTACGGCCGAACACGTCGAGATCCATAAACTCGTATATCTCGTTGACGATCGCGTAAACGGGCGGCTGGAGATTTTCAATGAGAAACATGTCTTTCTCCGAGTAGAACGTCTTGTCGCGGAATAAATTTTGATCGCCGCGCACGTTGGCGATATCGTAGACGAGCTGAGACATGCCGATCGCGCGCACAGCCGCGGCACGCTCTGCTTCGTCGATCATTGCGATCACGTGCGTGGCTTTCATGCCTCGCGTATTGGCAACTGTGCCCTTCACAACAGTGAATAGCTTCTCGTCGAGTTGCTCGACGACGGAATAGGTGTCTTGCGTTGTCACGAACACTTGCGACGGACCCGTGAACACCTCGTCGGCCGAAGCGAATTCACCGTCGTCGTTGTCTTGATGACGCCAAAAATTCGAATTGCTTGTCATTTTTTAAAAAAAAATCTTATTTTCCCTCTCGCGACCGAGTTTGCGGTTCGCGCGGCAAATTGGAATTTGACAAACAGAATATTATTTCGCCTCGCTGTTCGCTCAATAAATGAGTTGGAATTCAAAACCTGTGCAAATGTGCGCTTTCTGTCCACCGAGAATGACGAACGGGCACAGACGAACTGCAAGGACGCAACCGGTTTCTCCGCTCGTTCATGTGCCGACGAACGGGCCGCAAAAACCTGCCGTCATGGAACGTAGACTGCAGACGATCACGATGGGTGCCTATGAACGGCTGTTCGAAGAGTCGCGATCGACGGCGCAACTGTTCACGCTCAGATGTCGCATCGAAGGCAAATGTGTGTCTCGCGACAGCGCGGAGAAAATCTACTTTGCGTTCGATTGGTTTTATTTGTCGGGCGGCATGGATGCGGAGAGGCTGTGGCGGGCGTTGCACGCGATTGGCGTTGGCGACCTTGAGTTTGACGATTTAATTCCGAGCGTCAGTGTGCAGTTGAAAAGGCTTCAGCGAATTTGGCGTTCACGGCCGCATTCGCTCTCTCAATCGTTCGGAACGCCTTCGCCGTCGACTGATTTCGAATGTCGTAGATGAAGAAGAAGAGCGCCACGAAGAGCACAATAAACTGCGCCAGCGATATTTGAAAGAGCACCACCAGCGGACCAAAGTTGTTCGTGAACGTAAACGGCGGCGACAGCGCACCAAAGTTGGCGCGCCAGACGATCCACGCCACCATCAAGAAGCCGTGAATGACCGTCGTGACGAAGAAGTAGATTCTCGCCGAATTAAACACAATAGAGCCACGGCCGGTAATCTCACCCGGCGCCGCAGCGGGGTTGTTGTCGGTGAAAAAAATCACAAAAAGCCACAGCATGAGCGAAATGCCAAACCCCACTATCTGCCACGTGAGCATGTAAATCGTGTCGGGAACCAGCCAGTTTGTGAAGCCGAGGAATCCCGAGATGCCCGAGAAGCCCTCGATAATCAACAAGTGTAGTAGAGACACCCAAAACACCCAATTATATATGACTCCCGTTTTCGTGGTGATCGTGCGTCGCAAAAGCGCTTGCTGCATCACGAGTTACGGAACACAATTGTCTGGGCGCTTTCTGCGTGCAATAAGGTTACTCGATCTAAATTCTGCGTCTGTTTATTGGTATTTTCTGGCGATCAGACGCATGCGCGCGCGCACGCTTTCACTACTTCACTTGGAAGTCGGGGATTTTCGAGAGCAGCAAAAACATCTTGCCAACGGCCTCGCGCGTCGGCTTCGGCGTCAACTTCTCGGCGAGCTTCTTCATGCCGTCCTCGATCAGCTTGGTCTCTACTTTCACCTTGTCGAACTCCTTCGCGCCGCTGGGCATCATCTTGCCGCCGGCAGCCGCTTCCGCTGCCGCGACTTTCGTGAGTTCGATGCGAAACACCTTCTCAGCAGACACCGAGTATTCCGCCGGCGCGCCTGCTGGCGTCACCGTGAGGTCGAGGTAGTAGAATTTGTCCGTGAATTTGCCCTTGCTCGTCACCAAGATGTCGAGATCCTGCACGTGCTCGCCCGGGATGACTTTGCCCGCGACGGCGACACCTTTCGGCGTCGACACGTATCGGTGGTGGAACGTGAGACCCGCGACCATCTTTTTGCCGACCGGGCGCGCGATCTCTGCGTTGTGCCCGATGAACCACACGAGTTGCTTGAACGTCTCGGCCTCCTTCTTCTCGTCGATCGCGAGACCGCCGGCAGCCGTGAACTTGGCGATGAGATCGCGCGCGAGTTCCTTCTCCTTAGCCTCCGATGGAACGGCAGCCAACGACGCCGGCGTCGCCGGTGAGGCGGCGGCCGCGAATCGATTGCCCGCCTTCGCCCACGCATCGTAGGTCTTGGCTGTCTCGACGTCGTGCAGCGGACAGTAGGGCGTCGCCACTTTGCCGCCAACGATGGCTGGCGTCTGGCTGTTGGCGTTGCACGCCGGCTTTTGGCACACAACACACTTGGGCGCCGCACCCTTGCCTCCGTCGCTGCTGCTGCTGCTGCTGCTGCTCGACGAACTCGAACTCGACGAACTCGATTCATCATCGTCGGCGTCTGGACCGATCAGAAGTGGCTCGCCTGCATGCAGCGCTTTGTGGTGTGGCTTGAATTGATGCTGGCGCATCGCCGCTGGCATCTTCTTGTCGGCGTCGAGTTCACTCGACGTTTGGCCGCCCTGCGTCTTTGCATAATCTTCGGCTTTGCGCGCACGGAGTGCCTTGCGATTCACTTTGGCTTGCGCCTTTTCTTCTTGCTTGCGCGCGCGCTCGTCCATCTTCTTTTTCAGCCACTCCTTCGGACCCTCGGAATTGAGCATTTCTGCGTCGGCTGGCAACGCGTCTTCGGCTTTCTTGTGATGATAATGCTTGTGTTTGTGCGATCGCTCACGCTCAAGTCCGGTGCGTTTGCTGAAACGCTTGCGACCAATAAATTCGTCGTTTGCGTCATCATCATCATCAGAGTCGCTGCCTTTTTTCTTGTCCTTGCCCTCGCCACCGCAAGTGCCGCACGCAATCTCTTGCGGCGTGAGAATGCGCTTGTCTGCTTCGGGGTGTGCTCTCACTTGTGCGTGCAGAGACTTGAGACGCACGTGCTCGGCAGCCGCTGATGCCGACAGCATCGTCTCGCCCGCAGCAGCAGCAACAGCAACCGCCGTCGTTGATGCAGCAGCCGGGATGGCTGCCTCTGCGGCAAGTGGCGCGTCGGCCTTCTCGTTGGCCGAGTCGTAACCATCCGAGGCACTGCCGCTGATGTTGTCATCGGCGTCCTCGCTGAAATCGTAGGGGTCGTTGGCGTCCATGACGCGCTCGACTTTCTCGACAGTCTCGCCGCTCGGCAGCGTTTCATTGAATCGACGATAATGATGACGACCATAGAAGGGTCCATAACTGGGTCCCCAGCCGTAGGAAAGCGGATACGGACCGGGGTAGTAACCGTAACCGAGAGTGGCGTTCATTCTTCGGTGTGTGTGTTTCGGAAACGAACTGGCGCTGTTCTGCAAAGTGAAATTTATTTGTTTTCTTTCTTCGCGCGCCGTCCGCGCGCGCTCGTTAATTTTCGGCGCTGCCGGCGCTCACAACTGACGCGTGCGCGTGCGCACGGTCGCCGTCGGCGAGCACGATGTTCGCGAGATAGGGCAACGACGTGATGTAATTCACCGAGTAGCAATCGAGCACGGGCAAGAAACGACCAGCCGGCGTGTCATGGGTCAATTTGTAGCTCTCGATCTCGGTGCGCAGCACCACCTCGGGTTTGATTGTCGTCAGCGCGAGTCGGCGCAGCGTGTGCTCGAGCGAGCCCACTACAACGACCTCGAGAGGTCGCTCGGCGGCGATTGTAATTAGTTCGCGGATGCTGAAGCCAGTCACCGCGAGCACACGCGGCTGCATGACGGCGTCCCACAACAACACCGGCTTAATGAACTGATCGAGTCGATTCGTGTGCACCTTGTGCACCGACAGCGGCTCCGTGTCGCACACGATAACCATGTCTTCGTATGTTGGTTCAAATCGCAGCTCTCCGTCGTCATTGTCGTCTTTGGCTTGAGAAGCAGCAAGTCGTTGTTGATCGTTGCGACTGAGAATCGACGAGTGCTGCGCCAACGACGGCGCGATCGTCGGATGAGGCGCGCCGCGACTCTCCGATGCCAACTTGGACTCGTTCTGGCGCCGCCGCTTCGCGACAAAGGCGGCAAACTTCTTCTCAAACTTCCACGCGCGCTCGCGAGTGCGCGCCGTCCTTTCGTTGTAGATTGTAACGACAGACGAATCGGGGATGATGTCGGCGAAGATGAATCGCGACACGTTGGCTCGTTTGCCGAGCGGAGCTGACGTTTCGGCGCGTCCGATGCGAACGTCGAGTTTGATGTCCAAGTTGACGTTGCGCAAATCGCCGTAGGCATCACCCATCAAGCCACCATCGACGGTGCTGTTGGGCGTCATCCAGACATTGGCCGGAACTCGCATCGAGCCCTCGTCGGCGCCCTCGACGTTGATGCGCTTTTGTGTCGCTTGATCGAGCTCCGAGTGATCGTGGGCAGTTACGTTGACGTATTTGATAGCGACAGTTCGCTCGTCTTTATCGTCGCACGGCATAATGGCGAGCGTTGTTTCGTTGACCGGCCTCAGTTGTAGATGCAACACATATTCGGTCCAGCACCGCAAGCGTGCCGTCGCGGTGGCGAAGCCGGCCATCCGGAGTGGCATTTCGCAACAATTGCCACCCATGCACGAGAAAAAGAGATCCTCGAACAACGACGGGCCTTGCAGTTGTTTGCCCAGATAGGTGCCGCGATGCAGCGCCAGCCCCGACAAATAGAGATAGTCGCCACAGAGACCGCCCTCGAGCGCTTGACGTCGCAGTTGGCGTGTCTCGTCGTCGATCACCAGCGGTGGCGAGCGGAGCGCTTCGAGCATCTTGGTCTGCCACGGCGAGAGCATGCGCGCCGGATCGACTCCCTTGCTGTCGGCGGTGAGAAAGACCGAGTAGACGTGCGTCGTGAACACGAGCATGAAATTCTCGAA
>Ga0315284_10014287_pt1 | contig 11308 bp, 8 predicted proteins | sample YL17G09_16_MG_FD_203696 | JGI IMG/M metagenome (GOLD analysis project Ga0315284, IMG submission 203696) | Sediment microbial communities from Yellowstone Lake, YNP, Wyoming, USA - YL17G09_16 | ecosystem: Environmental > Aquatic > Freshwater > Lake > Sediment | place: USA: Wyoming | collected...
GAGCTGCTCAAGGATGCCGCTGGCGAGCGGGCGGCGGCGTACAAGTGGCTGCTGGAGCGCAACCGCGAGCGCCGGGAGCTGGAGCAGCCGAGGCTCGAACGCGTGCTGACGAAGATGGAGGAATCCGGGTTCCCCCTGGCTTTCACCCACTACTTCTCGAGCTGGCCCATCGACCTGTGGCTGGAGTCGGTGCCGCATGGCTAAGGCGAAGGAAATCACCGGACTGCATCCCCGCCTGGGCGTGCGCACCGCGCTGCCGGCGATCTTCGGCACGCGCATCGCCGAGCTGTGGAGCTGGGCGGAGCACATGCCGTTCCCCGAGCGCGTGCGCGAGCTGCACAACATGCGCATCGCCGCCAAGCGGCTGCGCTACTGCTTCGAGTTCTTCCATCCGTGCTTCGACGCGCGGCTGGAGGGGACGCTCAAGCGCTTCAAGAAGCTGCAGGACTTCCTGGGCGAGCTGCACGACTGCGACGTGTGGGTGGACTACCTGCGCACGCAACTGAAGGACGCCTTCGCCGATTGCGATGTGCACCGCAAGGCGCTGGGGCAGTTCATCGGCGCCGACCTGCTGCTCAAGGCGGAGGCGGACACGCTGCGCGAGGAGCTGGCCCGCGGGCCGGTGCAGGGGCTGCTGATGATGCTCGGCGACGTCGTGGAGCGCCGGGCGCGGCTGTACGGCGAGCTGCTCGTGTTCTGGGATGAGCTTGAGCGCGACGACTTCCGCGGCCAGCTCAGCCGGGCGGTGGGGGCGGCCGCGCGAGGAGATGCGGGGCGATGAACATCCGGGCGTCGCTGGACATCGGCACGAACTCGGTCAAGCTGCTGGTGCTGGGCGTCGATCAGGCGGGCGGCTTCAAGGTGCTCGCCGATGAAGCTGTGGTCACCGGTCTGGGGCGCGGGGTTGCGGGAAGCGGCCGGCTCAGCGAGGAGGGGATCGAGGAGACGATGAGGGCGCTGCGCACACTCGTTACGCGGGCGCGGGCTCTCGGTGCGATGGGGATTCGCGCGGCGGGGACGGCAGCGCTGCGTGATGCGGTGAACCGCGACGAATTCCTGGGCCGGGCACGGGTGGAGCTCGGCCTGCAGGTGGCGGTGCTCAGCGCGGATGAGGAGGCGCGGCTGGCGCGGGCCGCCGCTTTGCGCGAGCTCGCCGGGCTGGGGCGGGACGTGGTGTTTTTCGACGTCGGTGGCGGGAGCACCGAGCTCACCTGGTTCCGCGACGAACAGGCAGTCGAGGCGTGCTCAATGCCGCTGGGAGCGCGGGTGCTCACCGAACTGGCGCAGGTGACCCACCCCGTGTCCGCCGATACAGCGCGCAGGACGGAGGAGGCGGTCCGGCACATCCTGGATGAGGCCGCGGCGGGTGAGCACGGCGCGGTGCTGCGCGGGGCCGCGGCAGGGCGGCCTGTCGTAGCAGGCCTCGGCGGCACTGCCACAACGGTGGTGTGGCTGCTGCGGGGCGAGCGCGGCGAGCCGCCCGGGGACCCGCACGGAGCGGTGGCCACTGCCGGCGAGCTGGCGCATCTGCGCGAGAAGGTCGGCGCCTTGCCGCTCGATGGCGTGCGCGAGCTGCCGAACATCGACCCCGCCAGGGCCGACGTGATCTACGCCGGGATGGCGATCATCGCCGGGATTCTGGCGTTCTACGGCGCCGAGCACTTCCGCCTCATCGACCGGGGCTTGAGGTGGGGGTTGCTATTGGCGTAAGCTTGACTCGCCGCCGTGGGGCAACCTAGAATGGCCGAGGCAAAGGACCTGGCGGAAAGCGCGGAGGAAGGAATATGCGCAGAACATGGGGCGGCCTGTTGGCCCTGCTCATCGCAGGCAGCTCATTCGGGTGCACATCGGGCGACTGGTTCGACCATCCCCAGGGGATGAACTTCTTGCCCACGATTCTCCAGACGGACAGCGGCTCGCTCGCCCTGACGAGCGGAGTGCTGGCCACGGGCGGTGACATCCCGTCCGCAGGTGCGCTGCCGTCGGTAGGGTTGCAGGACGGCACGACGATATTCACGGCGGCGGACAACACGGACACCACCGGCGACGGCAAGCCGGACTATATCGTGGTGACCCTCCGCCCGCTGTCCATGGAAGCGGTCGAGACGATGATCGCCGACGTCTATCCCGATCCCGCCGCCGGCGAGTACAAGTTCTACAAGGTGGGCGGACTCTCACTGCTGCCGCTGGACGCGACGTTCTCCAGCGCAGTCACGGTGAACGTCCCGGTGCACACTGCCGCTGATCCCACGGTGGGCACGATCTTCAGCCTCTACGAGTTCACCGGCGGGCTGACCGGCAGGCAGGCATCCGCCGTGGACGCCGCCTCCGGCTACTGGCACCGCCTGGGGACGGTCACCGTGTCAACCGATGGGATGGTGAGCTTCACGACGTATAACTTCGGGCAGTTCGCGATCATCAGCACTACGGCCACGCCACCGGCGGCCTAGCGGCACGGGCATGGCGCGCCAGGCAGAGCCAGGCTGGATGGACGTGGCCGCCAGGTCCATGCGCTTCATCCTGGCAGCTTGCCTGGTGAGCCTCCCTGTCGCTTGGCGTTCCGCTGCTGCCGCGCAGGTCAACGTCGAGGGCGTGAGCGGGCTGATCGACGTGCCGACGGCGGAAGTCGTGAGTGAGGGCTCGGCGGTGTTCGCCATGGGGCGCTACCTGCGCCGGGCGACCGACAGGACGAACAACGCCATCGCGCGCACCTACACCGTGACCGTCGGCTACTTGCCCCGACTGGAGGTCGTCGCCCGGTTCGCGGACTACCCCGGGCTGCCGGACACGCAGGGCGCCACGAACTACATGGATCGCTCGGTCTCACTGAAGTATCAGCTTTACCACGACGAGGAGTGGTCATTCGCCATCGGCACGCTGGACCTGGGCGGGCAATCGATCGGCAACCAGGCGTACTACGGCGTCGCCACCTACACCGCTGTGCCCAAAGTGAGCCTGAGCGTGGGTGCGGGCACCGACCGGTTCTCCGGCGTGTTCGGCGGGGTGCGCTATGCACCGCTGCCCTGGTTGAGCGTGCTGGGCGAGTACGACACGGCGAAGCTCGGATACGGGCTGGAGGTGCGCCCGCTGAAGGGCCTGGCACTGAAGGCCGGCATCTCCAACGGCCACGGTGCGTTTAGCGGCAGCTACAGCGTGCCCCTTGACCCCCGCGGCACTGCGGGCGTATGCGGCGGCGTGGACATCCCGCGGTGCGCGGAAGAGTACGCGGACGCGCTGAGCCAGGCTTGCAGTGTGCGCGACGCGCTGGCGGGCGAGAGCTTCGAGAACGTGGTGGTGGGCGCGGGCGATGGCACGCTCTTCGTGGAGTATGAGAGCCGGCGGTTCCTTGCGCAGATGGACGCGATGGGCGTGGCGGCCACGCTTTGCGCGCAGCGGGCCGGCGCGGACGCGTCCAGGCTGGTGCTCACGCCGAAGATTGACGACGTGCCCCAGCTCAGCGTGCAGGTGGACGTGGAGGAGCTGCGCGCGTTCCTGGCGGATCCCGCCGCCGACAGTGCGTGCTTCCGCGTGGCGCCGTACTGCACCGGAGGGTATCCGCCGGGCACGACGTTCGCCGGGGAGGCGAACCGCAAGGTTGGCGGCGGGCAGGCCACTCTGCGCCCAGCCAACGGCTTCGAGATCACGCGCCGCGGGGAGCCGACCTTCCAGACGAAGAACGGTTTCGGGCTGATGGAGGAGGCGTACGTGGGACGAGGGCTGAAGGTGCAGGCGCGGCAGGACTGGCCGCTGATGAACGACATCGAGGTCGAGGGCGAGAAGACCGACCCGGTGATGCGCGACGCCTACGCCTCATACTTCGCCGCCTTTGACCCGCGCACCTTCGTGCAAATCACCGGCGGGTTCTATGGGAGCACGCGCTATGGCGGCTCGGGCGAGGTGCGGCGCTACCTGGACGGCGAGCGGTTCCGCCTGGGCGGCCGCTACAGCCTGTCGCGCCGCCGGGGCAACTTTGGGGGGCAGGTGGCCGAGAGTGCCGCATTGGCGGAGGCGAGCTGGTACGACTCCACCCACGACTTGGAGGTCTCAGTGCTGGGCGGGCAGTTCCTGGCCGCGGACCGCGGGCTCAGGCTGGAGAGCACGCGCTACTTCGGCCCCACCACGCTCACCTTCTTTGCCTATGACACCAACCGGAGCCCCGTCCACGGCGGATTCCAGGTTTTCGTGCCCCTGCCGTGGTACAGCGAAGGCCGACATGGGCACTGGCGGACGGGCAGCGCCGCGTACTTCCCCTACCAGTACCGCACTGACAGCTCCGGCTGGGGCGAGGTGGGCCCGCCGTCCACGGACCTCGCGCAGACGCAGCGGCGGCTTGACCCAGCCTACGTGCGGGCGCACCTGGATGAGCTGCGCCGGGCGGCGGTGCTCTTCCTGGGCCAGGGGTAGCCGATTCTCCTGGCGAGTTGGCAGTTGACAATCCAGCAGGTATAATTGGGCAGAGGCTGAAGTCTACTGAACCGGAGGTGAGTCATAGCCCCGGTTGTGCAGGCCGGGCTGTGGTAGATTATTGCGTTTGGCTGTGCCATGGGATATAATCGCCCCACTCAATCTCGTGTTCCAACCTGTTTAGGTAAGGAGGAATGTTGTGAAGAGACTTTTCGTTATGTTGGCCGTTGGGCTGCTCATCCTGGCGGTCAGCTGCGACACCCTGAACATCGGGACGAGCCGGTTTCCCGTCAGGTTGACAGCGTCGGTATCGCATCCCTTGACCATGAATGGTGGGGCGAATGCCGACTGGACAGTGTCATGGGTCGGGGGTACTGGGCCGTTCTCGGTCACCCTCAACTTGGGCGCGCAGGGGAATCCGACCACCTGGACCGCTGCCGGCCTCGGCGGAACATCGTACACGCATACGTTTACGATGGTTAACCCGAGTCTCACCGATAATGCGCCGGGGCACTACACCGCGACCGTGGGTGACTCGCTCGGGGCATCCGCCAGCGCCCAGGGCGACTACACGGTTGGCCCGACGCTCAACCAGCCGCCGACGATCATCGGCACTTATGATGCTGCTACTAAGACGATTACGGCGACGGTGAGCGACGCCGACGGCGACCCGGTTACGGTGACGGCCACGGCGGCGGGCACGATCACGGTGACCCCCGCGAGTGACACCACCGCGCCGTATACGTTCACCGTGTCGGCTGACCTCATCGCGGGCGGCTCCGGCACGGTGACCCTCGAAGCGGACGACGGCTTCGCCACTCCGCCGCTGCCGAGCTGGACGTCAGCGACGATCGACATCCCGCCGATCGTGCTGGCCGCCGACACGATCTACGCCATCCCGTCCAAGTCGGCCGTGGCCGTGGATGAGGAAGACACCATCGCCGTTATGATGGGTGTTCCGGCGCACGCCTTCAAGTATATGAACGGCGTGGGCGTGACCTTCCAGGGTGCGGTGCAGGTGGTGGCCGGCGTTGACCGCTTCGACCCGACGGCCGGCGGCTACTACGTCGTGAACAGCCTCAACGTCGGCATCCCCGGAGGCGCGGGAGCTGACGGCGTGTGGACTGTGCTTGGCACGACGAGCTTCATCCCCGCCCCCGACGACTTGGTCAACCGCGCTACGGACATCACCGGCGGCCGCGTGCGTCTCGACCTCAACGTGACGCCGCTCGACGGCGCCGAGAGCACGACCGTCAGCGGGGCGCTGTGCAACTTCGGCCTCAAGTTCGGTACGGCCGGAACATACACCTTGGGCTTCCAGGAGCTCTCAGTCGTGAAGCGTACGTACTACAGCGACAACGCCAGCACTGAGTACTTCTGGGGCAACTATCAGGCAGATGAGACCGGTGCGCTCGGAGCAGGTGTCACGATCGGCAACGAGATCACCGTGAGTTAGTGCAGGACGTTTACACAGGTCAGGAACCAGGCCCGGACCGGAGAGGGTTGTGCAGACCCTCTCTGGCCCGGGCTTGATCCTATGTAGAGGCTGCGTACTTATTCCGGCAGCCACTGCCGCAGGCCAGGCGAGTGGCGGATTAACCAGGTCAAGACCTTAGGCTTTAGATGATTAGGAGAAAGGAGAGATTGCCATGAGGTTAAGCTTGCGATTCACCGGCTGGCTGGCACTGCTTCTGGTCCTATCCCTTGCTGCGTGCGGGACGATGAACCTTACGTCCCTCGATTCAACGCAGCCGGACAGACACCAGGTTACGGGTGTGAAGCTAGGCGGATTCGAAGTCATCCGGCGCGACGCGGTAGGCAACCTGAGCCAGAGTCTCAACTCCACGCTCAACCTGCGCGTCGAGAAGCAGGGTGGCCAAAACGCGCTGGTGATCGGCGTCAACGACGAATCGTTCACCAACGCCGTGACGATTGAGGTGCACTACGACGCGAGCCTGGTGCATCCAGAGAATGCGGATTTCCACGGGCTCCTGGGCGGGAGCAGCAACGTGATCAGCGCTGCCTTCCTTGATCAGGTGCCCGGCATTGCCGGCGTCGGCGAGGTATGCATCGGCGACTATCGCCCAGCGAGGCTGAAGGGCGATTTCGCCACCGTGTACTTCGCTAGCGGCCCGTGCCGCACGGTGTCCGCCGCCACCCACAAGGCCCACGCCAACCTTGACGGCGTCGGTGCCACCGTGGGCGAAGTAGCCAACTTGGTCGGCACGTCCGACAACGTCGCCAATGCCACGGCTACCTGGTATGCCGGCTGGCATACCGCCGATGGTAATCAGAACGGGCAGGTTGAGATTGCCGACCTCACCCCGCTCGGCGTGTACTTCAATGAGAACTGGCAGACCGGCCGGTGGGTCGCGCTTAAGGCTGACTATGACCTCAACCACTTGGTCAACCTTTCTGACATCCAGCGCATCGGCGTCTACTTCGGACAGGGCACGAGCCAGTACATCGTCGAGATCGGCGATAACGACGCCGCTGCAACGAACGTGTCCACCTTCGGTAGCCCGATCACATGGGCGAGTGGCACATCCGCTGCGCCGGGAGACGGCACTGCGGGCGACCTGTCAACGATCTTCACCATGTGGTCGGTCACCTTCACCGGCGCCGACTGGACGACGCTCCAGGGTAAGGACACTAACGCCGACGCGTTGGTGCGGGTCACCGTCCACGGCGAGGAAACCAGCACTTCGCCTCCAGGCGAGGGCGAGACGGCGTTCGTGGACGTGAACGCGGGCTTCATACCGACGGGCGACCTGATCCAGCTCACCGACTTCGAGATCAAGGCTGGCGGCGCGACTGGCGGCGGTGGCACAGGCGACATCTTCACCGGCAAGTCCGGTGGTGACACGAGCGGAAGCGTCGCGGCGAACACCACCGTCACGTTCACGCTGGATGGAATCTACGGGTCGTACACGCCCTTCGGGGGCGGCCCCGTCGCGTTCACACCGGCCACGACCTTCCCGACCGCCGAGGGCATGACCCAGGCGGACTATGACGCCGCGCTCAATGGCGCGCGCGCCCTGATCGCCTGGTCATTCGCCAACGGCGGCGTCCCTTGGGATACTGGCAACTTCGACGCCGGCTCGCGCAGCACTGGCGATTGGGCCTTCAAGAGCGGCGGGATCCCCGCAGTGGGCGATCCTGGCGCAGTTTCTATCTTCCCGGACGACGATCCGGAAGCGACCGGCGCCACGGGTGAGGGCCGGCTGTCACTGGCGTTGCCGGTGGGTATCGTGCCGGGCATCGCCCCGGCGCTTGACCTGGATGTCACAGTGCCCGCCGCGACTGCCTACAACAACATGACCTTCGACGTCACCTCCGATCCGGCGGCGGTGCTGATCAACGGGTACACGGACGCACCCATTGGCGGGAATACAATCACGGAGCTGCCAACGGTCGTTAGCAGCACCGTCTTCTTTGACTTCACCTGGGGCAGCGGTGGTGCGCCGGGCGACCTGGCCACGACCGACCTCGAGCTGCTGCGGATCAACACCAGTGGCGGCAACGAGGGCACGGTGGCGGAGGTTATCCCGTTTGACTGGACAAACAACAAGGTGCCTAACCCTGGCGAGTACCACATTGAACTGGTCGTGGCGGACTGGACCTTCACGATAAGGGTCCCGGGTGCAAGCCTGCAGTTGGGCTCCTACTATGTGTTCCGCTTCAACAACGCGACGGCCTGGTCGACGATCAACGTGCCGACGGCGATGCTCACTACTACCAATCCACCGCCGCCGACAGGGCTGATCAACATTCCTGACAGACTCGGCCCGAGCAACGACTACATGCTCGTCTTCTTCCCTGATCCGATCGTCCGCCGCGACGGCCGGATCAACGTCGACCCGCTGGGCGGCACCGCCGATCCGATTGACCCGATCGGGTACAACGACGTCCTGAAGACGAACGGCGACGAGTTCCCGATCAGTGTGTCGGGCTTTGAAGCCTGGCCGGTGCTGGCGATCAAGCAGTACGGTGCGAGTCCAGATCCGTTCGCTCCACCGAACCCAGGTGACTATCCAGTCGACCGCAACGACACTGTCGGTGGCCTTGGCATCTTCGACCGCTCGACCGGCCGCATCGCGGTGAACGTCGCGATTATCACGCCGCCGGGCACCGTTACTGATCCGGACATTTACTACTGCTTCCGGTTCTTCAACCCTGACACCTCAGTCTGCGGCTTCGGCTACTTCATCGTTTCGCCGGTGGACGTATCTCCGGGCTTCACAGTTGGTGTGGACTGGGGCGTCAACGCCTGGGATCGTGAGAACCTCGCCATCGGCTCCGAGTCCTACGCGAATCACACGGTCGACGGCGACTCGATGGTCCTCACCACCCCGGACGTGATGTGGGTTAAGTTCCGCGGCGGCCCCAATTTCGACTGGAACGAGTACTGGAACGACACGGATCCTTGGGATCCGCCGACGGATGACAACGTGATGATCGTTATCGAGGATACCGACGGCACGACGGGTTTCGCGCCCATGAAGTGCTTGGTCTCGATCGCCGGCATCGACGTTCAAAAGAACTACATCGCCATCCACCACTTCAGCCTCAAGGACGACGGGCCGGGAGGCACGGGCGAGTACTGGGATTGGGATTCGACTGTTCCGGCCATGCCGGGCATCCTCCTCCCGACGCACAGCTACCACGTGTACCTCGACGACCCGACGACTGGAGGCTATGAGGTGATCTTCCCGACCGACCTCGATGTCGTCGGCACGAACCCGAACGACTAGTAGTCCTTGGCGCAGACTGCTGTTCGTACACTTGGACCGCCCCTCCGGGGGCGGTCCTCTTTTTCCATGGACTTCCCGCACCTGGCAGTAAGCTTCTAAGGCAGCCGCATCAGTGACGGGACAGCGTCCTGGCCTACCGGCAGCATGTGCGCGCGCTCACCGCAGATTGGTGACCGCGCCGTTCTCCAGCCGCACCACGCGGCTTGGGACGCCCGCTGTGGGCTGGCGCGAGAGCGCCACGAGCGCGGGCTGCACGGGGCTGGAGGCCAGCCAGGACTGCACGGCGGCGGCATCGGCGCAGGCTGGGCTCCCACTGGGGTTGGCGCTCGTCGCCCAAAGCGGCAGGCCGGCGCCGACCGCGTCGAGCACCTGCTGCAGCTCGGGATGCGCCGGGCAGCGCACGCCCACCGGGCCCGGCTGAAGCTCGCCAACCTGGCGAGGCAGGCCCGACAACACGCGCTCGCCGACGACCACCGTGAGCCTGCCCCCGCGGAAATCGTCTCTCAGTGACCCATGCGGCGTCAGCAGGAGCTGCACTTGTGAGGCGAAGGTGCTCATGGCCGCAACAAGGAGCTGCAGCGGCCTTTGCTCGGCGCGTCCCTTGAGTCGGTACAGCTCGTGGAAGGCCTCAGCCGAAGCGGACAGCCCGAGCAGGCCGTAAACAGTGTCAGTCGGGAACACCACGACCCCACCGGCTGCAAGGCGTCCCGCCGCCTCGGCCACGGCGAGAGCCCTGTCGTCCTCCAGCCAGAGGAGTTGTGGTGTGCGCGTGGTCACTGCGGACTCCCCCGCATCGCCTAGCGCCGGATGCCCCAGATGACGCGCTCGATGCCGGCGAAGTCGTGAATCTCCTTCCCGCGGTTGAGCGCGTTGATCTTCTCGAAGGCGCAGCGCGCGGGCCAAGCCGTGTCGTAGCCTACCTCGACGGCGAAAAGCCCTCCGGTGACGAGATGGCTGACGGTCTTGCGCCCCAGGCGGAAGAAGAACTCCAGCGGGTCGTCCTCCAGGAACAACGCCAGCGACGGCTCGTGCTGCTTCACCGACTCTTCGAGCAACGGGTCGTCGCGCCGCGTGATGTAAGGGGGGTTGCAAAGGATGGCGTCGAAGCGCTCCCGCCGCTTCGCCCAGGAGAACCAGTCGCCGCTGCGGAACGTGCAGCGCTCCTCCACCCCCATGCGCCGCGCGTTAAGGCGCGCGATGGCCAGCGCCGGCTCGCTCACGTCAGCCAGGGTTACGCTGACTCTCGGATGCTGGGCAGCAACCGTCAGGCCGATGCAGCCGCAGCCGCATCCAAGGTCGAGCACCATCAGCTCGTGACGGCGGCGCTCGCGGTACCATTCGTCGAAGCGCTGCACGAGCCACTCCGTCTCCGGGCGCGGAATCAGCACGTCGCGCGTGACGACAAAGGTGTGTCCCGCGAAGTCCGCGCGTCCCAGCGCATAGGCGAGCGGCAGCCCGCTTTCGCGCACCGCGATAGCCTCCTCCACGGCGGCCAGGGCGCACGGCCCGACCGTGCCCCGGCCGTAGGCCAGCCGGGCCTCCGGCGAGAGCCCCAGGCGATGGCGCAGGATCTGGTTGGCCTCGGCCGCCTCGTCAGCGACGCGGGGCACCATGGCCAGCCGGCGCTTCAGTGATTCGTAGAGCTGTGCAACTTGGATAGCCGTTCTCCTTCGTCGTGCGCGCGCAGCGCTTCGATCATCGCCTCGATCTCCCCGCCGAGAAACCGCTCCAGGTCGTGCACTTTCTTCCCGATACGGTGATCGGTAATGCGGCTGTCGGGGAAGTTGTAAGTGCGGATCTTCTCCGCGCGGTCGCCCGATCCCACCTGGCTGCGCCGCTGCTCGGTGACTTCGCCCACCTGCCGCTCCTGCTCCAGGCGGTAGAGCTTCGCCTTGAGCACGCGCAGCGCCTTCTCCTTGTTCTGCAGTTGCGACCGCTCGTCCTGGCAGGTGACCACCAGCCCGGTGGGCGCATGCGTGACGCGGATCGCCGAGCTGGTCTTGTTTACGTGCTGCCCGCCTGCGCTGCTCGACCGGTAGGTGTCGATGCGCAGGTCCGATTCCTTAACCTCCACCTCCACGCCCTCCACTTCCGGCAGCACGGCCACCGTGGCGGTGCTGGTATGGATGCGCCCGCTGCTCTCGGTGACG
>Ga0315284_10014289_pt1 | contig 11307 bp, 9 predicted proteins | sample YL17G09_16_MG_FD_203696 | JGI IMG/M metagenome (GOLD analysis project Ga0315284, IMG submission 203696) | Sediment microbial communities from Yellowstone Lake, YNP, Wyoming, USA - YL17G09_16 | ecosystem: Environmental > Aquatic > Freshwater > Lake > Sediment | place: USA: Wyoming | collected...
AGCACCAAATCGAAATCGCCAGTGGAGGCCGACGATCCTTCGCAATCGAGGATCGACGTGATATTGGCTGCTGCGTTAATTTCGGCATTGTGCTCCGTACATTGGACCGCACGAGGATTGGAGTCGAGTGCCATCACCGTGACATTCTCGGCTCGAAAAGCGACTGCGAGAGCCACGGGACCCGCGCCACAGCCCATGTCGAGGACTTTCATCCGCGGTCGTATTTCCATCGCATTGATCAGAGTTCTGGCACCGAGATCAATGCGGCGATGCGAAAACACTCCTGGTCGGCTGAGAACACGAATCAAACGGCCTTGATCTCGAAAGGCATATTCAAAGTCGTGCCGTTTGACCTTCTTCAGCGGTCCGGTCTTCGTCGTTAGATACAGCGTGCCGATTTTTTTGTAGGGCCGGCGCGTCACCTTGGGAAATAAATCGCGCATCTGTTCGTGCAACCATTGGTCCTCATCGTTGTCGGTGGAGGCTATCATTCGCCCCCCGTCGACAAGTCGTTGGAAACCCTGCTGCAGAAGATCCCGCGTCAATTCAGCGTCGCCACCCTTGCGGAAGGAAAAGGCCACCAGGTCCGATTCTCCTTCAGGAAGGTCCGGTTTGCACAGCAGCCTCAGATTCTCGACAGGCCCGTGATCGAAGACCTGGAACGCGCTCTGATTCTTCTGATACAGATCAAAGAAACAGCACGCCACGTGTGCCTCGGGACGTGTTCGGGCGTACGTCTCGGCAAATTGAGCACGACCGGCCGTGGTGCAGAGCACACGAACGGCGTGCAGTTCGGGGATCACGTCGATCAGTAGTTGCTCGTGCGGTCGAACGGGAAGGCTGGCTGTCGGGACGTCCTCGTCAAAGCAGTACTCATCGTCGTGGGGTATGGGCTTGGCAGGGCGAGGCACGCGTTGGACTTTCTCAGTTCGAGCGGGAGCTCTTGTCTTCGGGGTTTGCTTCTGCGGGGTTTGCTTCTGCGGGGTTTCTCGAAGCGGTGTGGCGTGAACGACGCGCAGTGAACCGGATCACAGACGCCAATCTTCAATCGACGCGAGGCACACGGCCCAGCGATCCAACGTGGCAAAGGGGGTAATGGTCGAGCGATCAACTCTCAAACAGTCAACGATTGGGCGACTGATGCCCTCTGTCCTGAAAGCGACTGTCCGGGTCACACAACTCGACAAATGTAGCATTTTAGATAGTCCGTTTCGAGACAGGTGGCGGAAGTCGGATGGTCGGACGCAGCGCCACGACATTCCAGAATTTGCAGACGGCGGTTTTCGTGTAAGGCTGCTTGAGCGAGTGTGTCCACAAACATCGCGCGTGATACGTGGCCGGAGCAGCTGCAAGTCACAAAAATTCCTCCGGAAGTGAGCAGACGGATCCCCGAACGATTTAAGCTGTAGTAACCTCGCAATGCGGCATCGAGCCCTTGACGATGCCGCGCCAGTTTGGGGGGATCGAGAATCACCGTATCAAACCGCTCGCCTGCCGCGGCCAATTCTTCGAGTGCCTTAAAGCAGTCGCGTTTGATCAATGTCAGTCGATTCGCGACGCCGTTGAGTTCGGCATTCGATTGAGCCAACGCCAAAGCGGATTCAGACATGTCGACACCAACAACTTCGCTGGCCGCTCCGTTCACGAGACAGTTCAAGGCGAAGCCACCCGAATAACAGCAGACATCAAGAACTCGATGGCCTTTCACCAGTTCCGCGACACGGCGACGGTTGTTTCGTTGATCGAGAAAGAATCCGGTCTTTTGCCCTTCCGCCACGTCGAGGGAAAACTTGACACCGTTTTCATGAATCACCAGCGGTCGCGGTGGAGCCTCGCCCCATAACAGACCGTCGCTGAGTTCAAGACCCTCTGCCTCGCGAATCCCCTTTTCGGTTCGGAGCCAGATTCCGCGTGGTTGTAACTTTTCACGCAGCAGTTGGACCAAAGTCTCCATCCGTTTCGAAAGTGCCAGACTGGTGACTTGCAGCAACAACCATTCGCCGTAGCGATCCACGGTCAGTCCCGATAACCCGTCGGCTTCGCTGAACACCAGGCGACAGGCGGAGTCGAGGTCGAACGGACCGAATAACGAACGCCGCAAGGCAATCGCCTCATCCAGTCGCCGCGACCAGAATCCCTCGTCAAACGCATCTGCGGCATCCCAAGAATAGAGTCGAACACAGATTTGACTCTGGGGATTGAATAGGCCTCGGGCCACAAATCGCTGCCGATCATCGACGACATCGACCACGCTGCCCGGTTGAGGCTCACCCACAAGCCAACCGACGGCACCCTGAAAAACCCATGGATGACGACTGAAAAACGGCAATGCTTTTCTGGGTTTGAGAACGATTTGCGGGAGTGGCTCGACGGAGGTTGACAGAGGAATCACGGAAATCGACTGACGGTTAATGGAAAGTGAACGGAAATCGCAAACAACAGATCGCATCAAGCCGATCGCGCGGGTGATGGTCCTGACCTAAGCCTATTTCAGACCTAACGACTTGACCGCCTCACCATCAACCTCTTCCAAATAAGCCAGCAGACGATCGCGTTGGTTGGTCAGATGCCGTACTCGCAAAAGAGATCGAACACGGGTCGTCAGTTCGATCCGATGAACAGGCTTCGTGAGAAAGTCATCCGCTCCGGCCTGCACCGCTCGTTCGATGTCCCCCAATTCATTGAGAGCCGTAACCATCAGAATCGGAATATCCTTCGTTGAGGGAGTCGCTCGGAGATGTTTACAGACTTCGTAGCCACTGAGTTTGGGCATCATGATGTCCAGCAAAATCAGGTCAGGATTAAACTCGACCACCTGGTTTAGGGTCTCCTGACCATCGTGAGCCATGGCAATCACAAATCGCTCATCCGCCAGATACGCTTCGAGTAACTCGCAGTTCTGGAGGTTGTCGTCCGCAATCAAAATTCGAGAGGGATCAATCATCATAATGAGAGTCCATAATTGGGTTGAATAAAGTGAGGCCGGGCTGGGGAGACTATTTTGGGGATTGTTTTTTACGTCATGGATCTTATCGTGCATCCCTGCTGAGTGGAATTCGCCGGAACAGGTGGCCGCGAGCTTTGGGGCTATTTTCGGTGGGCACGTCGGCATTGAATCGCGGAATGAAACTCCCCGTGTCTGTTGACGATCCATCGACAATCACACGTGACCATTGACAACTGGTGGCGTTCCTTCAATCAATCGTCGAAGAAGAGTTTCGTCGATCCGTCCACGAAATCGGATCTTGGAGTCACAGGCAATCACAGGAATACACGTTCCGTAATCTTGAACCAGTTGCGGGTCCGTATCAATGTCGACCTCAAACACATCTGGCAGCCAGAGTGAATAGTCGGCTAGTAATTCCACCGCTTCTGTACACAACGAGCAGTTTTTCCGCGTGTAAATCACAAGCCGGCCAAATCGCTGGCCGGGAATCGCAGGTCTCCATGTGAGTAATTCGTTTCGTGGTAATTCGGAGTTCCACAAGAGACGCCCGCCGGTCACCACGGCCGTCAGTCCCAAGGCGAGCCAGAGAGATTGATTTTGATGCCATGCCCGTGGCATTCCTGGAATTCCTTGGCTGGACTCGATTCCTTGAAGCACGAGAATGGCGACTCCGAGCGTCAACACAATCGAACCGAATCGAGCAAATCGTTCTCGACTGGTCAAACGAGGTTTGCTTGAGCACTGGGGAGTCATTATTTTTCAAGTTTTTGTTAGAGAAATCCTCAGGCGGTTGAGTCCAAAAGCAGAGTCTCATAAATTCCGCGAAGAGTTTCATTTGTTTTTAAAGGGCCGCTAGGACGTTACCGTTCATACTTTAAAAAAGGGACTGTGTACACTTCAGCGAGGTCGTCCTTGCTCAGGTGAATTCAAAGATTCTCGATTGACATGTTGTTAAGCCGCAGCAGAGCAGTCATTATCCCCGTCAGTCATGTGCCCCTTTCGTTGGAGAGACTGTCCGCATGGCAAATGATTCTGCAATCCGTTGAGCAGGTCGATGGAAATTTGAATTCCAAAAGTTGTCCACGCGACGCGTGAATCCGCAGTGATGCAATAGGCAATGAAGTCCATGTCCAACAAACTCAACGTCGAGTCCTTTCTAGACCTGCTCAACAAGAGTGGATTGGTCGAACCTGACCGACTGGAGGCGGTGCTCACCAAATATCCCGTCCGCATTATGGATGCGGACGACTCGGCAACCCTCGTGACGTATTTGATCTCCGTCAACGCAATCACGAAGTGGCAGGCAGAGAAGCTTTTGCAGGGCCGGCACAAAGGTTTTTTTCTGGGAAAGTACCGCCTGTTGTCGTTGTTGGGGCGAGGCGGCATGAGTTCGGTGTTTTTGGCCGAACACACGGTCATGCGCCGGCTGAGCGCGGTCAAGGTACTGCCCAAAAAACGCGTTGAAGACTCATCCTATCTCGCTCGTTTCCATCGTGAAGCCCAGGCGGTGGCTTTGCTGGATCATCCCAACATTGTCCGAGCGTATGACGTGGATTCACAGTTGGACGGCGAGAAGGAAATTCACTTTCTGGTCATGGAATACGTCGAAGGAAACAGTCTCCATGAGTTGGTGCAAAAACAAGGGCTGATCGGCTTTCTCGATGCTGCGGAATATATTCGCCAAGCGGCATTGGGCTTGCAACATGCTCATGAATCGGGTTTGGTCCACCGGGACGTGAAACCGGGGAACTTGCTGGTTGATCTGAATGGGGTTGTCAAAGTGTTGGACTTGGGGTTGGCTCGGTTCTTTGAGACCGATGATGACTCGGAGTCGTTGACGATCATGCACGACGAACGCGTACTCGGCACGGCGGATTATCTTGCCCCTGAGCAGGCTCTCGACAGTCATACGGTGGATGCACGAGCGGACATCTATGGACTGGGGTGCACGCTGTATTTTCTGCTCACGGGACGTCCCCCGTTTAACGAAGGGACACTGACACAGCGACTCTTGGCCCACCAAACCAAAACACCACTTTCCGTTGAAGCCTCGAGGAAAGACATTCCCGCCACATTGTCTGCCATTATTCAAAAAATGATGAACAAAAAAGCCGACGATCGTTATACCACTTCGAAAGAGGTGGCAGACACGTTTCTCGCTTGGATCGATGACAATGCCGACGAACATTGGAGAGATACGCACCCCCTGGTTTTTGTGGGCCCACGGAAAAAAGAGTTTGGAGCAAGTTCGGCGGCGATACCAGTCTTCGTCTCTCCGGCGACTGCGTCTGACGCCGCCCCGACGGACGTCCTCTCCTCGAATTCGAAACTCGGGACGTCCATCGTCAAAACAGACACTCTCAAACTCCGTGATACACCCCTACCGCCAAAGACAACCTCAAATTCGAAATCTGATTTGGTCGATCCGGTCTTAAGCGGTTTTATTGACTCTTGGTTGGATTCGGATCTGATCGCAGATCCGCGATTGTCGAAACCCGAACCGGTACCGGTCCGGGTTTTATCACGGCTTTCCAAACCACTCACAGTCGTCATCCCTCCGGATCAGTCCCCCGCATCACAACGGCTGAATACATCAACGCCATCCTCGACCCCCAAAGTCCAGGACCAGTTTCCACTCACCAGTCCGGCTGAGCCCTCAGAACTGTCGATCGCGTTCTTGGGCTGTATCTTGGGGGGGATTGTGCTTGTCTGGCTGATCGTCGCCTTTTTGGGCTGGTTCAACAGTTAGCAATCGCGTGCAGACGGTTTGACTTGCCAGACTGCAAAACGGCACGAAAGATCCTCGCCGGCCGAAGATTCAACGCCGAATCTTGAAGCCGATTTCGCTGTCGCTCGCCTGTGGTGATATCGATCCCCCAGTGCAAACGTGACGCCTCCGGACACCGTCAAATCCCCCCTCCAATTCAGGACACTCTTCGGCAGAGGCCCTTATATTTTGGGCCGGTCATGCCACAACTGGGCGAGTCGAATAGCGACAGTCCTGTGGGACTTCTGCGACACTCAAGAGGTCGTGAGAGACTGGCTGTCGCAACGATCCCCATTGCGACGCCGTATCGTCAGTTGTTGGTCCGCTCCAGAGACTCGCGGGCAACGGTGCGGCGGAACCACTCGATGCGATGCTCTGAATCGAAATCCAAACCGGTATTTTGAATTTGAGGGTCACCACGTTCACACGACCCAACGATGCGCCGACAGGCCGAAATCGGCAACACGGCCACAGCAACCGTGAGACCAATTTCGCCTGAAACCCGCAAATCCGTTTTGTCTTCTGTCAGCGAGTTGACCAGCCGCCTGATGCACTGCTTTTCTTCTGAAAAGCGGTTCGGTTAAACATCACGAGCGATTTTCACCTGCGTGTTACCTCGTGATCCGATCTGACCGCTCTCCGCCACCAGCCACAATGGCCTGCCGGCGTTCGAATCGAAAAATATTCTAGCCGATGCTAACGTGGCGGAGGGGGGGGCAGGCGTAACGTGAGATGAGTCGCCGCAGCCGCTTTATCATATTCAATTAACAGTTCGTAGGTCCGCAGAAATTCAGGATCTTGCGACAGACTCTGGTAATCCGTGGAGCTATTTAGGTGTGCATAGCGTTTGATGACTTGTGCCATCGTCTCCGCTGACGGAATCGTGCCCGGCTGTTGAAGCTCGCTGGGCAAGGCGAGGTAGTGTCGCCATTCGGCGGACAACTGCGAGTGCAAACGGCCTGCGTGTTGGTTTAATGTGCGTCTCAAACCTTCCAGAACCCTCGGCGAACTTACGGCCGCGGGGGGATCGTAGGCCACGGCCGTGGATAAGACGGCCTGTGGCGTTAGATCCGTCAGAAAGTGACGCAGTTCCGCCGCAGCCTTAGGAACCTGTGCCGGGAGCTGACCGGTTGGCGTTCCATAATAAAAAGCATGAGAAGCATGGTCTATTTCAAGGGCCGAACCATCCAGTGAAACGCCCAGAAACAGACCTCGACTGCGTGAATACGAATAGATTTCCGAGAGCATTGTGGCATTCGTTCCCACGGCAGCATCGCGACCGATCGGTCCGGCGGATGCGGAGGCATCGACACCGATGGTAAAATTTCCTCGCAACAATCCCTCGATACCTCGGCGATTGGTGAAGACCAAAACCACATCGGAGCCTTGGATACCGACTTGAAAACCGACACTCCCCCCGGTTAGAGCAAGGAACTGCGGCAAGCCCCACTCACCCTCACTGTCGCGAACCATGACCACTCCGTGGCCTCGACGTGCAGCGCCAATAAAGCCGATTTTCAAAACATTCGGCACAATCACGATCCCTTGGGCCTGCGCCAGCAGTCGAGACGGAATCTGCCCCGCCGGAATCGCCATGAGCTCGTTTAAAACCAGCTCTGAGTCCGTGACTGTTTCCGCTGGCCCATTCGCGAATAATGCGGTTGACATCCCACTAATAACGAACATTGACAGAATCAAATGCCTGGACATGATCAAGCTCCCTCTTGTGTCTATTCCAAAAATCTGGCGACCGCCGCTGCGTCGGATGCTAGTCAATCGCTTGGACTTTCGATAGCGAACGCAGCCCTGCACCCACCACCCGAAGTCACCAATGTGACACCGCCGACGTGGCTCGAAGACCCGACGTTGCGTGCAGCAGACGAATCATGCGTTGATGCCAGAAGTAATGGAATCAGGACTTCCCGCCGAATCCACGGTATGACCTTCGATTGGTTGACCAGAGGTCTGGCCGCAAAAAAACGCTACCGCCGACTTGGCATACGCCGATTCAGGCTCAGAAAATCCACGAGTATCGCTGCCGCCCGCGCGGGTCCGGTCAGGGTCAATTCCGAAAACGGTCAGCGTGCACCGGCATCGGCCGGTGAATCCTCCGCAACGTGGATCGGTGCTACCGTCTTGGCCAACAGCCGTTATTTCAACAACGTGTCAACTTCGGTCAAGGAGTGTTGATCCGCTCTGCTGATCGTCGTGGTTGCGTCGACCAATCCCTCCGACCGAAGTTCGGAGATGTTTTACGGCCCTCGGTGTGACCACCAATGGTCTTCTGTGACGCGGAGCTGGATGTCGGGATCGAGGAGTTTGTTGACTGACGACCGCGTTTTCCAAGGGGAGAATTCACAGGCCTGGAAACTGTCGATTCACCAACCGTTTGATTTCGCATAAACTCTGGCAGGCGAGCGACGTTTTCACCGATCGGGTTCCGCAGAGCCTGTTGCAGGCCAATGGACAACATCGGCTCGTCGCCTGCGGGAGCCAATGTTGTCCACCCGTCAAACAGACGAATAAAGTCCCGGCCCACTGTCACATCTTAGAGATACTGCCGTGAAATCAAGATTCCACTTCAAGACCCGTGAGCCGGATAGGATCTGGAACAGCAGGCCACAACGACGACCGAGTGGCCTGCCCGAGGTCAGGAGCAACTCCAGCACGAGTCTGGCGATGCCGGTTCAATCCTCTTTTGAGGGAGACCGGGCTACGGCCAATCCGAGTCGAAGCCTCAGCAACGTCGACCGCTCGTGGCGGGTGCTTGGCGCGCGGTGAAATCGCCGTGGTTGGACCGACAATGGCCGCAGACGCGAGCCGCGTAGAACACGCTTGAAAATCACAATTCAGGAAACATTAAACAACGGGAGTTGCCAAATTGTTAAAAATGACCCCCTCCGAAATTGATCCTCTCGATCAACAATCCGAATTGGAAAGAGACCGCACATACGGCCGCAGGAGTGTGGTTCATTTCGAGTTTGATGAGCAGACCTGTGACAACTCGTTTCCGTCTCATTTGGCGGTGATCGCTCGACTGTGCCAGCGGCTAGCCGGAAGCGATTCTGATTCGCCGCTGGATCTGGTGTCTTGCCCCGCTCCGCAACGGCTCACGTGGGCCATTCTGAACGAGAAACAACGCGGCGTGATCATCCATCACGGCACCCAAATACAAGGACGGCGACAAGAGGAAGGTGAGTTCATCGAAATTTTCTGGTCCACAGTGGGGCTGCCATTGGCCTTCGCCGAGTGCAGCCTCTTCGGTCGATACTTTCTTGAAGACGATTACGATGTGTATCTAGATCTGATCGTGGACGTGAGGTCGAATCTGCCTGCAGAAGAGCACACGTATGCGCTGCGTGACTTGGAAGAATCGATGCGTGCTTTGGGATTTCGGCTCGTGTGACCATTTTTCTGCAAGGAGCCGGCGATTGAAAAAAATGGCCGATGTTCGGGGACTGACAGCCGTATCCGACAATCCCGCCGGTCATGTTGAACAATCGCTCCGGCAAACGGATGACAAAGTTTTCTCCAGAGACAACCCAGGACTCGCGCTGAACGTTGAGGTCGTCAAGCAAATCAGTCAAACACGGTCGCCTTATGATTCTTCAAGGCGTCATTGATCATTCCGAGCGTCTCGTCAAGTTCTGGCCGGAAAAGATCACCGATTAAGAGATCTGTAATGTCCCCTTTTCGATTCGGATGCTGAGCCACGAACTTGCCAAAACTGAAACCGGCATAGTAGGCACAGACCAATGATCGCATGCGTTCCATCCCACGCACATAGTCCGTCTCCCAACAGCGCAGTTGAGACTCGGACGTGTCATCCGCTCGGAGACCGGCGCAGACGGCGTCCGCTGCTAACTCTCCCGATTTGAGGGCAAGCAAGACGCCGGAAGAGTAGAGCGGATCGAGGAATCCAAAGGCGTCGCCAACAAGGACCCAGCCATCCCCCGCCGCTTGACGTGACCGATAGGAATATTCCTTGGCCGCTCGATAAACGTCAGCGCGTTCGCCCATTGAAATCCGCTGATTCACCGCCGGACAGTTTTCAACTTCTTCACGGTAGATCGTTTCAAGGTCTTTCGATTTGCGGTTTTTGAACAAGTAGTCGTAACTCGCGACGACCCCAACACTGACGATGTTGTCGTGCAGCGGAATGTACCAAAACCAACCTTGCTTTCCCTGAAGTTGCAAGACAATGGTTGCCCCTTCATCCTGTTCTGTATCGCGATAGGCCCCCTTCCAATAGGTCCAGACAGCCGCCTTTTTGAGCGTTGGATCCCAGTCTCGTAGGCCGAGTTTGCCCATGATCAATGAGCTTTGGCCGCTGGCGTCGATGATCACGTCGGCACGCTCAATCCGCTCGTCACGGCCATCCTCATTCTGAACACGGACTCCGACGGCGCGAGTGCCCTCGAACAAGACCTCGAGAACCCGCGTTCCTTGCTGCACATCAACACCGTGTTCCTCAGCGTTCTGCAGCAACATGTGATCGAACTCGCTGCGCCGAACCTGCCAGGTTTGAGAACACTCTTCAGGTCGATTGTCCCAAAAATAAAACGGCTCGGATAAGCGGCCACTCGATCCCACAAATTGCACGCTGTATTTCTTGATGTAATGACTCCCCTTCATCTTCTCAAGCATGTTCAAACGCTTCAAAGTCCAATACGTCTGTGGAATCAGCGACTCACCAATATGGAAGCGAGGAAACCTCTCACGCTCAAACAGACGCACGTGATGCCCCTGCTGCGCAATCAAAGTCGCCGCCGTCGCCCCCGAAGGTCCGCCGCCAATCACAATCACTCGAGGAGTCGATTTGCATACCATGAATCAGTTTCCTAAACGACAACGTGCTGACACGGATTCGAGTGCCGACAGAAATTCAGTCCGAGGGAGTGTTGTGCCATCGACCACCCGGCTCTTCATGAGGATCCCGAGCCCGCTGGAGCAGGGTGATCAGTTGAGTGATTTCAGCAGATGATAAATGCCCGAGTTGACGTTGGTGGCCTTCACGAACCCGTTGGGATAAGTTTTCTAGCAGTTGAAGACCTGTTGCTGAGATCCCGACTTCCACGACACGCCGATTCTCCGGACGGCGTTCTCGATGCACGAACTGCCGTTCTTCCAGACGATCCAGCATCCGTGTCATGTCCGGAGCACGTGAAATCAATTTGTTGCCCAAAATACGAGTTGGCATCGTCCCTGGATGTACCGCATGCAGCAGACGAAGAGCGTTGTATTGCTGTGCTGAAATTTCAAACGGAAGAAACAACGCGTCCTCAACCACCTTCAAACGATCGTACGTCCGCCAAAGACTGAGGTACGCCTGTTGATGGATCGAATCGAATCGCGGCTTGCGGCCGGTGTTGATCAGACGGTTACTCATGCTCAACACGATACGGCTTCGGCTTAATGGCGTCAAGACAATAGTTGTTGAAACGACATTCAGGTGGAGTACGCAGCAGGGGGGGGCTGCGCAGATCCTTCGGCCGACATCAGGCGGGTGCCGCAAGCCTTGCGAACGGCGCGATTTTCCGGGTGAATCAAAGGGATCGTCATCGCCTCAAACGACCTGAAATCGCACTGTGGC
>Ga0315284_10014290_pt1 | contig 11307 bp, 13 predicted proteins | sample YL17G09_16_MG_FD_203696 | JGI IMG/M metagenome (GOLD analysis project Ga0315284, IMG submission 203696) | Sediment microbial communities from Yellowstone Lake, YNP, Wyoming, USA - YL17G09_16 | ecosystem: Environmental > Aquatic > Freshwater > Lake > Sediment | place: USA: Wyoming | collected...
CGCTGTTGCGTGCGGTGCAACACTTGTTGCCGGGCGTGGAGCGGGTGGCCGTGATGGAGGACGACGACTTCAAGCTGGTGTCGCGGTACTGAGGGTGTGTGAGCGGGGACGGACTTGTTATGTGTGTTTGTGTGTGTGGACGTGTGTGTGGAGGCGGGTGCATGTGTTCTGAACTGTGCGGGGCGGGCGCGGGGGAGAGAGAGTGGGGATGGTTTTGTGTGTTGCGTGTTTTCCGCGATCTCGATTTTCATTTGCTCCCCGTGTCTATCACACTTCTACCCTCTCTCGTTCCTATTTACAGTTCCGCCGCCGCCCCGCCCGGTGGCGGCGGCGCCCCGCCCGGCAGGCTGACCGGCCACAACCCCGGCCCCAGCGGTGGGCCCCGGGCGGGGCGCGCGGTGGGCGGTGGGGAGGTCGCCGCCAAACCCCCTCCCTGCCCGCGCATCACCTCGTACGCCGCATCCGCGGCGGCCAGGTCCTCCGGCGTCTGCGCCTGTTGCAAGGCCCGCAGGATGGCGGCGAAGGTGGCGGTGCGCTCGGCAGACGCGGCGGCGGCGGCGGCGGCGGGGTGTGGGGGCGCAGGCGCGGCCGCGGCCGCCAGGGCGGCCGCCAACCTCTCCATGCCCCCTCCTCCATTTCGCTCGCCCTCCTCTCCCTTTTTCAGCAGCCCCGCCCCGTCCACGACTTCGGCCAGCCAGGCCGCCCGGGTGTCACACCGGGCCAGGGCGTCATCGCAGGCGGCGGCGTCGGCGGCGGACGAGGCGGCCGCGACACGGGCGTGGAAGGCGGCCGCGTCTGCTGCTTCCTGTGTTGTGCGTGGGAAAAAGAGATAAATGTGAGGTGGGTGGGGGGAGGGCGTCGCGCACTGCGCATCCATCCACACGCTCGCTCGCACACGCTCACCGTATGGTAGACCGCCACCACTTCCGCCAGGTCCCGCATACCGGGCGGGATGGCGGTGCGGCGGGACATTGCGTTGGGGGGGGTCTTATTCTCTCTCTATCTCTTTCTTTCTTTCTCTCTCCTGCGCGTGCGGGTCAGGGCGCTTGGCGCGCGGTGCGTACTATGGAAGGGGGGGTCAGGGCACGCGCGCGCGCACGCGTGTGCTGAATCTGTCAGCGCGACCTGCAACGCGCGATGAGACGCACAGCGAACGAAGAGTGAAGGGGCGAAGAAAACTGTTCGGCTGAACCCATTTATTATATCTAGCCCGCCCCTCCTCACTCTCCACGCGACGATGACGGTCGACCCCAAAGCCGCCAAGAAGGCCAAGAAGGCCGTCACGGCTGGTACCACCACCGCCACGGCCGGCCCCGCCCCCGGCTCGGACGCGCACGTCCTGGCCCCGCAAAAGACGACTCCGCCGCTCGACACCTCCAAATGGCCGCTCCTCCTCAAAAACTACTCCACCCTCAACGTGCGGACGGGCCACTACACGCCGATCGCGAGTGGCAGCACGCCCCTGGCCCGGCCGCTGGCTGGTGAGTTGGGCGGGCGGGGGAATGGGTCGGGGCAGAGGGGTGGCGGACGGAAAAGAGGGAGGCGCCGGTGTTGTGCGGCGGCTAGGAGAGGGGGCGCGTCTCTCTCTTTGGACGGGCCGGCGATGATGGAGGCGGCTTCGGCTTGCCTGGCCTTTGCACGCTGAGGCCGCATGAAGCCCTGCCCTGTCCTGCGGACGGAGTTGGAGTGAGACCCAAGCCCTGGCGCGTGGGTTCAAGAGCGGACCGTGCTTGGCCGCTCGCCGGCGGCTGAGATGGGGCAGGGCGTATGCGGTCTCTCCCGCGCCCATTTTCTTGGGCATGCAGCGCTCCGTCCGCCCCGCGCAGCCATGCCGGTGGGACTCAGAAAGGTTTATTTCCTTCCCCTGTGGAGTGGAAGAGACGAGCGTGAAACGAGCCCCATACGAGAGAGGCGAGCAAAGAGACGAGAGGGCGCCCTGGCTCAGCGGAGCCGCCACCCTCGACCCTCAACCTCCCTCTCCACACACTCCACTCACCACGCCGCGCCCGCCTCGCTCTCTCTCTCTCTCCCACCTCTCTCCTTCAGAATACATCCGCTATGGCGTCATCAACCTGGACAAGCCCTCCAACCCGTCCTCCCACGAGGTCGTCGCCTGGGTGCGCCGCATTTTGCGGGTCGACAAGACGGGCCATTCCGGCACGCTCGACCCGAAGGTGACCGGCAACCTCATCGTCTGCATCGACCGGGCCACCCGCCTGGTGAAGGCCCAGCAGGGCGCAGGCAAGGAGTACGTGTGCGTGGCCCGTCTGCACGCGGCGCCGGAGGGCGGGGCGGCCCGGGTGGGGCGGGCGCTCGCCTCCCTGACGGGCGCCCTCTTCCAGCGCCCGCCGCTCATCTCGGCCGTGAAGCGCCAGCTGCGGGTCCGCACCATTTACGAGTCGAAGCTGCTGGAGTACGATGAGGGCCGCCATCTGGCCGTCTTCTGGGTGTCTTGCGAGGCCGGCACCTACATCCGCACCCTGTGCGTGCACCTGGGGCTGCTGCTCGGGACGGGCGGCCACATGCAGGAACTGCGCCGCGTCCGGTCGGGCGCCATGGGCGAGGGCGACACCATGTCGACCCTCCACGACGTCCTGGACGCGCGCTGGGCGGCGGACACGCTGGGCGACGAGGCTTACCTGCGCCGGGTGGTGCTGCCCCTCGAGGCCGTGCTCATGGGCTACAAGCGCCTGGTGTTGAAGGACTCGGCCGTGAACGCGGTCTGCTATGGCGCCAAGCTCATGCTGCCCGGCCTCCTGCGCTACGAGAATGGCATCGAGGTCGGCGACGAGGTGGTGCTGATGACGACCAAGGGCGAGGCGGTCGCCCTGGGCATTGCCGGGATGACGACCTCGACCCTGGCGACGTGCGATCACGGGGTGGCCGCCCGCGTGAAGCGGGTCATCATGGAGAGGGACACGTACCCCCGGCGCTGGGGCCTGGGGCCGGTCGCCTCCAAGAAGAAGGCGCTCATCGCGGAGGGCAAGCTGGACAAGTACGGGCGGCCCAACGCGGAGACGCCGGCGGAGTACCTGCGGGCGGTGCCGGATGCCGCCGCGGCGGGTGGGGGCCCCGGCGCTGCGGCCGAAGCGGCGGCGGCCAAGGCGGCCGACGCGCCGCCGGTGCCCGTGGATGAGACGGCCGCCAAGGCGGCCGCCAAAGCCGAGAAGAAGGAGAAGAAGGAGAAGAAGCGGAAGGAGGAGGGCGGCGAGGAGGATGGCGACGCCAAGCCCAAGGAGAAAAAGGCCAAAAAGAAAAAGGGCGAGGAATGATGGGAAGATGGGACTGGGGTCTTTTTGTGCGCGGGGCGTTGGAGGGGGAGGTGTGTTTTTTGTATCACCAATTTTCAACCATGCTCTCTACTCGACCCGCTGCGCACTTCCTCTCCCTCCCACCTCCCACCTCTCACGTCCCCGCCCCCATGGACGAGTCCCCGCTCATCACGTACCCGGCATGCCCGAGAGCCACCAAAACAGCCCCCATGAAGATGGTGTTGCGAGTCGCGGGCGCGACGCGGCCGCGGAGGCCAATACGGACTGGAATGACAACGACAACGAAAATGAAATCATGGTGAGCGTGTGAGCGGTGTAGGCGAGTGGGGGGCGAGTGAAAAATGGAATGGATGGGAGGTGAGAGGTGGGTGGTGTGGGAAAGGAAGAGAGGCAAATGGCTTCCCAGAAAGCAAAAGACACTGGAAAAACTCACTCATAGGCAGCAAAGGCGCGTAAATGAGTGGCATGTAGACGGAGAGCGGGGGCGCTTTCTTGCGAGGGTGGGTCGCGGCCGCGGCGGCGCTAGGGAGAGATGGAAGAGAGAAGATGAGAGAGAGAGAGGGCTGGTTGAGAGAGAACAGAGCGAGAGCGCGATTGCGCTCGCGCTCTTCCAGCTGCCCGCCGGGGGGCGCTCACCTACTGGGCGCCCGCTCGGGCGCGTCAAGGATCTCGTCCCTGACAGCCACCATCCGCAGTGTGTGAAGAGTAGGAGGAGGAGAAGAGAGAAAGAGTGTGTTGTCACCAGCAAAAAAAAAAAACAAAACAAAAAACTCACCGCCCCCGCCCACCCCCACCCACCCGCAGGCTCATCCCGCCATCATCCTCGTCATCCCCCTCCCCCGGGTCCCCAAATTCCCACATGCCCTCGTGGCGGCGCCGGGCGTCCGCCTCAGCGGCCGCCAGGGCGTCCAGCGCGGCGGCGAGGGGCGACCCGGCCGGAGGGGGCGGGCCCGGGGGGGGCGCAAAACGGGCCAGCCCCGCCCGGAGCAGGGCCGCGTTGACTGAACGGGCCGGGTCCAGGGAGGGGGGGGCGCCCTTTGTTGCGAGCTCCGTCCCCAGGAGCAGGGCCAGGCGGGCGGGGGTGGCGGGAGGAGGGGCGGCTTTCTTGGCAGCACCGCCCCAGCCGGCAGGGGCAGCAACCGCACCCGCCCCACCGCTGCTCCGCCCCACCACCGCCGCGCCCACGCTCGCCCCACTCCCGACCGCCTCCACAAAGACGGCCGCCGCCTCGGTCGCCAGGTGGGCTTGGGGCCCGTCCGGCAGGCGGAGGAAAGCCAGGGAGGCCGGGGAGGCTAGGGGCGGGATGGCCGCGAGTTCGGGGCTCAGCGCGCGCAGAGCGTGCACGCTCACGCCCGCCGCCTCGTTCCCGAAATCCACAAACGTGACGGGCACGGCGGTGGCGCCCGCCGCCGGGCGCCGATCCAGGCGGGCCCGGTAGTACAGGCCATCACCGCTGAAGGGCGCGGCGAGGAGGGTGCCGGGCGGCGGGAGGGCGGGACCGGGGAGGGGCGGCCCGGACGCGAGGTCGGCCTCAGCGAGCTGCGCCGTCACCCACGCCACCCGGGACGCCGGGTCGCCGCCCGCCGCCGCCACCTCCCCGCCGTGCCCCTCCCCGCCGCTGCATGCCAGTTGGACGGAGAAGTCGAGGGGGCCGCGGGCGTCGGAGACGGTGAGGGCGGCCGGACGCCAGGTGGCTGGGGCGGTGGACGCCGCCTCGCCAGCGGCAGCGGCTGCTTCCGCCGCGGCCGCGGCGGCGGCCTCCGCCGCGGCGTCCCAGTCCTTCCACACCCCTTTCCGGGCCGCCTTGGCGCCTGCCTCGGCCGCCGCGAGGCTGGCGTCGACCTCCCGCCCGCCCGCGGGTGGCAGCAGGCGCCCCAGCCCGGCGCCCAGCAGGCCGGGCCCCCACTCCCACCCAGTGCCGGGCACGGTCAGCGCGCCCAGGAAGGTGCCGCCCCGGTCCACGCCCTCCACGGACAGGCTCACGTCCCGGTGCAGCACCGCCCGCCGCACCGCGAGGAGCGCGTCCTCCCCACCTGGCTCGCTGGGCTGCTCGCCGCCGGGGCGGGGCGGGGCGGGCGCCCGCACGCCGGCCGGGGAGAACGCGAGCATGACGCCCTCCTTGGGAATGTACACCCGGGCGCGGTGCCCGGAGCTGACGTGTTCGACCACGCCGGCCAGGGGTGCGCCGCCGCGCGTGAGGAAGGGCAGGTGCGTGCGGGCACGGGCCGCGGTGCCCGGGGCGGACAGGTCGTTGCAGTGGCGGGTGGGCGGGGGCTTGGCCGGGTTGTGGAGGCCCTTCTTGGAAGCGGCTGCGCCCGCCTCCGCGGCCAGGAGGCCTTCGTAGCCCGCGGCCCGCTCGTCATCCGCCCGGTGCCGCACCGTGCTCGCCAGGCCGCGGGATAGAAGGAGCTCGCCCACATTGGCGGGCGGCGTGCCGGGCGGCGCGCCGGGAGGGGGCGGGAGGGTGACGCAGGCAAAGGCCATGGGCCGGGGCGGAGGGGCGGCCGGGGCGGCCGCCTTGCCGGCAGCACCACCAGGCGGCGCGGCCGCCGGCGTACCCCCGCCCACGCCCACAGCCCGCTCGTACTCCAGCCGCACGCTCACCACCTTCCCCGCCAGGCGGGCCCGCAGGAACTCGCGGGCCTCCACGCCCCAGGGCTCGGCCCCGACGCCGCCCCCTCGCCCCGGCCTGGGCGCGCGGATGGAGGAGAGGAAGACGCGGCGTTCGACCCCGGAACCCGGGTCGAGGACGGCCAGGCAGTCTCCAGAAATGATCTCCACGACGGGCCCGGCCCAGGACCCGGAAGACCGGGTGCCGGCGGAGGGTGGGGGCGCCCACCCCTTCCACAGCGCCACGCCCGCTTGTTTGGCGGCCCGTTCCGCGGCCCGCAAGGCCGCCGCGGCCGCGGGGGCAAGCATTTGCAGGCCCCACTCGGCGGTTCTGGCCAGGCCGGCCGCCACCAGGGCACCCGCCAGGTCGACCGACGGCGGCGCGCCCGGGGCGGGCGGGAAAGCGACGCTGCCAACCAGGTTCCCGTGCCGGTCCGCACCCGCGAGCGTGAGCAGCACGTCCCGGTGGAGGGCGCGGGTGGCGGCAAAGTGGAGGGCGACGGGCGCAAAGGCAGCCCCGGGTTGGGCGGGGGTCGACGGAGCGGCGGCAGCCGCGACGGCCGCGGCGGTGGGAGGGGGCGCGGGCAACCCGCCCGCCAGCGCCGCCTTGGCCGCGGCGGCCGCTTTCGCGAGGGCGGCCGCCTCGGTGCCGTTGCTGCCACCACCCTCAGCCGCCGCCGGGCGGGGCATCGACGGCGCCTGCGCGCCCGCCAGGAGCACGGACACCGACCGCCCGGGCGGCAGCAGGGCTGCGTGCCCGTCCGTGAAGGAGACGCGCAGGGCGCTCCCGGACGCGACGTGCTCGACGACCGCGGGGACGGCCGCGCCCTTCCCTCCCAGGGCCGCCAGGAGGGCGTCGCCGGCGGGGGGGGCGGGCGCGGGCGCCGCCCCGCCCTTCGCGCCGCCTACAGCAGCACCCCACACACCCCGCCCCGCCGACTCGGCGGCCTCAGCGGTGGCCGTCAGCTCAGCAAGGTAGGGCGAGGGCGGCGGGCCGCCGGGCGCGCCGCCGCCAGTCTTGAGCCGGGCCCAGCCCGCGCTGACAACTGCGAGCGCCGCGTTCTCCGCGGCCGGCCCCAGGAAGACCGAACCAAACGCCCGTTCCCGGCCGCCGGGCCCTGCACCGGCGAGGACGCCCTCCACGCGGAAGGTGCAGGGCTGGCCGATGGCGCGCGCCCGCAAGAAATCACGCGCCGCCCGCGCGCCGGGTTCGTCCGGGGTGGTCCCATCCCGAGACCGCCCCAGGCGCGGGGCGACCAGGGAGGAGAAGGTGATGGTTTTCGTCAGGGGCGGGGCGGAGGGGCGAGGCGGGCCGATGATGGTCAGCGTGTCGCCGGAGTCGACGGCGTAGACGGTGCCTGAGAGAGGTTTTTTTGTGTGTGATGAGAGCGAGGAGGAGGTTAGGGATGATGGGAGGAAAGAAGAGAGGGAAAGCAGGCGCGCGCGCGTGCCGGTCCTTCGCGCCCCCGCGCCTCTCCTATGCTCTCTCTCCCTCTCTCTCGCCTGGCTCCACGGGAGGGAGATGAGGCATTACCTTTCAGCCAACCGGCGCCGCCACCTTGGGTGACCGTCATGAGGAGTGAAGAGGCGGGGGAATGAAGGAGAACACGGAAAAAAAAGGCGGATCGACGCAGTGACCAAACTCTTTTCTGGTTTCTTCCTGTTGTTCATTTCACCCCATGCGACGCTTCTTTCCAGGTTGTAACACACATGAGACCTTCCTTGAAAAGCATGGCAAAAGCAACGAAAGGTTTGGTTTTGCGACACAACACCGCACACCACCGACCCCCCTCCCTCTCTCCATCCCTTCAAACCATCGCCCCCTCGCCCCCGTACGCGCGCGCCGCCTCGTTCTCGGACTCCTTCGGCGGGATGACCGTGACCACGTCGGGCAGGGGCGTCTTCGGGCCCTGCTTGCCTGTGTAAGCGCGTGAAAAGAGATGAAAGTGCAGGGTGAGCGAACAAGAGGAGAGAGAGAGAGAGGTGGAGCGTGGAATGAATCTCCCCACCTGGGCGTGCGCGCTCGTGGCCATATTGTGTTCTTCCCGCGCGTCCTCCCTGTTCCCACCCGCCCGCCGACCCGGCAAGCCGCACAGCAGCGCAAGCGCGCATACCCAGCGCCTGCCAACCATGAAAACAAGAGGGAGCGCAGCGCGCGCGACCCCGGCTGCGCAAAGTTTTCCTTGTCCCCCCCCGCCCTCTCCATTCCCTGCCACCCTTGGTCTCTCGTTCTCGTACCTGTCGGGTCCCACTCCTTCATGATGCGGACCTTAATGCCCAGCACGCCCTGGCGCAGCAGGACGTGGCGGACCGCGCAGTCCACGTACTCGTGCACGGGGTTGCCGGCGGAAAGCATGTAGCCGTCCACGAACTTCATCGCCTTGGCGCGCTGAGCGCGGAGCTTGCCCGAGACGATGACCTCGCAGCCCTTGGCCCCCGCCTCCATGACGTACCGCAGCACGCCGTAACACGCCCGCCGCACGGCCAGGCCGCCCAGGAGCTTGTAACGCAGAGACTCGGCCTGGGCGACCGCGCACAGGCCGCGGGCGGCCACCTTCTCCGCGTACAGCTCGACCGACCCGTCCGGGAACTGGAACCGCTTCTGGACGGCGGCCGTCAGCTCGCGGATGCGGCGCCCCTTCTCGCCCAGGACGTCCTGGGTGCGGGTCGCCCGGATGATGACCTCCGTGCGCATGGGGGTGACCCGGACCTCCACCCCGGAGTAGCCCTACCGGAGGGGAGTGGGTGAGAGATGGAGATGGAGGTGAGGGCAGCGAGAGAAGAGGTGCCGGGTGGGGGCGTCTGTTTCCAGTGGAAGGCGCGCTGGCTTCGCATCCAAGGAGGGGCGCGCGTGCACACTCAACCCGCGTGCCGCACACGCCTTCCAAGCCCCGACCTGTGCGCGCGCGCTCGGATGCGACGGGAAAGCGGGGGCGGGCCGTGCGCACCGGAGAGCCAAGTGCAGGCAGCAGTGCACGCCGATCTCAAAGCCCCTCGGGTTTTCTCCTCTCCTCCCATCTCTCTCCAGTCTCCCTTACCTGCTCCGCCAGCTCGCGGGTCAGCAGCTCGTTCAGCTCGGCGTAGAAGACGCCGTCGGCGACGAACTGGTGGGATGGGTGAGGGGGTGGTCGGTGTGAGAGCGAGTGAGGAGAGCGCAGAGGCAGCCCCGGCTTCGATCGGCGTCCGGGCAAGACGCGCCCTCTCAGGGAGCTCAGTGCCTTGCCTGCCTGCCCACCACGCGCCCACGCCTAGCTTGTTCACGGTTTGACCCCTGGGGCTGGGCGTTTTGGGCCGGGAGAGGGGAGGGAGGCGGGAGGGAGGCGGTCCCTTGGCTGAGGGTGCCCGCGCGGCGGCCGGGAGCTGCGACACTCTCCAGCGGGTGCGTCGCACCGGCCCAGGCGAGGCCCACGCTCCTGAGCCTCCAAGCCCAAGCCTGACAGGTCATAACACGCGACCGGGGTGGTGGCGTGGTGGTGGGAGGGCTCGAAGGCGGCGTGGAGCGCGGCGGCTGAACAAGCCGCTCATCGCAGAGAAGGGCCGCCAAGGAGGGCCGCGCTTCTTTTTGCGCTCCACCGCCCAGTCACAGGCGTGGGGCTTTCCTCTCACTTCCTCGGTGGGGAGTGCGCGTACCTTGCGCTTCTTAGAGATCTGCGTCATGGTTGTGCGTTTTGCGCGGACAGTGTGTGCGTGTGTTCAAAAGCGAGAGAGTGAAAGGAGAGAGAGCAAGGGCAGTCTGCCGCTCTCCTCTCTTATCTCAGCACTCTCCTTCGCTCGGCGAGAGCCCTCTCTCCCACTCCTCTCACGCCAATGCGACGCCTACCCACCCTCCTCCTCAGAGTGGTGGCCGTCCTTGCCCTCTTTGGCACCTCCGGCCGCGCGGATGAGGTAACGAGAAAACACGCAGAGAGGGGAGAGCGCGGAGGCAAACACATCTTCTCGCATGCGGTCGGTCGCGTCCGCCAAGGGAAGGAGTAGCCGCTCACTCCTCTCCCTTTCACAGACGCAGACCGTCTCCCTGTTTCCTAAGACCAAGCTGAACCAGGTCGCGGCCGTGGATGAGGTGAGAAGGGAAGGAATGGAGAATGGGCGTAGGCGCGGAAGCGAAAAGCGACGGACCGCCCGGCGGCGCGCATAAGGCGGCAGGGGGCGACCCACCCCCACCTCTCTCTCTCTCTCACGCCCGTGCCTCGTCCTCATCCACCCGCTCCCCTTCTTCCCAGGTCTACAAAACCATCGAGAACAAAGTGGACGCCATCCTGGAGGCCGCCCGCACGAAAAAAGCCGACCTCCTGGGGAGAGCCTCCTCCGACCCGAAGTGCGTGCCGAGGCTCAAACGCCCCTGGCATGGCCCCTCGGTCGTCATGGCCGACTCCACCTGGATGACCCCTTTCTACGCCGGCGTGGCCCAGGCCCTGTTGGAGCGGGGCGTCATCACGGCCGGGTGGACGCCGTTTGGTGGGGCGGGGGGCGGGGCGGTGACGGCGGTGAGTTTTGATTTGACGAGGAGAGTAGAGGTCGGGGGCGCGCGCAAAACCTTCTCCCTCTCTCTTTCCGCCCACGCTCTCTCACTCCTCGCTCTCTCTCACTCTCCTCTCTCTCTCTCTCACTCTCACTCTCTCTCTCTCTCTCTCTCAATCTCTCTCTTCACCTCAGGTCCTGACCAACGCGGGCTACGACGGGTACGCCCAGCTAGGCTTAGCATCCCAAATCACGGCCGCAATGTGCCCCACGCCCTCCCCTGAGGCGCCCCCTGTCTGCAATACGACGGCCTTCACGAGCCTGGCGATGAGGGTGTGGGGGGCGGCCCTGCCGGACAATGTGGCGTACCTGCGTGAGTTTAAGGAGATAACAGGGGGGCGGCTCCAAGAAGAGAGGAAGGAATAGGAGGGTGGCGTGCGCGCCCACGAAAGAGGCACAAAGAACACCCACCCTCCCATTCCTCTCTCTCACACACTTTCCCCTCTCTCCCCTACTATTTTTCACAAGTCGGCGACCGCACCCACATCTGGCTGTCCACCTGGACGGGGGCCAGCCCCCAGTACGCCTCCTCCATCCCGTATAACCTGACCTCCTTTGGCTCGTCCGACGACGTCCTGATGGCGATGCTGGGGACGGCCTTCATGCCTTGTGTGACCGACCCGGGAGCCTTTGGGGTCATGCCCTGGAACGCGACGGTGGGTGCCGGGCCCTCCGTGCGCCCCGTCATAGGTGGCCGGTACTCCTGTGATTTTGCGGAGCTGGCGTACGGACTGCCCGGCCCCTACCTGACGGTCGGCGCGGACGTGCTGGGGTCGGCGTGCGCCTTTTCCGATGCGGGGTCGACTGTGGAGGACGGGACCTGCCCCTACGCCCAGGAGCCGTACACCGCGCCCGCGACGGACCTGGCGGTCACGCCGCCGCTGCCATCCACGTCTGCGCCCTGGGC